>Ga0187805_10000061_pt1 | contig 31159 bp, 21 predicted proteins | sample NC_wetland_sal_i_6_FD_132965 | JGI IMG/M metagenome (GOLD analysis project Ga0187805, IMG submission 132965) | Wetland sediment microbial communities from Neuse River Estuary, North Carolina, USA - Control_5 | ecosystem: Environmental > Aquatic > Freshwater > Wetlands > Sediment | place: USA...
AAAGCCTGAGCTTCGAGGGCGTTGTAGAACGCCTGATCGGTGGCCAGAACAATATCTTCCACTGTAGCCAGCGCGTTGGCGTTCTGCGCCTTCTCCAGCAGTTTCGAATAGGAGACCAAATTGACGGTGCGTCCGAAGTCGGTAAGAAGTTGGTTGAGAGTCACGCCGGCACCGGCATGCTCAAGTAGCCGCGGAGCATTGAGGGCTCCCGCACCGATGCGGCTGCCTTCATTGGCGGCCACTGCGGTCACCGCTCCGTTGAACGTGGGAAGTTCGGCCGATCTGGTTTCGCGATAGACCTGATGCTGGGCCAGGGCGAGCAGACGTCCCACGCTGATTCGCGGATTGTTCTTGAGCGCAAGTTGCTCGGCCTGGGTACGGGTCAGTCTCATCGTGCCGCTGGGAGGTTGAACCGCTTGCCCGGGTTTCTGATCGGGATATGACACCGACTGATCTACCGCGGCACCGGGGAGCAGCACCACGTGTGCGTCCACCGTGGACGGAACACGCGCTGGTGCGGTCGTCGATTGGGGCTCCGGGGCCGAAGGTAACGTTGCAGCAACGGGCGATATTTCCGCGATCTGCGCCCACCCGAGTTGCGGCTGGAGCATCGACACTGCCATCAGCAGCGCACAAAATGAAAATGTATAAGTCCTGGTCATCGGCTTGCCTCTTCGGTTCTATACGGCTGTCTCGGTCAGACCCTCTGCCGCTGGTGGCTGATCCTTTTTCCCATAGACCAGCAGATAAGCCGCAGGGACGATGAAAATCGTGAGCAAGACCGATGAGGTCAAGCCTCCGATAATGGCCTTTGCCATGGGGGCATATTGTTCCGCGCCCGTACCCAATTTCAGCGCCATGGGAATCATGCCGATGATTGTGGCCAGCGAGGTCATCAGAATCGGACGCAGGCGCACGCGGCACGCCGTAATCACCGCGTCGGAGGGCGACAATCCCTGCTTCTCCAGATTGTGGGCGAAGTCCACAATCAGAATGCTGTTGGAATCGGCGATGCCCACCAGCATCAGCACTCCCATGAGCGACATCACGTTCAAGGTCGCCCCTGTGAGCGGCAGGATGATCAGCACTCCGACAAATCCCATGGGAATCGCCAGCATGATCAGGAACGGATCGATGAACGATTTGAACTGAGCGGTCAGAATCAGAAACAGGAGCACGAAAGAGAGCAGAAAACCCAGCCCGAAGCTGGTAAACGAGGCGTGCATACCTTCGACCATGCCCCGCAGATTCACGCGCACATTGGGAGACATCTTTGTGTCCTCCACGAGACGCCTGATCTGATCGGTAACGCGTCCCAGATCTTCTCCTGCCGGTGTTACGTAAACGTCCACCACACGCTGGATTTGGTAATGGTCCACTTCGGTTGGTGTTTGTATGTTTCGCAGCTTCACGACGGTGTCCAAAGCCGTCGGCTGTTGCAGGTTGGGGGCGTGGAGTGGAATGTTGGTGAGATCTGTGGGGTTGTGGATTGCCGCCCGGCCCTTTTCAAAATACTGGACGGTGAGGTAATAATCGTTGCCACTTTTGCGGTCCACCCAGTAGTTGGGCGCGATCATGTAGTTCGAGTTCAACGCCGTGATCACATTGTCCACTACGTCTTTCTGTGTCAGCCCCAACTCCCCCGCATGCACCCGATCCACATCCAGCCGCAACGCGGGATAGTTCATGTCCTGCGGTATATAGACTTCCCCAACTCCCGGCAGGCTCCGAATTTTAGCGGCCAAATCCTGCGCCACGCCATAAATCTGGTGCAGATCCGGACTGCTCACCTGCAAATCAATGGGTGCCGGCATCCCCATATTCAGCACCGCATCCACCATCGACCCGCTCGAAAAAAAAGTCCGTATGTCGGGAAATTGCTTGGCCATCTCTTTCTGCACCTGGTCCATGTACGCGAAGCTGCTCTTGCTGTGCGAATCCTGCAGCGCCACTTGCACCGTGGCCGTGTACGGCCCCGCATTCGTGGTGTAGAGCGAAGAAAAGTCGGGCACCACTCCCAGATTCGAGACCACCATCTTCAGGTCTTTGGCCGGGATCGTGTGCCGGATGAGATCTTCCACCTTGGCCACATATTGTTCGGTCACTTCGATGCGCGTACCGGTGGGAACTTTCAGATTGATGGTGAACTGCCCGGCATCGGTTTGGGGAAAGAAGGCCAGCCCCAGCAGCGGATAGATGGCCAAACTGAGCACAAACACTCCGCTCAGAACCGCAACGGTCAAACCCGGCCGCTGCACGGCCTTCCGCACCCAGCGCTCGTAGAAATCCAGCAGGCGATTGAACGTCCGGTTGAATCCGGCATTGAAGCGGTCCCACCATGAACTGCTCGATGGCAGTGTCGGTTCCACTTCATATTCAGGTTCCTTTTCAGGTTCCTTCTGTTCCTGTTGTCCATGTCCGCTGGTATGCGGCACCGCCTTGAGGAAGCGCGAACAAAACAGGGGAATCACCGTCATGGCCACGACAAAAGAAGCTAACAAGGAGAGGCAAAAAGCCAACGCTAAGGCCGAGAAAAGAAACTTGCTCACTCCGTAGAGAAAAGTAACGGGGAAAAAATCCACCACATCCACCAAGGTCGCCGCCAGCACGGCCAGGCTGACTTCGGCTCCTCCAATTTCGGCGGCGACCATGGGAGTCGCGCCCATCTCCAGGTGGCGGTAAATGTTTTCGAGCGAGATCACCGAGTTGTCGATTACGCGCGAGAAGGCCAGCGCCAGCCCCGCGAGGATCATCGTGTTGACGGTACTTCCCCACATGTACAAGACCACGAAGGTAGCCAGGGCGGAGAGTGGAATGGAGAGCAGAACGGCTGTAGTGGCGCGAACACTGCCCAGGAAAATCAGAATCATCAGACTGGTTAGAAGCAGTCCGATCACACCTTCGTGGAGTACGGTCTTCAGCGCTTCCTTCACGTAGACCGACTGGTCGAAAACTACCGTTGCGGTCATCTGTTTGGGAATGTCGTAGAGATGCCCGACCAGGCCGCGAATCCCGTTCACCACGTCAATCGTATTGGTGTCTCCACCTTGCTTCATGATGGGGATGTAGCAGGATCTTTGGCCATCGACGCGCACCACGTTGTACTGGATCTGATTGGCATCTTTTGCCTGGCCCAAGTCGTTTACGGAAACCCAGGACGTACCCTCGGTCTTGACTGGGACTTTGCCCAGTTCATCCATGTTGTTCACTAGACTGTTGGAGTAGACGTAGTAGTCAAACGGCCCCATCTTGACATCGCCAGCGGGCAAGATGAGGTTGGAATTGTTGACGGCATTCACCACGTCCATCGGGCTTAGCTGGCGCGAGGTCAACTTGTAGGGGTCGACGTAGACCATGATCTGGCGGTACTTGCCGCCAAAGGGAGGCGGGATTTCGGCTCCCTTGACCACGGCGATTTGATTACGGATCTGGAACTGAGCGTAATCGTGGAGCTGAGTTTCGTTGAGGCCCTGCCCTTTTACGGTGACTAATGCCACGGGAAGGCTGGAGGCGTCGAACTTGAGAACGACTGGCGGCAGAGTTCCGGGCGGCAAGCGCTTCAGGTCAGCAAGAGCCAGGTTCGAGAGCTCGGTGACGTCGGCATCAGCGTTGGTCCCAGGCTGGAAATAGACGCGGATAATGCTCACACCCAGCAAGGAGCGCGATTCCATATGGTCAATGCCACTGGCCAGGGTAAAGAAGCGCTCGAGGGGATCAGTGATGTCGGTTTCGATGTCCTGCGGAGGCATCCCCGAGTAAAAAGTGGCGACTACGACCTCGGGCAGATTAATCGCGGGAAACAGATCCACCGGCATGCGCACCAGACTGGTCACGCCGATGACCAGGAGAGTGAGGCAGATGACGATGATGAAATACGGATTGCGAATTGAGAATCCTGGCATTTAACTCCTATCGCTCTTGCGATCCCCCTTTACCGCCCGGCAAATAGACACTGTCCAAATCATGAATGCGTCACTTTCTCGCGGTTGCGGTAGACGAGCAAATATGCAGCGGGCACGATAAAAACGGTCAGTACGACGGAAGCGGTCAACCCGCCGATGATGGCGCGGGCTAAAGGAGCGTATTGCTCGCTGCCCGTTCCGAGTTTCAGCGCCATGGGCACCATTCCAATAATCGTCGCCAAGGAAGTCATCAGAATAGGGCGGAGACGCACTCGGCAGGAGGTAATCACGGCCTCTTCAATCGCATTGCCTTGTTGTTCCAGGCGGTGAGTAAATTCCACGATTAGAATGCTGTTCGATGCGGAAATGCCGACCAACATCAAGATGCCCATCAGCGACATCACATTGAGAGTCGTGCCCGTCAAAGGCAAAATAATCAGGACTCCGATGAAGCCCATCGGGACGGCAAGCATAATGAGAAATGGATCTTTAAACGATTTGAACTGCGCCACCAGAATCAGATAGAGGAGTACGACTGAGAGTGAGAGGCCGATGGCAAAGCTGCGGAAGGACGCATTCATCCCCTGCACCATGCCCCGAATATTGATGCGCACGTTTTCGGGAACATTCAGCTGCGGGATGAGCCGGGCAACCTCGTCCGAGACTTTCCCCAGATCCTCCGAGGCCGGAGTGACATACACGTCAGTGACGCGTTGAATCTGGTAGTGGTCTACCTCCGTTGGGGTTTGGATGTATTCCACGTTCACCACGTTGTCGAGAACGGAGATGGGACGAGTAGGCCCCGCAATCGAGGGAGGATGGACACGCCTGGGATCGGGCATCGGCTGAGAGCATGCCCAAGCAGTCTTTTGATTGGGGAGGCGCGAGAACTGAAAAGACGCCGGTTTCACCTGCGCGGGCCCGCAGCGGAGGTTCTTTTTCGCATCTGCCCCAGTTCGCAGCGGAATTTGCCCGAGATCAACCATGTTGTGGATCGCGGCTCGGCCTTTTTCGAAATACTGGACGGTGAGGTAATAGTCGTTGCCACTTTTGCGGTCCACCCAGTAATTCGGCGCAATCATGTAGTTCGAATTCAGCGCCGTGATCACATTGTCCACTACGTCTTTCTGCGTCAGCCCCAACTCCCCCGCATGCACCCGATCCACATCCAGCCGCAACGCGGGATAGTTTAAATCCTGCGGTATATAGACTTCCCCAACTCCCGGCAGGCTCCGAATCTGGCTTGCCAAGGTCTGCGCCACTCCATAAATCTGATGCAGATCCGGACTGCTCACCTGCACATCGATGGGTGCCGGCATCCCCATGTTCAGCACCGCATCCACCATCGACCCACTCGAGAAAAAGGTCCGCACGTCGGGAAATTGCTTGGCCATCTCTTTCTGCACCTGGTCCATGTACGCGAAGCTGCTCTTGCTGTGCGAATCCTGCAGCGCCACTTGCACCGTGGCCGTGTACGGGCCCGCATTCGTGGTGTAGAGTGAAGAAAAATCGGGCACCACTCCCAGATTCGAGACCACCATCTTCAGGTCTTTGGCGTCGATGGTGTGACGGATCAGATCTTCCACTCTGGCCACATATTGCTCACTGACCTCGATCCGCGTCCCGGTCGGAACCTTCAGATTGATGGTGAACTGCCCGGCATCGGTTTGGGGAAAGAAGGCCAGCCCCAGCAGCGGATAGATGGCCAAACTGAGCATAAACATTCCGCTCAGAACCGCAACGGTCAAACCCGGCCGCTGCACGGCCTTCCGCACCCAGCGCTCGTAGAAATCCAGCAGGCGATTGAACGTCCGGTTGAATCCGACGTTGAACCGGTTCCACCAGGAACTTTTGCGCTCTGCACCGATTTGCCCTTCCGACTCCGCGTGTCCTGCGGCGTGCGGCGCCGCCTTCAAGAAGCGCGAACAAAACAGGGGAATCACCGTCATCGCCACCAGGTAAGAGGCGAAAAGAGAGATGACGACGGCGAGAGCCAGCGCGGTGAAGAGAAATTTGCTGACGCCGTACAGAAAGGTGACAGGGAAGAACACCACCACTGTCGTCAACGTAGCCGCCAGAACCGCAAGGCTTACTTCCGATCCTCCCACCTCAGCGGCGGCTTCGGGCGCAGCACCCATCTCCAGGTGACGGTAAATATTTTCGAGCGAGATCACCGAGTTATCGATCACACGCGAGAAGGCCAGCGCCAACCCGCCGAGGATCATCGTGTTGACGGTGCTTCCCCACATGTACAAGACGACGAAGGTAGCCAAGGCGGAGAGTGGAATAGAGAGGAATACGGCCGAAGTTGCGCGAACGCTCCCTAAGAAGATGAGTATCATCAGGCTCGTGAGCAGCAGACCAATCAGGCCTTCATGGAGCAACGTCTTGATGGCTTCCTTGACGAAAGCGGATTGGTCAAAGACCACCGTCGCCTTCAATTGTGCGGGAATATCGTAGAGATGGCTGATCATCTCCCGAATGCCATCGACAACCTGGATTGTGTTGGTGTCCCCACCCTGCTTCATGATGGGCAAGTACACCGAACGTTGGCCATCGACGCGGACCAAGTTGTACTGGATTTGATTGGCGTCTTCAGCCTTCCCTATATCGTTCACCGTGACCGAGGAGGTTCCCACGGTCTTCACCGGGACTTCTCCCAGTTCACCCATGTTATTAACGAGGCTGTTGGAGTAAACGTAGTAATCGAGCGCGCCCATCTTGACGTCGCCGGCGGGCAAGATGAGGTTGGAGTTATTGACGGCGCTGACTACGTCCATCGGACTCAACTGGCGAGACGCCAACTTGTATGGGTCTACGTAGACCATGATCTGGCGATACTTGCCGCCGAATGGAGGAGGAATTTCCGCTCCCTTCACCACCGCAATCTGATTGCGGATAGTGAACTGTCCAATGTCGTGGAGTTCGGTTTGATTCAGCCCTTCACCTTTCAGTGTCACCAAACAGACGGGCAAGCTCGAAGCATCGAACTTGAGCACCACAGGTGGCAATGTCCCGGGCGGTAGACGCTTGAGATCGGCAAGGGCGAGATTGGAAAGTTCAGTGACATCCGCGTCCGCACTCGTTCCCGGCTGAAAGTAGACCTTGATGATGCTGACACCCAGAAGCGAGCGGGACTCCATGTGGTCGATTCCGCTCGCTAGTGTGAAGAAACGCTCCAGGGGATCCGTAATGTCGGTCTCAATGTCTTGAGGCGGCATGCCCGAGTAGAACGTTGCCACCACGACCTCGGGCAAATTGATCGTGGGAAACAGGTCCACCGGCATGCGGACCAGGCTCGTCACGCCAATGACCATCAACGCGAGACAGATGACGACGATAAAGTACGGATTTCGAATGGAGAAACGTGACATTTTTCGTACCGATGGCTACTGCAGCTGCACCGAGTTCTACTCCTGAGTGCTTTCGTGGTACTGCATAACCTGAACCGGCTGCGCGACAACTCTCTCGCCCGGCTTCAATCCACTGCGATCGCTGATTACAACTTGCTCTCCTTCTTGAAGGCCGGAGACGACTTCGGCGTCGGTGGCAGTTTGAAGGCCCAAAATCACGGGTCGATCCTGAAGTTCCCCGTTGCCGCTTACAACAAACACGGTTGTCTTGTCCCCCTCATGATTCACGGCCTGCAGCGGGACAGAAGGGATATCTTCACGGTGTTCGAGCGTCACCGCTGCTTCCGCGTATAAACCGGGCACCAGCAGGCGGTTCGGATTACGAACGTCCACTTCCGTGTGCATGGTGCGCGTGTCTTCCCTGACGTCCACCGAGAAGCGTGCAACTTTCCCAGGAAAAGTATGGTTGAGCGAGGGCACACGAACATCTACGGGATCTCCCACTCGGATAAATCGGACGTATGATTCAGGAACCGGAATCACGAGCCGGAAGAGATCATCCTCGGAGAGCTTCACGATCGGAATTGCCTGCGTACTCGACCCCGTCCCTGCTTGCACCAGCGTTCCGAGGTTGGCATAGCGTTCGGTGACCACGCCGGAAAACGGAGCGGTGATTCTTGAGTAATCGAAAAGGCTTTGATCGCGAACCAGCTTCGCCTTGGCCGCGGCGAGCTGGCTCTGGGCGGCATCCAGGGCGGCCTGGCCCGCATCTACTTGCGATGCGGACGCCAGATCTTTGCCCTGGGCGTCATCGACTTCCTGCTGGGCCACGATGCCGGGCTGAGTTTCGAAAACTCCGTTCAGCCGTGTGTATTCCAAGTGCAGCGCCTTGTACTGCGCCTGATAGCGGTCCAGTTCGTGCTCGGCACGCGTCACTTGGTTGGTGGCATTCTTGATCTCCGCCTGATCTTCCACGAGTTGAGCTTCCAGTTCAGGAATTTCCAGAACGGCCATGACCTGGCCCGCCTTGACCTTGCTGCCATAGTCGACATTGAGTTTTTTCACGTAGCCCGATTCCTTGGCATACACGTCAATTTCCTGGAAAGGCACCAACTCCGACGACAACGTAATCTCTCGTCCCAGAGATTTCTTAGCGACCCTGGTGACTCCGACGGTCACCGCCGGCTCGCTGGCCTGCACATTTTTTTCTCCGCTTCCGGAGCAGGACGACAGATCGACGGCGATGAAAATCGCACAGGCCGCGAGAGCACACAGCTTGATCCTTCTACCAGTGGTGCGGCCTTCCCTGGCATTCGGTCTACTTCCACCTTGAGTCATCGCTTATCCGTGACCAGCTTTCTCTGGCTGTTTGCCAGCAATCTTGGGACCCGACTACTTGATGGTCTTGATCAGTTCGCTGAGCTTTTCAATCGAGAAGGAGTTCGACCGGCAAAATTCGATTACTTTTTGCTCGGATTGTTCGAGCGCGTTGGCGACATCGGGTATCGCGGGCGCAACCTCGAACGGTACGTTCAAAATTCCATGGCGGTCGCCATGCAGCAGCGCTCCAGGGCGGACTTCCATTCCGCCGATCTCGATGGTTGCGCCCACGTCGAATATGTGGGCGTAGGCATGCGAGACGAGAACGCTTCCGGCAAACAACTGGATTCCCGCGGCGCGCACGGTTGGCAACTCACGAACGGCTCCATTGGTGACGTATCCGATGCAACCCAACGCCTTGAGAATGGAAGCATGCACGTCTCCCACAAAAGCTCCCCGGCCGCACGGCGCATCCATGTCTTGCAAAACCAGAATGCGGGGCGCGGGCACGTTTCGGAAGCTATTCCAGAAGTCGGTGCGATCGCGATAGGTGCCTCCACGGATAGGCGGCTCGCCACTCTGGAGGCGCGCAGTAACGGCATAGCCCACCATGGGAGGAGCATCCTCGAACATGCAGCGAATCGAGGAGTTCGTAAAGCCGGTATTGCGCAGTCGGACATTAAAGGTCTCAACCGCATTTGCAACCATGCAGGTATCGAATTGACGAAGAGCGTCCAACTGCTCTTCGGTTAACCGCAAGGCAAGGCTCATGTGTTCCCCTTCGGATGCGCTCAGTATCTACCGAAAGCTTGTTTTTTTTCGACCCCGGAATTGCTGGATGCGCCCACATTGTCAATGGTTTCAATGACAATGAGCATTCGCATCGAACGTAAAGGAAAATGAGCTGAATCCAAACCACGGACGGCTCAAGGGATGACGAAGCTATGAGAACGAAGAGAAAATCGGAGGCGGACGGTTGTAGAGAATGCTGGCAAACGAAAGGTTGGGAATTGCAGATCCGACAGACGGGATGCGCGCGGGACGGGCTGGAGCCTGCAAGGGCACACAATCGATTGTTGGCGGAATCCAGTCCGCAGCGTCCTTGGTAAGACGTTGCCTGCCCGGCAGTTGTGAAGAATAGCTGTGCGAGGTCTTGACTGCCGAAGTGGAAGCACCTTCGGCTGAACCATAGCGGGTCGCAAGGCTGATCGCCAGCGCAAAGATGGCGGTCAAAACCACGAGCGCACACCAACGCGCGCATCCGCCACTCTTTTGATCGGTAAGGCTCAGCATTCTCTGGCTTTTCAACGCTCCGCTTTTAACATAGCGGTTTGGCAGCACGGAAGCAAGATGCAACAAGGTGACGTTAGTACCGAGCACCATACGTTGGAGTGCGTTGCCCCCGAGGTGGTTGCATTGCACTGAGGATAATTGCCCTCTGAGTGTATTCCCTTCGGTAACAGTCAGCTTACACTGCGATATCGCGAGTACTCACAAGTAACCTTTCTGGCTGGGCCGCTCTAGTACTTTCGCATGACATCCAGCTATATTTTTCTGGTTCGAGCGACTTGAAAACGAGCACAGCCAACCAAACCCGCAGTACAATCATCCTTCAGCGCAGGGACATGTCGACCCATTGCCATACCCGAAGAGGCAGAGCCGGAATCCAGTGGATCCACGGATTTCTAGGAGTAGCCGTACTATTTGCCTTGCTGGTGGCTCGCAATGTACCGCCGCAATTCCCCGGTGCCGCCGACTCTGCTTCATCCACCCATGCCGTTTCCAGTCACGATCAGAGACCCCGTTTCAACTGTGACGCGACTAAGTGGAGCCTGCCCACAAGCAGTTTTCAACCTCTCCAGTCTGCGGGAACGTCGCGCCAAATAGCGCCCGAGTCTCAGTTGTTCTCGAGCCTGCAAGCCACAGGCATTCACTACAACCGCCCGCCTCCCGCCGTCTAGCTGCTGCGAAATGATTCGCTGAGGGAGGGTTCCTCCTTCGACGAGCAGTCGGCTTTGTCCATGCCCGGAGGCTGCGCCCATGACTGGCTCTGCTGCACCAAGACGTTCATTACCCGTGATCGAGCGTTCGCGACAACGCGAATCCCCGGGTGTCCTTCGGGTTTCCCTGGGAGTCGGTCTGATTTCGCTCCTGGCAACGGAATTCATGCATTCCCTGCTTGTCCCCTATCTCGGGCGCCGCTGGGAACGACTGTCGGCTGAAGGCGTTTCTGGCGCGCTGGTTGCTGTGCTGACGTTCAAGCTCATGCAGATTGCCAACCACCGGCGCGCAGCAGCTCTGCTGCGCATGCAGGTCATCTCGGAGATGAACCACCACATCCGTGAAGCGCTGGCGGTGATTTCGCTCTCTATTGAGTCCCTTGAGAACCGGCAATGCATCGGAGTGATTTCACAAAGCGTTGACCACATTGAATGGGCGCTGCGCGAGATTCTGCTGCGAAACAAACCCTTGCCGGAAGACAGGCAGCCTGCATACTTTCCATCGCAACCCGGAACGAAAAAAACCGCGCGAGGTGAGAATGCCGTCCATTCCCGGTAAGAATTCGGCAAGCAGATTTTCGTCGTCCCGCCTCCAGTCTTTACCCCGGACGGCGCCGGAGGAGAAGCGAGCGCATTTCGTAAGACGCAATTGTCGTGCCGTGGAGGACGTTGATTTCAATCCCCAACGAGGAGACCGCCTGTGAGCACAATTCGAGTCCTTTGCGTGGAAAATCAGCCCCAGTATCTCGACATTCTGCAATCCATGCTGAAAGCAACCGGATATCAGGTCGTGCCGGCAACCACCGGAGCAGAGGCTCTGATTCTCTTCGCACAAGAACCTTTGCAAGGGGTTCTGCTCGAATACGATTTGCCGGACGTAACCGGCAGCGTCGTGCGTTCAGAGATGAAACGGATCAAGCCGGAAATTCCGGTTCTCCTCTTTTCCGGAGTAGGAAACCAGACTCCCTTCCTGCTCCGCTTTTTCGATTCTTATCTTCGCAATCGTGAGAAACCAGATTGGGCTTATTCAGATCTAGACAGTTAGGAAAAAGGACATGACGCCATTAGAAATGGAACAACTCAGAAAGAAGCTGGAAAATCTGCGGCAGGAGTCGATGCAATTCCTGGACCGGCTCAAGAATGAGAGCCGTTCCCTCGACGCTGACAGCACCCAGGACAGCGCCGACCGCTGTGTAGTGAACCTGTCCAAAGAATCTCTGTTCGAACAAAGCAGCCAGAGAAGAACTATTCTGCGTCTCATCGAGGCAGCGCTGCAGCGAATGAAGAAGGGTTCCTTCGGTGTCTGCGTGGCGTGCGGCGATGAGATCCAGGCGCGAAGGCTGCAGGCTGTGCCATGGACACAATTTTGCCTTTCGTGCCAGGAAGAACTGGAAGACGAAGTAGGAGCCAGCGTGGCGGCCCGAACTTCTCAGCCGGTCGGCTCGAATTGGAGGCGGGTAGGATAAGCAGAGATTTTTTTGATTTGACCACTGGCAGCGAAGCTCCGCTGGCAACTGTCTTATCGGATGCACGAGAATGTGGAATTCGGCTTTGGTTCGCTTGGGAGCGTCGATTGGTTCCACGCCACCAGGCCCCCATAGGGCGGTACCGCGGGACACGAGCGCTATCGGAGGTGAGGCATGAGGAGACTGGCTCTCATCGTGCTGCTGTTGTCGGCAGGATCGTTCGCGCAGGATGCAATTCCTGCCGGGACGATCCTGCCGGTTGCTTTGAACTCTTCGCTCAAAGGCAGTAAGTTGCGACCTGGACAGATTGTCAGCGCACGGCTGATGCAGGATGTGCCACTGCGCGCGAACCGTAAGATTCCCGCCGGAGCAAAAATTCTCGGGCATATAGTCGCCAGTGAAAGTCCGAGCCCGGGCGAAATCCAAGTCTCATTACGCTTCGACATTTTATTAAGCCGCAAAAGGAGAGTTCCCATGGTTACAAATCTGCGCGCTTTGGCCACCATGATGGACGTTGCCGAAGCTCAGACACCGGAGACTGGCCCGGACCGTGCCACTTCCGAATCTAGCTGGATTACGGATCAGATCGGTGGCGAAGTTAATTATCACGGAGCCACGGTCGATCGCGGCTCTTTGGCGGTTGGCGCTTCCGTCGCGGATGGCGTTCTGGTTCGACCCGCTTCCAGGCCCGGCACGCCATGTCGCGGAATGCTTTATAACAATGACGCGCCCCAGGCTCTCTGGGTGTTCTCTTCCGATGCATGCGGCCTTTACGATCTGCCCGATCTGACCCTGGTGCATGCGGGACGCACCGAGCCGCTGGGCCAGATCACGTTGCGCGCCGCCAAAGGTAAGCTCAACGTACCCGCGGGGAGCGGCATGCTGTTGCGGGTGAATCCCAACCCCTCCTCAAACTTTTGATTTTTCGCGAGGCGACGGGTCAACCCGCTGGTGCGTAGTTTGCATTATTTGCCGCGGGCGACCACCGGTGCTCTGCGCGCGGCCGCGAGCCCTCCCGGCCACCAGTTCCAATCGCCGGCCACGCGAAGCAGCGCGGGTCCAATCACAATGCGAACGAGGGTTGCATCAATTAACACGGCTACAGCCAGCGTAAATCCGAGCATCTTAATCACCAGGAAGCTGCCAAAGGTGAATGCGGCGAATACGACAATCATGATTGCGGCCGCGCTGGTAATCAGTCCAGCGGTTCTGGCTAGCCCCTCGGGGATTGCCTCTAATTCACTCATCCCGCAGCGTCTCGCTTCGAGGACTCGCGCGACCAGAAATACTTCGTAATCCATGCTCAGTCCGAAAACGATGGCGAAGGCGACAATGGGCACAATAGGAAATATGCTGCCCGTTCCTTCAGGAACTCCGAAGAAGCGAACACCGTGTCCGTCCTGAAACACCAGAACCAATGCTCCAAAGGAGGCCGCGACCGAAAGCAGGTTCAGAGCAATTGCTTTCACGGCGGCGAAAAGGGACCGGAACCCGCCAAGGAGGGCCACGAGCGTCCCTCCCACCACCAGAGCGATCACCGAAAAAAACCGCTCCCGGACAATCGTCTGATAATCTGCAGTCATGCCCGCTATGCCTCCAATGCGCAGCGCGGCGCCGGGCACTCCGGTAAGAGCTACCGCGCCCGTTTTCCGCAGTTCCCGCACCCAGTAAACCTGATCGTTCACGGACACGGAAGTCGCGGGAAGCACTTCGATCAGCGCCGCCCGCCCGTCGCGGCTGAGGAACGTTCGACGCGTCTCACGCGGAAGGTTGCTGAGGCCAGACCGGTCACTCTGCGCCATCGTTGTGAGGGAGATTACGCGCTGGGAACGAGGATCACTAGCGAGCTGCTTGCTGAAACGATCGAGCGCATTCCAGCCCGCGTCCGTTTGCGCAATGGAATCGGTTGGGAGTTCGAGAATCACGCGCAACGTGTACACAACGCCAGCCCGATCCATTTGTTCAAGGGTGTGGAGAGCGCGCACCGATTCCGCGGCTGATGGCAGCCAATCTCCCTTCGGCACGTCGGTATCGAGCCGCGCGGCCTGCGAGGCGAGCAGAAGCAAGGGGACGCCTGCCATAAAGATGGCGGGCCAAGGATGGGCGACAATCACCTTGCCCCATCGCCTCCAGCGCTGGGCCGTGCGAGCTGCCCGATGCTCATCCCAATTTGCAATAAAAGCTATCCGGCCAGAATTGATTCGCGGACCGAGAATTCCCAGCAGTGCCGGAACCACGGTATTTGCCAGCACCAGGCTCGTTCCTGCCACCAGGAATCCAGCCAGACCGATGGAACTGACCTCGCTGATGGGGACGGTCAACAGGGCCAGGAATCCGATGGCCACCGTCGAGGCAGAAATCAGGAGTGTACGCCCCGCCTGGTGCGCCGCGATGACCGAGGCTCTGAGTCCGTGTTGCTCGACGGCAATCGCTTCCCGGAAGCGGCTGACCATGAGGAGCGCATAGTCAATTCCCAAGCCCAGGCCAAGCATCGTGGACAAATTCTGAACCAGGATGGACAAGTGCCAACGCAGGGCCAGGAATCCTGCAATCGCCATCGCGCTCGCGATGGCAAGCTGGCCAATGGCTACAGGAATCAGGGCTGCCACCAGGCTGCCGAAAGCGACCAGTAGAAGTGCGAGCGTGGCAGGAATGGCGAGAGTTTCGGCGTGGTTCACATCGTCGGAGCTGGCTTTCCGAATGTCGAAATTTAGCGGCGTCTCTCCCGTCAGTTCGAGCTTTATCGCCGGATAGCGGGCCCGTAATTGGTTTTGAAGAGAGTTCTCCAGCTCGTGAAGCCTGGGGACCAGCGACTCCACAGGACCCTCGGTCGAGGTGAGTCCCACCAGAATAAAAGTTCCCCCTCCCTTGCCCAGGAAGATGGGATCGCGAAAATCGAGGTGGGAAACAACTCCGGACACCCCGGGTTCAGCTTGCAGCTGCTTTTCAATGGTTGCAAGGGCTTGCTCGCCTTCCTCCGAATCGACGGGGGGGAGTCCCTGAATCACCAGGACCACGCGGTCCACAAATGGCGAGCGAAAGCGAGAGGCCAGTTCCTCCGGCACCCTTCCCGCTTCGCTACCTTCGATGCGGGTTGCGGTCTCCAGATGGCGCTCGGCGTGGAAGGAAAATGGCAGGAGCGCAACAACGGCGGCCAGGACCACGCCGGCCAGCCAGAAATGGCGCACGCGCATGAAATTCATAGTGTCACGCAAATCGGGTAGTGGGCTGATTCTTCTTCCTTAGGTTTGTCGTAGATCGAAATCGTAGAGGATCGGCAGAAAGATCAGCAACAAGGAATTAGCCCACTACTCAAAATCGTTACCGTTAAGGAGATTCTCATCCCGCGCCGAGGCCAGTTTCGTATTACTTTATTGTGTGGTAAAGGATATACGGTTTTCAGGAGGACCATTGCACAAACTAGCGTTGCTCGGGCTGTTTGCCGCCCTTCAACTTGGTGCTGCAGACCCCCGCATCGGCTCATGGACGCTCGTCTCTGCGCAGTCGTCCCTGGATCCTCCGAACAAACTCTCCATCACACGTCTTCACGATGAAGTTCACGTTGTGATTTCTGGCAACACCCACCTCGATTTTACGGCGAAGCTGAACGGCCACGAGGCGGCTGTGCCAGGCAATCCGGCATTTAATCAAATCGAGTTGCGGAGAATCGATAAGCATCAAGTCGAAATCAAACAGAAAAAGGATGGAGCGTTGGTGGCGACCATTCGAGACAAATTGTCGCGGGATGGTAACGAATTAACGAGTACGACTTCGCAGACCGGCCGCTCTGACAAGATCACGGTGTGGAAACGGACCGGGGGAAAGAAGTCGGCCAGTGATTTGTTCGCTGGTGAGTGGACCGAGGATCTGAGCAAAACTCGGTTGCGGCAAGGGATGGTGCTCAAGATCGAGGCGGACGGAAAGGACGGGGTTCGCTTCTCCGGCGATTTCAGCTACACTGCCCGCTTTGACGGCAAGGAATACGACCTGAAAAACTCCAGCAATGATACCGTGACCCTCCAACTCGTCGACGCTCACACCGTCGATTCAATTTACCGACGGGACGATCAGATCACTCAAAAGGATCGCTGGGTAGTTTCCGCCGACGGAACAGAGATGACGATGACCACATCCGGCACTCTGGAAACCGGTCAGAAAGTTAAAGAGACCCTGGTTTTTCGGAAACAGTAACTATGGTTGTGCCACGCCCACCGCACCCTCAGGTGCGCCGCCTACCGGCAAGCTACCCACCGCGTTGAACTCACGGGGCGCAACCGAGATGATTCCCTTTCGATGCATGAATTTCAGGATTCCGTTGACGGTATCTTCGAGAGACGGATCCGGCTTGCCCCATGCCGAAGCATCCCGCGCTGCCTGATAGCAGGAACTGTCGTAGCGTTTGAACTCCATCGATGAGATGTTGTCCACCGAGTTCACGAGAAAGTCCAGCAGCGGAAAGAGTAGATCTTCTTTTTTGCATCTGCGGATCAACTCGGGAACGAAGTCGGGAAGGCTGAATATCTCGAATTGCCGGCCGGTCGCCCTGGTGATGAGCCCGGTGATATCCAGCATGTTCGCGTAATCGTCCCGGACTACGTGATACGTCTTATTCTCAGTGCCGGGAGTCGCGGAAATCGCGACTATATTGTTCGCCGTGATGTCTGCGGGAACGAAACTGACCTGGTTCAGGGCGTCGACCCCAATGCCGTGATTCACCATGAACGCCACTAAACGCACAGCGATGTCGAAGTTGTTGCCTCCGCCGGTAATGGAGGGACTCACCAGAGCGGGCCGGAAGATTCGAGCAGACAGCCCGTGGCGGCGCGCGTCCATCACGACTTGCTCCGATACCCACTTGGATTGGCTGTATCCAAAATCGAGAAGCTCCATATTCTCGTTGAAGTCGGTCTCGTACAGAACTTTCTTAACCGCCCAGCCAAATATGAAGGTAGTCGAGACGTAATTGAAGCTCTTGGCCCGCCCTTGGAACGCCAGTCTCAAGACCTCATTCGTCCCCAGCACGTTCGCGTCACGCATCCGGTCGTAGTTGAGCAGGTAGTTTACGGTTGCGCCGTTATGGAACACCGTATCGATTTCATTCGCGAGAAAGTCCCAGTCCTCCCGCGCCAATGCCAGCCCCTTCTGGCCAAGATCTCCGCAAACGGGCGTCACGCGGGTCTCGAACATATCTATCAGGGCCGGCGGGAGAGGCCCCATCGATTCCATCGCAGCTCTCAGTCTTTGCTTGCCCTGATGCTCGTCGGAAGACCGGACAAGAACGTGAATTTTCGCACGCGTTTGTTCCAGCAGACTTTTCACCAGGAACGGTCCGATAAAACCGGTACCGCCGGTGAGCAGAACATGATTCAGGATTGGGGTTTCCGGCAATACCGCAGGCGCCGGAGGCTCGAAAATGAGCTTCCTGTCGTTCCTCATCATCTGCTCTTCCGCTGCGCGCTGCTCTTCACGGAAAACCGCCAAGGACTGCCGCAGCGGGACCAGTGCTTCTTCAGGAGCTTGCTCCAACTGTTCGGCGAGTTGAAACAGCTCAGCTACGCTGACACGCTGAATAAGACCGACATCCACCTGTCTCGCCAGCACTTCGGCATTTTTATTCTTCAGGAGTTCCTTGATCTCGTGCATGAACACAACGAGATCCAGGGAGTCCAGCCCGGCCTCGATGAGGTTGTAGGATTCCGTGCCGGTAAGGTTGTAACGGGCTTTCAGCACGTCGAAAGGTGACTGGCTAACAGAATCGGCGGTTGGGGCAGCATCCTTTTCCCGCGAAAATTCCGAGAGCACGGTAAATTGACCTTGCAGCCACATGCGTTTGGCTTTGTGGCGCATGATCTTACCCGAACTGGTCCTCGGGATGGCCCGGGGCGCAATAAAGGAAATCAGCGCCACTTCCACGTTGAGGTAATTCCTGACAGCGGCTGCAATCTTCAGCGCGTCGGGAAGCGCCTTTGGATTTTTCACCTCGGCGACGATTGCCAGCGCCGGCTCGCTGTCTTCATTAATCTGAAACGCGGCGACGCAATTCCCCCGGATCAAGCCGGACGCCTTCTCCACCAGGGCCTCGATATCCTGCGGGTAATAGTTTTGCCCGCGGATAATAATCATGTCCTTGATACGGCCGCATACGAAGAGTTCGCCTTCGTGTAAGAAACCCATATCGCCGGTACGAAGGTAGCCGTCGTCATAAGGACTGTCATCCACCAATCGGGCATGAAACAGCTTCAGCGTCAATTCCGGATTGTTCCAGAAACCCGGGCACTTACTCCCACCGGCGATCCAAATCTCGCCAATCCGACCCGGCTCCAGGGCGACGTGCCTTTCCGGATCCACAATCTTTACCGTGAGGCCCGGCAGTGGTGTTCCGCAGCTGACAATCTGAGTGGCCGAGCCGATTTCGGAAACCTCCGTGGTCATGCGAGCCTTCCCCAGCGCCACGGCGTTCTTATTGACCGAAATAATATTGCGGCCACCGAGCGACACCGCGAGAGTATTCTCCGCCAGCCCGTACGCGACGGAGAAGCTTTCCGACTTGAGTCCATAGGACTGAAAGGCCTGTAGGAACCGCGTATACGTATCCGGTTTGACGGGTTCTGCGGCAACCATCAGCAACCGCAGCGAGCTAAGATCACAACTCTCCAAGCTCTCCTTCGAAAGCCGCCCGGCGCGCAGGCAATAGTCGTAGGCGAAGTTTGGCGCCGCTGAGGCGCTCGCCTCATAAGTCTTGATCGCGTCGAACCACAGGGTGGGGCGCTGAATGAAATCCGTGGGAGCGAAGCCGTAGGTCGTACCGCCGGTGAGCGCCGGATAAAGGTAGCACCCAATCAGCCCCATATCGTGATACTGCGGTAGCCACGATACGACGACCGGCGCGTGATGGTCGATCACCAGAGGGCAGTTATGCAATATGTTTTCGTGCGTGACCATCACGCCTTTAGGATCTCGAGTCGATCCCGACGTGTACTGGAGAAACAGAATCTTCGAGGCGCCATTGGACCCGCCATTGAAGGTCTCGTCCGAAACCTTATCGACGAAGTCTTCCGTTACCACCCAAGGGAGACTGGAAATGTAATCGACGTCGACTCCGCATGCCGAGACTCCGCTTCTGGCAAGATTTGTCTTCAGAGAGCCGAGGTAGTCTTTGCTGGTCAGAATGCCAGCCGCCTGGCAGTCCTTCGCGATGTGGACCATTTTGTACAGCGAGCTCTGGAAACCACGAGAACTGGGGGGATAGACGGGCACTGGGATCAGCCCGGCGCGCACGCAGCCAAAAAACGCGCAGATCATTTCGAGCCCCGGGGGATAGGCAAGCAGAAGACGGTCCTGCGACGCGAAACCATGCTCTTTGCGCAGATGTCCGGCGATGACCTTCGTCCGGTGGAGGAACGACTCGTAAGAGTAGCCTCCAATCGGATTGCCGTTCACGTCAATGTACGAATAGAGAACTTTGTGTGGGTGCTGCTCCCCTAGACTATCCAGCTTGCCCAAAATCGAAGCTATCATAAGGTTCGGATCGATCTCATGGCGGGGGTACCGCCATTCGCTAACCTCCTACGTTGAAGACTCGGTGATAAGAAAACAAAAGTCTTGCTGCTCCCCTGCCCCCAGGAAGCCGACCGACTTCGAGTCATAGCGATTCCTAAGACCATGCGTCTCTCGGTCCGGTGAAGGCGAACCCCGCCCACGGCGTTGGATCGCCCGACTCAAAGTCTTGGTTCAATAGCACTGAGCCGTTGATGTTAACAGAGATTTGAAAAGCTGTGAACTAAGAAGCAGCGCCCCTGTTAGTTACCTACGAGACATGCACCGTTACAGCGGCTTGAGTGATTCCGAAATGCCCTTGATCTTCTTTCAGTTTTAGGGCTAACATCGTTTTCTAACGCAGCGCAGAGCGGTGTCGGTGGAAGAAAAATCTGCCGGTGGCCTAATTCTCCTTCGGCAAGGCCGGGATGGATTTGGCCGACCTGACATCGTTGTGCCGGTGACTCCCCGAGACGAGGCATTTTATCAGTCTGAACCCGGAAATTGATGATCTTGTACCGTCGGAGGCCTCGCTGGGGCACTCGGTTTTAGAACCAGCGTGTACGCCATCTTTCCCGAAAGTCTTGCGCCGCCGCCTCGACGATTTCTTTTCCGACGGGAATATCTCTCCCAAAGCCGACCGTACCATGTGGGTCAAAATCGCGGTGGGGCTGGGAGTGCTGGCGGGCAGCTGGATTGCTCTTTACGTGCTCAAGCCGGATTCATGGAGGTTTGTTGGCCTCTACCTTCTAAATGCCATCGCACAGACCTTCCTCCTGCTGAACATTGCGCACGACAGCAACCACAACGCTATCTCGTCGCTTCGGTCTGTCAACAAAGCCCTGAACTATGTTTTCGATGTCTGTGGAATCAGCTCATACATGTGGCGGATCCTCCATCATCGAGGTCACCACTCCTGCATCAATCTGCACGGGGAAGACGATGCGCTTACCGGACGCGGCATCCTTCGGTTTACGCCTCACGAACCCCGGGCTCCTCTGCAGCGGTTCCAGCACATCTATGCGCTGTTGCTTTACGCGGTGTTTTCTCTCGACTATGTATTCGTGAGGGACTTTGAGTGCTTTTTCTTCCCCTCCCACGACTATCTGAAAAACACGAAGCATCCGCTGCGGGAATACGTAATACTTTTTGCGGGGAAAGCTTTCTACCTCACCTACATGCTCGTCTTGCCGGTCGTGCTGCTGGGGAAATCCCCTCTGCTGGTGGGCCTGGCTTTCGTGCTTGCCCATTTGATCATCGGCTTGAGCGTAGCCCTCGTATTCCAGACCACACACTGTGTTGACGGCACTTACTTTCCGTTGAGCCGCAGCGAGTTTGACAACGGGATCTATCACATCTTCGCGACGACCGCCGACTACGCGACGACGAAGCCGCTGGTCGGTTGGCTTACTGGAGGATTAAACCACCACATCGTCCATCATTTGTGCCCTTTTGTGTGCCACACTCACTATGCTTCGCTGACCCGGATTGTGAAGAAGACCGCTGAGGAATTTGGCGTTCCCTATCGCCAGCATGCAACAATGCGTCGGGCGATCAAACATCATCTGCTACTCTTGAAGCAATTGGGAAGCGCGGATCAACTTTCGAGTACCTAAATTCACACAGATGACCAGACTATCCACTCAGGCAGGCCACGCAGGATTTCCGGCAGTCGTTCATACGCGCATGGATAGCGAGGCGTGAGCTTGGCGCAAAGCGTACCCGCCGTCTCCCGCTCGCGCTCCTTCCTGGATTCGCGCGCGATGGCTCACAATCCTGTGCGAGTTCTCACGAAGTACACCCGACTCCATGGCAGCACGTTCCGCTTCTATTTTGGCGGCGTCAAAGAGGCCATTGTCACCATTGATCCGGTCGTGATTCAGCACGTGCTGAAGGCGAATTCGGAGAACTACCACAAGTCCGAAATCCAAAAGAAGCGGATGGGCCATTTCCTGGGGAAGGGTCTTCTCACCACTGAGGGGGAGCCCTGGCGCACGCAACGGCGCCTGATCCAGACGGGTTTTGAACGTAAGCAGCTCGAAGTTCTGTCCTCGATCATGCAGGATTCTCTGACCGACTCGCTGCGGGATTTCGACAGACAAGCTCGCATCGGCCCCGTCGATATCTGCCCGGTCATGATGAAGATTACCTTCGCGATGGTAGGTAGATCTCTGTTTGGCGCACGGTTGAAAGAGGAAGATATCGACCTCATCAGCCTGGCCATCTCGACTGTGCAGGAATTCATGGTTCGGCAAACCATTCAGCCCTACCTGAATCCCTGGTTTGCCGTCTCGGGTGAGTTGAGCAAACACTGGCACATGCGCAACCGCGCCTTCGGCGTTCTGCGCGAATACCTCCAGCGAAGGCGCAAGGAGGCTCCCGGCCACGACCTACTGCAAATCCTGATGGATGCTCGCTACAGCGACGGCCAGGGCATGAGCGACGACTTGATCCTCAGCGAGAGCATGCAACTGCTTGTCGCCGGCCATGAAACGTCGTCGAATGCTTTATCGTGGCTTCTTTACCTGCTCAGCACGCATCCGGATTGTGTCGACAGGGTACGGCAAGAATTCGATTCTGTATTGTGCGACAAACCTTTGAGTTACTCTGACGTTTCGAAGTTCGAGTTCACGACGCAGGTGATACTGGAGGCGCTGCGCCTATATCCACCGTTCTGGATGGTCGACCGCATGGCTCTCGCAGACGACCGCGCGGGGGATGTCGACATCCCAAAAGGATCGACGGTCGTTGTGTTCATTTACGGCGCACATCATTCGCCGCAATACTGGGAGAGCCCGGAGAGTTTCGACCCGGAACGGTTCGCCAAAGCGAAGGAAAAACAGCTCACGCCTTTCTCTCATTTACCTTTCGGAGCGGGGCCGCGGGGCTGTATCGGCGGCAACTACGCAATGCTGCAAATGCTGATGATTCTGAGTGTTCTGCTCAGAAAATACGATTTCAATCTGGTTCCCGGCCAGACCATTGAAGCCCGCCCGATGGTGATCTTGCGGCCGGAGCACGGAATCCGCATGACTTTTACCGAAGCTGTCCCACGCGGCGTCGGCAGACTATCCGATTGTTCAGCATGATATGCGCGCGGCAGGCGCCTGCAGCCAGTTGCCTGATCGGCGATTAGGCCGACTCCAAGGCGCTCTGTGCCGTCCCTCTCAATCCGCGAGATGCTTGAGCATCGATACACCAGAAAGCGTGGCACATTCTCGATCGACATCCAGCTCATCTCGCCCACATCGAAAAACATCATCGTTTCGACGCCGGCATTCTGGTCGAGCAATAGACTGCGGGCAAATCGTTTCCCCAGGTTCCTAGAGAATTTCGTGTGGATTGCTGCAGCAGCACGCGTCTCCAGCTTCCTGACTGGCCTTCCATCAGCGTGGAGTTCGAGTACAGCCAGACGATGATCTGAGGCTCAATCTGAGTCCCTGCTGCAGCCGGATCCCGCGATGATCGGAAGCTGGGTGATGCTACCTGCCCTTTTTCTCCATCGCATAGCTCATCTGGGTGCCTCTCTCATCGTCCAGCTCAGTGACCTGCATCGATTTGCCGTCAGAGGAAACGGTCATACGAACTTGGTAATGGATCACTCCATCCTGTTTGTCTGTTTCCACGATAGTGTTGGCGCCGACTGCCATCATGCGGGCAAGTAAGCTCCTCGGTCGTTGAATTGATCTCTCTGCCCTTTGGGCCATGAGTAAAGATGACCGACGTCTACGACGATCTGGCCATCTGGAGCTACTTGGAGATGGGCCCGGTCCATCGGTCTCGGAGCCGGGCCTTCGAAATTGATCCCCTCGCTGTCATAGCCGCTGCCATGACACGGGCACTTGAATTTGTTCTCGGCGGGCTTCCAATCGGGAGTGCAACCTAAATGCGTGCAGCGCGCGAAAATGACGAAAAGCCGATCGGGGGTTCGATCGACCCAAATCCGGTACTTCTGCAGCCATTTCTCGTCGATGCCTAGGGCATAGTCGGCTGGATATCCAATCTTGAAAACCGTAGCTGGTTCAAAGAGCACACGCGGCAAGAAGAAGCGAAAGAACGCAATAAACCACGCCGCCAGAAAAGCCGCCACGCAGCTCCAAGCAAACCTCCGCCGCCTCCGGTCGATGATGGTGTTTGCAGGGCCGACGGACGAGATCCCGGCGGCCGCTGCCGCTTTCGATGTCCCGATTGCAGGAGTCCCAACGTATTGGGTAGGGCTGGGCTTGAGGACAGGTTGATCCGCAGCGGCATCGAGTGGCCGTTGTCCATGTTGGTTTTCTGTATTTGCGGCTTCTACGACTGTCTTATCGGGCATCTAGGACTCCTTTCTGAGCGATTCTCCTGAGCGGCCTCCAAAATGTGCTTGTGCAGCCACGCGTCCGAATGACGAAGGACTGGTAGCCCGCTATAAACGATGGAACGGAAAAGGGACTACGCGACTGGAGGCGGCCGGGTAAAATGGCTACCCTTGACGTGTACAGCAGGGAAGATCTGAGAAGGAGACGTTAGGCGACTCGCGGTCTCAGCGGGCGGGAACGGCAGTAACCCGTTGACCGGGGCGCTCCATTGCAATCCGTTGCAATCAAAACGCGGTCGTTGATCGCGATTCGATACGGCACTAATCAATGAGACACTGCTGGTTGACGGGCGCTGTGAAGAAGCTAGCTTAGGCAACTCGGGTGGGATATTGCGAGCGACGAGAAGGGCAAACAAAACCGCAATTCCAATAACGGCACAGACGCGGGTTGCTCCCGGTCTGCCGTGTCGGGGATGCCAAACGAAGGACATTATTTCCCCACGCTTTAGATGATGATTATTTGGCGCCTTTGGTTGGCCACATGAGGCATTGAGGTGGTAACCGAGTACCCGTCATGGAAGTGCGAAGGAGAATACATCGCTGCCGGCGGCAATCGCGAAATACTGCTTCCCACTGACGGCATAACTCATGGGAGATGCGTGGATCAATTGTCCAACGTGGAAATGCCATAAAGGCTTGCCGGTGCGCCCATCGGCGATTACGAAATTGTGAGCATCGTCTCCGTAGGCCACCAGGCCCGTCGCTGTTGACATCACGCCTCCCCAGCCCTTGTCCCTGCCGATCTGGAGATTGCGCCAGGCAAAATCGAGGGTATCCAAATCGAAGGCATTGATGTACCCCTTGCCTTCCTCATCGGCGGCCCGAATCCCGCTGGCGTAGTAATTTCTCCCTTGTTCGAAAGGCTTGGTATTCGCCTGGATCATGGCACATGCTTCATACGAGCGGAAGTAGAACATGTGGATGGCCGCGTCGTAGCTGGGCGAGTACCAGTTTGTGGCTCCGCCATTGGCCGGACAAACGCGAACTCCGTTCTGGTCAGGAATGAGCCCCGTGAGAAGCGGACGGCCGTTCTCATCGAGGCCCTTGGACCAGTTCAGAGTGTTCATGAAGGATTTAGCGAAGAGGAATTTCCCATCCGCCCGGTCCAGGACATAAATGAAACCGTTGCGATTTGCGGTAACAATCAACTTGCGTGGCCTGCCCTTGAATCTTGCATTCACGATCACGGGCGTTTGCACGGCATCGTAGTCATACAAATCGTGAGGGCTGAACTGGAAGTACCATTTCAGCGTGCCGGTGTCGGGATCGAGCGCCAGCAGCGAGCTGGTGTACAGGTCGTCACCAGGGCGGACGCTGCCATCGTAGTCGGGAGCAGGATTGCCGGTGCCCCAATAGAGCATGTTGAGCTCCGGATCGTAGGTGCCGGGCATCCACGTCGTGCCTCCGCCATGCAGGTAGCTATCTCCCGGCCAACTCTCGCTTCCCTTCTCGCCGGGGCTGGGTATGGTCCAAAAGCGCCATATTTCCTCGCCCGTTTCCGCATCGAATGCGGCCAGAAAGCCGCGCACGCCGTCATCGCCACCCGAGATTCCGACTACCACGCTGTTCTTCACGATCAATGGAGTGCTGGTTGCACCGTAGTTTTTGTTGCCGGTCGCGTAGGGCGCATCCCAAATCAGGTGCCCCGAGCGCGCATCGAGACACAGCAGATGTGCGTTGTCCGTTTCCATGTAAATGCGAGTGCCGAGGATGGCGACACCGCGGTTGTGATGCTGGCCGGGATCGTCAACCAGGCCCTGGGAGATAGCGCGAACGTGATGCCACAAGACCTTGCCTGTTTTCGCGTCGAGCGCATAGGCGTCATTTGCGCTCGTCACGAACATAATTCCGGCAACGACGACGGGAGTGACTTCGAGGGGGCTGACCGTGCGGGGATGAAATACCCACTGCGCCGTGAGTCGACTGACGTTGCCGGGCGTGATCTGCGTCAAGTCGCTGTGGCGGGCTCCAGTGTAATCCCCATTGTAGGAAAGCCAGTTGTCCGTAACACGTTTCTTGAGTAAGTCGCTTTGCTGAACGTTAATCAGGCCGTTGTTGTCATCCGAAGTCGTGGCGTGCGTGCCGGCAGAGTACGCTTCGGCCTTTGCGGTTTGCGCGTACGCCAAGCCTGCGCACATTGTCAGCAGGCAAACGACCGTCAAGCCACGGAGGATACGGCTGTCGGATCGCACAAGGATCGCTTGCAGTTTGGTCATCGTGGGCGCTGCCGTCGGTGCCCGCCGAATCATCGACCTTCCACCTTATCGGAGCGAGAATTCCTGCTCGCAAAAATTAGAAAACTCACAATGTCGTTCAGTTCTTTCGGCGTAAGACGCGTGCGGTAGTCGCGAGGCATTAGAGAATGCCCGGAATAATGCACGCCCGTTACGTCGTTCCTCGCCAACAAATAATAGCGTCCGTCATTGGTCTGCAGGGCCAGCGTGAAGTTGTCTTCATTGCGAAGCACCCCGGTTAGATTCCGGCCAACCTTGGTCGTCACCGTTACAACTTGCGACGACGGCACGAGTGGAGTATCGGGAGTCGTGATTGCACGCAGGATCTCATCGGCGTTGCGGTTTCGGGCGTACGAAGTCAGATTCCTCGCCATAAATCCGCCCTTGCCATTGATCAAGTGACACTTGGAGCATTCTGCTTTGCCAAAATAAAGGGAGCGGCCTGCCTCGACGTCTCCCGTTATCGCGGCCTCCACTGAGGCATTCTCGGACGCGCCATTATTTTTGAGCCTGATCAGGAACTGCACCACGGCGTGGATATTCGCATCGCCGATCTGGGCGAAGGGCGGCATCCCACCTTTCGTCCCATCTTGCACAATTCGAAAAAGCTGTGATTCAGAGAGATTGGTCGTGTTCGAAGGTGAAACCAGAGGCGGAGCTTTATCGCCGCCCCTGGCATCGGCGCCATGACAGCCTGCGCAGTACTCCATGAACCTTTGAGCGCCGTGGACGGCGTCACTTTCCTGCGCATGGGCATCCAGAGATACGCAGCCGAAAAGGAACATCACCACCAAGGCCAACAGCGTCTCAATCCAGCGAGGCCGCATTCGTGTCTAACCCCTCCTCACAGCAGGGTGCCGTTTAACAGGAAGGAACTTGCCGCACTTGAGGGAATCACGGGCACCAGCAGTCGATACATGATAAACGGCCGCAGGAGTCCGCGTGTTTTAAAATGTTTTGCGGGTGGGCGGCAGTTAGGGTAGTTACGGCATCTATTTTAGTGTGTGGGATACTTAGACGTCAGCGCGGAGCGTGCCTATGCGTACCTCTCTTCTGCTCGGTCTTTCCCTTGGTATTGCCTTCACCAGCGCCCCGGCAGTTTCTCAGGATTCGGCATCGGTAGGCGGGGTTCGCACCCGCATCGAAGGCATTGAAATTCCTTCAATCCCCAACGCCCCATTCACCGCAAGAGTTGTCGTTACGTGGAACGAGCCGCTGGTAGGCGGACGGACGGTATCGCGGAAATACTACACGCTGGTGGCTCGCGATTCGCAGGGGCGGGTGCGCCGCGAAATGCGTGAATTCATTCCCGCCGATTCCAACGCAGAGCCGCCCATGCGCAGTTTCACCATCCTGGATCCGGTCTCGGCCACACGCACCCTGTGCACCAAGGCGACGATGAATTGCGCCACGTCCGTCTTTTTTGCGCAGGCGCCTACGGGAGCGGCTGACAGTGCCCTTTCGGACGCCGGGAATGTTACGCGGGAGAACCTTGGGCAGCAGGCGATGGATGATTTGCCAGTGGTAGGAACGCGCGAAACGGAGTCGAATGTCACCGGCTCAGGCGGCTCGAGCCGTGTTGCCGTCGCTCACACGGATTTCTGGTATTCCCCCGACCTCCGCATGGATCTCTCCGTACTCCGCAGCAATCCGCAGTTAGGAGAAGTGACCCTCAAGGTCACGAACCTGGTGCGCGGAGAGCCCGACGCATCATGGTTCTCGGTCCCTTCGGGATACCAAGTAAAGAACGCAGCGATGAAGTAAGCGGACGCGTGTAGGGGTCGAACCCAAGTATTCGCGCAATAGAATTCCCGGCAGTGGGTGGATGTTCGAACCTGACTTATTCCCAGCTCCGAGTAGCCCCTTCATCTTCACGTCAAGCGCATTCCGTTGGATGTGGGCTCAGTTTGAAATCCGAAACTGTTCAACGTTGGCGTCATCCCGAGCGGAGCCGCTTTTCAGGCGGAGGGAGGGATCTCACGCCCACGAAATCAGAGGAGAGGAGATCCCTCAGCCCGCTGAACTGCGCCGGCTTTCGGGATGACCCTCGATGGGCGATATCCAAAATTGAACGTGTCGCCCCCCGTTGGAACCGAAGCACAACCTAGACGAAGCCCGGCCTTCCGCGCTACTGCAAGTTTGGCCTGCGAAACATTCTTCAAAGCTAGAACTGTTACGGATGCAGCGACAGCAATGCCACGGTGTTCTTCTGGTCTCCAGACGCGAGGGAGAGGTCGAAATCCGGTGGAGCAGCTTCGAGGGCCGGCACGAAGGGAGCAGACAGCCTGGGCTGGAGGCCATAGAGGGCGGCAACGTTAACGCACGGATTGCGCGCGATGTTGATGGCGGCAGTGGCCGTGTCTTCCGGCGCCGCTCCCGAGTCGCCATTCCTGCGCGCATTGGCAAACAGAGTGGTGCAACTCATGGAGGTTGATGAACTGGAGTTGATGCAGGCAGATAGGATATTCGCGAGCGTATGAATCTTGGCCTGAGGGACCTTGCTTCCCGGCCGCGAAGGCAGAGTGGAATTGGCGAATCCTGTAGTGAGGCTGGCAAGATCGCCGGCATTGGCGACACCCGTTGCCGGCGTTGCCGGAGTCGCGATATGGGTCGCGTCTGTGGCCATGCCAGCCATTGCGTAGGCTGCTGCCACGGTGGTGACTTCGTTCACGAAGACGAAAGGAGCGGCAGAGTTGAAGTTTCCGCTTTCCGGGCATGTGCCGAGAGAGGCCATCATGCCAATGGCAGAGTTCGTCCCATCATCCCCGCTGTTGCCGCCGCGAGCATAGAGATAAACCTGATGTCCGGCAGTGCAGGTGTAGTCGCCGGCGATCGAGAAGCCACCGTATGCGCCACTCAGTACATAGTGACCGATGGAATCGGCCGGATTGCCAGTGGCGGACGTTAGCAGCGAAACCGATCGGTTGCCATAGGCGCTGGAGTTGACTTGGAGGAGATAAACCCTCGCCCCAGCAACGGCACGGGATTGTCCTCCATTCACCACGCCCTGGTATGGCCCAGTAGGAGATACAGCAGAGTAGGTGTTATCGGAACCGAGGGACTTCGAGTATTGAGAACCCGGGTCGGTCACGATCCCTCCGGAACCGCCGGATCCACCTGAGCCTCCGGATCCACCCGAAGTGCCCCCTGAGGTTGTACCGCCCGAGGTGCCACCTGATGTGCCACCGGACGTACCGCCCGAAGTACCGCCTGAGGTGCCGCCCGAACCAGTTCCGGAGCCGCCGACGCCGCTCGTGCCGACGAACCCACCGCCGGTGTGCGTTCCGCACCCGCTCAGGGAAACGCTGACCAGAATGACCGATGAAACGAGGTAGCCAAGGTGACGCATCGCATCCCCCTTGTGTGCTTTCAACGCTACTATAACAACCGATGCGCGAATAAGTTCAGCGGGTTGCCATCAGGAATGGGCATGAGCGCATTCAATTGGCCGACTTTAGCTGTTGCCGTGCCCATCACTCCTGGGGAGGAACGTCAGGAGGCGATCTGTTCTTGTTTTGAAGGATCCGGTGTCAAATGTGGGTCGAAGCTCTCGTCGCCAGCCTAAAGGTTGCTCATTCCCCCATCAATGATAAGCTCGCTGCCAACGGTGAATGCGGATTCGTCCGCAGCAAAGAAAACCACCGTTTCAGCGAACTTCCGACGGGCTTTCCGAGACGCCGAGCTGGTATCTGCTGATGTAGTGTTTTGAGTTCTGCCTCTCCCATCCCCAGCTTGTGATAGAGCGGCGTCGCAATTGGGCCTCCGGTGATCGCGTTGACTCGGATGCCTCGAGAAATCAGCTCACCGGAAAGTGTGCGAGCAAGCGTCAAAAGCGCACCTTTGGTTGCGATCAACGCGGTATTGGGGTCAAGAGTAGTAAGCGGCGTGGGTTCTTTTCCTCGGATACAAAGTTTGGCATGGGTAAAGGCAGGAAGCAGTGGTTTCACTCCTCAACCAGCCGCGTAAGCAGTTCGAGTGCCGCCTGAAGCTTCTCCTGCTCGTGAACAGAAAGCTTCTGGGAGATGGTCGTGGTGAGCCAGTCCTGTCTCGCGGCCCTGCCCTCCTGAATCCACTTCAGGCATTTGGGCGTGAGAGACATCAGAGTTTGCCGCCGGTCGCTCGGGTCAGGTGCACCACTGATTAAGCCGGACTCCTGCAACGGCGTAACTATAGCGCTCATGGACTGCGGGCGCATGCCTTCCGCTCGCGCCAGACTTGAAACCGTAGCCGAACCATCCTTTTCGAGTCGAAGAAGAACAGAGATCTGTGACGGCGTCAGATCGCCGCGTCCCCCATGCTCGCGTAAACGCCGCTTGAGCTTACCGCCTACCGTACGGATCTCGGCAGCAAGCGTCGAAGCGAGCCCGGTGTGAGTAGAAGACTTTCGATTGCTCACCAGATCAATATTTCATATATACAGCTAAACTGTAGAGCTTAACTGTACACATGTCCAGCCGGCGGCTTTGTCGCAATCGAAAACGACCGGCTCATTCGAATACAAAACCCCATAGTCGTCCGGGGCTCCGGGGCGGCTTCCTTCAAGTCGCTTGCGTCGATTCTTATTTCTTGGGCTGCAGCCCTGGCTTGGATTAGCGCAAAAGGTGGTGCGGGCGGAGGGACTTGAACCCTCATGGGCCGTTTAAGCCCTGCGGATTTTCGTACCGTCTACGGCTTTCGCCGCCCGAACGTAACACCCTTGGTGGGCTCACGCCAGGTTTGCGGTCTGGACTATCCCTTCACCCTCCCCCGGAAACTCCGGAGCTTAGGTGCTGCCCGTCTAGTCTCTACACCTTCCCGGTCGGTGTCTCTCCGGGCTTGGCTCGGGATTGCCCTTTGGGGTTTCCCCGAATTTGAGCAGTTCTGCATCGTCGGTTTCCCAGACGAGCACTCAAGTTTTCCTTAAGTCCGCTGCGTATGCCATTCCGCCACGCCCGCGCGCGGCTGTCTTACTCATGATAGGGCACGTTGCCCGATTTTACACATCCGTTTCC
>Ga0187805_10000062_pt1 | contig 30958 bp, 30 predicted proteins | sample NC_wetland_sal_i_6_FD_132965 | JGI IMG/M metagenome (GOLD analysis project Ga0187805, IMG submission 132965) | Wetland sediment microbial communities from Neuse River Estuary, North Carolina, USA - Control_5 | ecosystem: Environmental > Aquatic > Freshwater > Wetlands > Sediment | place: USA...
GGCTTGGGACGGCAACTGGACATGGGACTGCTTTATCGGTTTTGCCTGGCAGACTACGGGAGAGTTGCCGCTTCTCATTATTACGAATTATGCGGCCAATCAGAGTCAATGCTACTTCCAGATCGCATTTGAGGAGATGCGCGGGCATAAGATTCGTCTGCAGGACTTGATGAGCCCAGCCGTTTACGAGCGCGACGGTGATGAATTGCTTGGTAAAGGGCTTTATTTGGACATGCCCCCATGGGGCTATCACGTGTTCAAGTTAAGCGCGGTTTAGCGCCACATTTTTAGAGTTTATTTATTCCGGTCTCTAATAGCGGAGCAGTAAGCCCGTCCATGCTCCGAATAGTTCCCCAGGCTCAAGCATCCCTGCTGCCGAGCAACGACATTGAGCACCATCGGGACCTATTCTTCTCGGAATCTCGGACCGTTTACGGCGCCTGTTTGGGCAGCTTGTATTGGACACGGTCGCCCTTATGAGCCGAGGCCTCCCCATCGACGTGGGGAAAAAGAAAGGAAAAATGTTATGGAGTATTCCGTCACCGTCTGGCGTACCCCTGTGCGGGAGTGGAAAGAAGTTCTCTATCGTCTCACCTATCGCAGGGAATGGATTCCCGAACGCAACTGCTGGCGAGACGTGCTCGTCAAGGACCAGCGAATCTGAGAGATGCTGACGTAATCAGTTGGCGTTGCGCAACAGAGCCATCAGGGACAACACCTCATATTTCCAAGCCGCACGGCTCACAAACTGATACTAGATTTTTTCTTTGGCAGACTGATGAATGTAACAGGTACAGCCTGATGATGATCCACGTATTGTCTGTCCCTATCGTCTTCCGCTGCAATCGGCGGCGGAGTGAAAGAGAGACTTGCTGTGCAACGTGTGCTCGCCGCGACCCTCGCATTTGCATTGGCACCTCACGCAGAAAGAATAGCGGCGCAGATAGCGCCCTCTAAAGCTCAGAAACAGATCCCACAAACACAACTGTCGCCATCTGCTTCTCGTCTGCCGCAGGCTCAGCTGATGGAAAATGACCACTCATCTTTTTCGGCACTGAACCCAGAATTTTTATTGCCATCCCAGGGTTTGTTTGATGTCAAGGACTCGGACATCAAGTTCCAGCTGGAAGAACTGATGGATATACTTCGTGACACCGGGCACGAGAGCTGGGTTTTAGCGGCTTACCCCGATCCTAAAACTGATCGACCGTTAATTGGCGCAGGATTCAATCTGGATGTTGGGGCGACCCAGCACATACAGCGCAACCCTTTCAATGCTTATCAGTTCGTTGAGCCTTCGACTGCTCAACTGTGGCAAGCAGCAGGGCTCGATTTGGCACGCTTGCAGAGCATCCGCGATCAGTTCGATCGCGATATGGAGAGATGGACGAAGAAAGAGTTCCGCCAGAAGATCAGAGCACACGAGCTGCCGCCGCAGCTAACAGAGGAAGAAGGCGCAAGATTACTGCGCATCTCTGTGCTCCAGGCTGTCCACAACGCCAGAGCTTATTGCGATGATTTCGATCACATGACAGCATCGCAGCAGATGGCAATGAGCCAACTGGTGTTTCAGATGGGTATCAACCTGGAGGAATTCGTTCAGTTCCTCAGTGCCATAAACCACGATTACAGCTTCCGAGATTCCAGGCGCATGGACCCTGAGACAGAAGAGGAACACTGGAGAAGAGTGCAACGCACGCTTATCTTGAGCGATTGGGCCAGGCGCTATACCAGTCGGGCTGTAGCGGTGATCGCCATGTTCGACCCGAACTATGACGAAAATCCGAGAGAGGCGGAGCGCGAAGTGCGTGTGCAGGTACGTCCCCTGGTTCGTCATCATCATCGCCCATCTCCGCGGAGCCGCGCTGTTCGTCATTCTGTGCCAAGACAGAGACAACAACCATCCACCGGCTCTGCCGGTTACGTTGACGTTCTGTTTCACCGCCTTCCGTTCGCCATGGCCGCCAGGAACTTATCTGATCCCGCTCTCTGGTCTAAGCGCGTTTTGCTTTGGTCCTCTGGCGTCTTCGCCGACAGGACTTTTTATAAATTCTTGATACGGCCGGCTCGCCATCGAACTGTTATTTCTGCCAGTGTCATCAGGAAAGAGTTCCTTCTAGCATGCGAAATCAGGGGGCGCCACCATGAAATCTAGTCCACAGTCCACCATCGCGTACGTTGAAACCAAAGAACAGAAGCGTCTGAATGATGCCCGGGAAGCGGGTATAGCGTGGAAGAAGTGGGGGCCGTATCTCAGTGAGAGGCAGTGGGGCACGGTTCGCGAAGACTACAGCCAGGACGGGAATGCGTGGGACTACTTCGGTCATGATCAGGCGCGTTCTCGGGCTTACCGCTGGGGTGAAGATGGTCTGGCCGGGATCTCTGATGACAAGCAGCAACTCTGCTTCGCACTCGCTTTGTGGAATGGCCGTGACCCGATCCTGAAAGAGCGGTTGTTTGGTCTCACGAATGGCGAAGGCAATCATGGTGAGGACGTCAAGGAATATTACTTCTACCTCGATAGCACTCCAACGCACTCCTATATGAAGTTTCTCTACAAGTATCCACAAGCGGAGTTCCCCTATCGCGACCTGGTGGAAACGAACAAACGACGCTCACGCGAAGAGTTCGAGTACGAGTTGCTCGACACTGGGATTTTTGACGCGGATCGATATTTCGACGTGTTCGTGGAATACGCCAAGGCGGACCCAGAAGATATTCTCATCCGCATCACCGTTTTCAACCGAGGCCCGGAGGCAGCCCAGCTTCATCTGCTTCCAACGCTTTGGTTTCGCAATACCTGGTCGTGGGGTGAGGCGACCAAGGCGATTATCAGTGAGCTTGGCGAGCAATCGATTATAGCTTCACACCCGCTATTGGGGGCTCATACACTTTATTGCGAAGGTGCTGGTGAGCTTCTGTTCACGGACAATGAGACCAACACCAGTCGGCTCTGGGGGCAGTCGAACCCATCTCCTTATGTGAAAGACGCCTTTCACGACTACGTCATCTCAGGCAAAAGGGAGGCCGTGAATCCCTCCAAGATAGGAACAAAAGCGGCCGTTCTTTACCGCATGCAGGTGCCCGCCAAAGGCAGCCAGACTGTGCGGCTGCGGTTAAGTGCAAGAACACAAGTGGACACATTCAGCGCGTTCGACAAAATATTCGCAACTCGTCTCGCTGAAGCGGACGAATTCTACGATCGAATTACCCCACGCGCTCTGAACCAGGACGAACGCCGCGTGCACCGCCAAGCGATAGCCGGAATGCTGTGGAGCAAGCAGTACTACTATTTCGACCTCGACCGCTGGCTGACCGAGCATGAAGCCCATCCCCTGATGGGCAAGGCCCATCGGAATATCCGGAACACCGAATGGTTCCACATGCTGAACAGCGACATTATTTCGATGCCCGACAAATGGGAGTATCCCTGGTATGCGGCCTGGGATCTGGCCTTTCATACGCTTGCTCTGTCACTCGTGGACTTCGACTTTGCCAAAGACCAGCTCCTACTGATGCTGCGGAATCTGTATTCGCACCCCAATGGCCAGATCCCCGCGTACGAATGGAATTTCAGCGACGTCAACCCGCCCGTTCATGCCTGGGCGACTCTGTTCCTTTACAACGTTGAGAAAGAGCTAGGTCGCTCAGATCATCAATTTCTGGAGCGCTCGTTTCGGGGGCTGATGCAGAACTTCAACTGGTGGGTCAACCGCAAAGATCCGTCGGGCAAGAATGTCTTTGCAGGTGGTTTTCTCGGTCTGGACAATATTGGCGTCTTCGATCGCAGCGCTCCGCTCCCCACGGGCGGTCATCTCGATCAAGCCGATGGCACGGCGTGGATGGCTTTTTACTGCCAGTGTATGTTCGAGATCGCACTCATTTTGACCGAGTACGACTCTATGTATGAAGAAGTCGCTTTCCGCTTCCTCGAACATTTCCTGTGGATTACGTATGCGATGGATCGCATCGGCGAAAACCACGATGAAATGTGGGATACCAAGGATGGCTTCTTCTACGACTTGCTCCATTTCCCGGATGGCAGGGCCATGCGGCTGAAAGTCCGCTCGATGGTTGGACTACTGCCTCTGTGCGCTTCGACAGTGCTTGAGCCAGGAGGAATTATCGCCAAGAGTCCCCGGTTGCAGGAACTTATGGAAACGTTCAGGAAGAGGCACCCGGATTTGTTGAAGCATATTGCCCCCGCCGACGGCAAATTTGTCGGATATGCGGGCCGTCGGCTGATGTCGGTTTGCAACAAGCAGAAGATCGAACAGATTCTGAGATACATGCTCGACGAGAACGAGTTCTTGGGTCCCTACGGCATACGTTCACTATCCAAGTACCACTTGGATCATCCGTTTGTTTTCAATCTCAGTGGACACGAGTACAGAGTCCAATACCTGCCGGCGGAGTCGAACACCGGAATGTTCGGCGGCAATTCCAACTGGCGAGGACCCGTCTGGATGCCGGTAAATGCTTTGTTGCTCCGTGGTCTGTTGAATCTTTATCAGTTTTACGGGGATGACTTCAAAGTTGAGTGTCCCACTGGTTCCGGAAAATACATGACCTTGTATGAGGTCGCAAAAGAGCTTGCCCGAAGGCTGTCGAGCATCTTTCTCCGCGATGCTAATGGCAAGCGCCCAGTCTATGGAGGAGCCAAGAAGTTTCAGGAAGATCCTTACTGGAAAGACTACATCCTGTTTTATGAATATTTCCATGGAGATAACGGCGCGGGTCTGGGTGCCAGCCATCAAACCGGTTGGACGGGAATCATCGCCCGGACGATGGATCTGTTCGCCCGTATGAATCCGGCTCTTGTTCTCCAGATCTCCAAGCACGACCTTATGGCGGAGATGACCCGTAAGCAGGTTGCCGGGTAGTAACTCCGCAACATGCCACGACAAGTGACTGTAATTATGCGTCAAACTTAGGAGGGTGGGGTGGGTCGATCCAACACAGTGCCAATCTGGTTGGACTGGTATCATCGCCCGGGCGCTGGATCTGTTCGCGCGGATGAATCCTCGCCATTCAGCGCTAGTAGCAGCAGGTGAGCAATTCTCAGACAGCATTAGATCTTCCTTATAGATTTAATCCTGACTGTGGGGAGGTTCTATGAATACGTTTCGCATTTTAGTGGCCGACGATCATCCGATATTCCGTTTCGGTCTGGGTTCAATGCTTCGATCTCACCAAGGATGGGAGGTCTGCGGAGAGGCTGCTGACGGACGGGATGCGGTCGAGAAGTGCAAGCAGCTCAAACCAGATCTTTTGATTCTGGATATTTGCATGCCAGGACTGAATGGCTTGGACGCCGCACGGCAAATCCTGAAACACAATCCGGGCCAGGCAATTTTGGTGCTCACTGCCGTGGACTCCGAGGATGTAATTCGAGAGTGCCTGGATGCAGGTATTCGCGGCTGGGTTTTTAAGTCCGACGGAACCGACGACCTGATAACGGCAGTGGAGGCGATGCAACGGCAAAAGACCATCTTCAGCTCGCGAGTGTCCGACCTGGTTATCGACGGTTACAGGCGGCATTGCGCTGGTCCAGTTCGGGACAATGTGACCCAATTGTCGCCCCGCGAGCGCGAGGTCGTGCAACTCGTCAGCGAGGGCAAGGCTTCCAAGGAAATCGCTGCCATCCTGAGCGTGTCACTATCCACGGCAGAAACGCATCGAAGCAATATCTTGCGCAAGCTCAGGCTTCATTCCATCGCCGAGCTTGTGCTCTATGCGGTGAGGAATGGAATTGTCCACGTAGAACTTCCACCCCAGACGGGCATTCCCAACCTGTCGGCAGGGCGCAATCGTTCCCCTGCGCTTTCTGGCTATGCTGTGATTCCCAAACCTGGGAACAGATCAGCCAGGGCAGAGCGTGAGGGCGTCAACTAAGGATTGTCTGGCACAGAAAAAGGTCGGACTCGGTTGAGTTCGGCCTGAAACGCGCGCGTCTGTGTACAGAAAGTAGAGCAGTCGTGAGGGTCTGAAGGTCGACACTGTCAATCGACACTAACCCATGACTACCCAGTCAAACAATGACGAATCGTACATTACCCAAAATGGGACGACTGGTCAAAATTGCACAGTTTTGAAAAATCGGGCATCTAATTCGACACGGTTCGTGACAGCGGGGGTAATCCATGAGTCCAACCGAAACCGGGTACTGCGCATAGGGTTTGCTGGTGGATGACGATGATGCGGTTCCATAATGAATGCCACGCTCGAACGCAAGGGATTTTAGGTCGTCGCTGCCGCCAGCGTGACCGAAGCCCTGAAGCGCATCACCACACAGAGAGCTTCGATGTGCTCATCACTGACCTGCACATGCCGAACCCGGTGATGGCTTCACAGTGGTTACCGCGATGCGCCACTCCCAGCTGGATGCACTTACGCTGCTCGTCAGCGGCTACCCCGACGTGCAGAGCGCCATGGCCGCCATTCTTCTGGAGGCGGACGAAATCATCGTGAAACCGTTCGAAGTCGGGAGGCTCGCCGACCTTGTCCGAGAAAAGATGCTAGCTCGCAAACCTATTGCCCGGTCGTGCAAGGAGAGAGTAGGCGTGATCCTGCAGCGGAGCGTATCCAGTATCGTCGAAAGGTGGCTGCTGCGTGCTAAACCGCCCCCGCGAGCCACGCCTCAGAGACTCATCCGGTAAACCGGCAGCGTAGCTTCCCCTCCTCACCATTCGAGCTTGCGCCTGTTAGAACTGCCAGTGTCAAATCGATGTGCCGTCGACTAGGCTGGAATAGGCCAGACATATCAGCGACCTGCGATTCCTCTGGGGGCGGAAAGGCGACGTGCAAGCAGTTGGGTGCGGCGTATGGCGATCGTGATATTGGCCATCGTAGTCATTGCCGCGCTCTTGGCGTTGCTGCCTCTAGATGACGCTAACCTGGACGCTGACTACACTCTGCCACTCGCACACCATACGGATCGCAGCCGAGACAAGCACAGGCAACACGTGCAGCATTAACACGAGTTCCTGCGTATGAAGTGTCCAAGGCACGCGTGAATGTAGCGGAGGGCCGTTGGATTTGATTGACCGATCTCCATGTTCAGAATCTCTCAAGTTTCGAGCGCCTCGGTTCCAAAGCAATCATCATTGTGATAGCGACTCGGGATCCGCGCAGAGAGGAACGACCAGATGTCCGAATTACAGCTCCAACATGAAAGTTACGTAAGCCGTGCCCTGGAAATTTCCATTCACGTCGGACTTCTCATTTTGTTGACCGCCACATGTCTGCTTATTTTGCGTCCCTTCGTCCCTCTGGTTCTCTGGGGCATCATCATTGCCATCGCTACTTACCCGGGTTACCGAAAGCTGCAAAGTTTTCTCGGTGGGCGTAGTGGGGTTGCCGCAATTATCTGCGACATCCTTCTACTCGCCATCCTAATCGTTCCGGTCGTCCTATTGACGGGATCATTCGTCGACGGCATCCAGAGCTTGGTTGCGCGCCTCAAGGATGGAACTCCCATAATCCCCCCTCCACCGCCCCGCATTGAGACCTGGCCAATCGTGGGCATTCCCATAAGCAATGCGTGGCAACTCGCATACACGAACCTGTCCGCTGCCCTGCTCACCTTTTCACCTGAGATCAAGGCTGTCATTCCAAAGCTGCTCGTTGCTTCGGCTGCAATCGGCTTGGGGTTGCTGCAATGGATCCTGTCGATCGTTATTGCAGGATTCCTTCTCAGTAATGGACCCGGCGCAGCGAAATTAGCGCACTCATTATCGCATCGCGTCTTTGGTGACAGAGGAACGGAGTTTGCGGAACTGGTCGGCGCCACGATCCGCAGCGTCACCACGGGAATCATCGGCGTTGCACTGATCCAGTCAGTGTTGGCGGCACTCGGTTTCGTGGTGGCGAGGATGCCGGGTGCAGGATTGTGGGCCGCGATCTTTCTTTTCGCAGCCGTGCTTCAGGTTGGCGCCGTGGTGTTGATACCCGCTGCGATTTACATGTTTGCGATTGCGAGTACAACCAAGGCTGTGATCTTTCTGATTTGGTGCGTCATGGTCGGGGTCATGGATAACGTGCTGAAACCGCTGCTGCTCGGCCGTGGCGTTCCAGTTCCGATCGCGGTCGTGTTCATGGGTGCAATTGGTGGATTCGTGGCGATGGGCACGATCGGATTATTTCTCGGGTCCATCGTGCTGTCCGTTGGATACAAGTTGCTGCTGGCTTGGATGGAAGACTCTGCCCATGTGAGCCCGGAAATGCGGGAGGAGCACAGTGCGTCGGCTCACGCAGGCTTGTGAAAAGCGTTCGTGTCCGACCACACGTGGACGGTTGGATGGCTTCAATTTCCCGCAGGAGGGTACTGGACGCAGTTGTAGTTGCGGTGATCTTGGCCGCGCTACCCAGCGCCATCCACAGAATAATCCAAACCGGTGACCCCTACTTATTCACCGAGCGCTTCTTTCAAGATGTTTTGGCCCGTCTCTCAGGGCCGGGGAGATTGCGCTTCATCGTTCAACCAATCGTTGCAATGTTGCTAGGTACCCGGAGTGGAATACAAGATGCCCACGTCGGTCTGCCCCCGTTTCTTTGGGCACTTGCTTTTCACGGAACGCACCGTTGGCGACTGTTAAAAAGTGCATTTGCTTCCATCCGCAGCCTGGCCGCCATCGCAATTCTCCTCGACGTCATCTCGCAATTGTTAATTTTTCACGAGGTCCGCCCCGGCGCGGCGTTGCTGGTCGGTCCGGTGCTAATCACCTTGCCTTATGTCTTAGTGCGGGCATTAGCGAATCGGGTTATGCGTTGGCGAAGTCACCGGGCAGCAGCTATCCACATGAGCTGATTTTTGCTGCTATTATTTCGCCCTCTTCCATCGCTGTATAAGTTCGGCTGTCAAAGTTGACAGGTTGCCGCCCTTCCCGGTCATCCTAAAATCTTTTGCATGTAGTTGATGACCCTGCGTCGATAGCGGAACGGTGATGTTTGTCGAAGGAAGAAAAACCGCGAGTCTGGTATTGGTGTTGGTCGTCAGCCTCAACTTGTTCTCTACAGAGCTCCACGGGCAGCAGCGGACCGGTGCTTCGCCCAATGGCCCATTAGAGCAATTAAGCAGTTCGCTCCAGGAAGTCGTGGCAAAGGTTTCCTCTGCCATCGTACGGGTCGAGGCGTCGGGCTACACACGGACTGGGGACAACGAGGAATCCCCCGCGCACTCGCTTATGAAGTCCGAAGTGGTTGCTTCGGGGATCATTCTGGATCCCAACGGCTACATCGTGACAAACGCACACGTCCTGCAGGGCGCGCGCCGGGTCCGGGTTATCCTGAGTCTTGGCAAGCGCCCGTCAGGCGGCTCAGCATGGGCCAACTCCCCCGCGATGAGGTTTAATGCCCGAATAATTGGAAGTTTTGCAGACGCTGATCTTGCGGTATTGAAGATCGACGCAACTGGGCTTCCTGTTCTGCCACGGACCGATAGCGACTCCATACGCCCTGGACAGCTGGTTCTGGCGGTAGGTAACCCGGAGGGTTTGAATAACTCCGTGTCGATGGGCGTCGTTAGCGCTGTCGCACGTCAGGAGCAGCCTGAGGGTTCAATGCTGTACATCCAAACTGATGCCGCCATCAATCATGGCAGCAGCGGCGGCGCCCTCGTCGATATTCATGGCGATCTCGTAGGTGTCACAAGCTTCATGGTTACGGAGAGCGGAGGCAGTGAAGGGCTCGGTTTCGCATTGCCCACCAGACTGGTTTATCTGATCTATCAGCAATTGCGAACAAAGGGGCACGTCGAAGTCGGTGACATTGGAGTAGGAGTGCAAGAAATCACTTCAACCATGGCCCTGGGACTACGACTCTCCGTGACGTCGGGGTTGATTATTGCGGACATAATTCCGGGTGGCCCGGCCGAAGTGGCTGGTCTTCAGGTTCAGGACATGATTCTTTCCCTCGACGGAAGCCCCGTGACCAGCCTTCCACAATTTGCCATGTGCTTCTACGCGAAGCATTCAGGAGACCGGGTGAAGCTCGAGCTGTTGCGAGGTTCGCGCCGATTCACCGCGAACGTTTCTGTCCGGGAGCGCGCCGAGGAACTGGAGGAGGTCTTAGAAAAGCCGGACTTGCAGGAAAACGTTGTCAGCACATTGGGCATCGTCGCGGCAACACTTAACGATCACGCGCGCACGGCATCAGCGGCTTTGCGCTCCAGATCCGGAGTGATGGTGCTCAGTGAGCTTGCGCACAACGATATCCGGACCGGGTTGCGAGTTGATGACCTGATTCGTGCCGTCAACGGCATTAATGTGCGGACGGTTGAGAATCTGCGTTCGCTCCTTCAACAGCTCAAATCCGGAGACCCCGTGGTGTTGCAAATCGAGCGACGCGGCAAGCTCAAATACCTGTCGTTCGAGCTCGATTGAGTTGGACCATTCATGGCGCGACATCACCATAGGCCACACCTCAGTCAACGAACATTGGCCATCACTGTCTTTGTCAATGCCCTTAAACCGCTTCCAGTGAACCCACGCTCATACCACACGTTCTACGCCTTGTACGGCACTGCGCAACCGGTGGTCCATTCGTCCGACTACCTCCTCGGAAAACAAAGTGTGCTGGACCGCCTTTCTGTCACTGTCTTCACCTCTGGAGAACTGGGCTGAAGGAACCACACATCCCTTCAATAGGTGTGGCGTATTTGATGAGTTTCGCTTTCGCCCACCGGGGATGGTCTCGACATGCACGGTATTCAAAAATATCAGGATGGGACTGCCATGAATATCCGAACCGTTGTTTTCAGTTGTACGCTTCTCTTTGCAGTTTCTCTATTCGCGCGACAGAAAACTGACCTGCTTGTCATGAAGAATGGAGACCGCATCACCTGCGAAGTGAAGTCCCTGAATGCAGGAGTTCTCTCCATTGCTCTGGATTACGTCGACGGCACGGTTTCGGTAGATTGGTCGAAGGTTGCGCATTTGGAAAGTAGTCAGCTATTCGTGGTGCTGACCCAGGACGGATCGTCACATGAGGGCGCACTTGGCACCGTGCAAACGGTGGGCAACGAACCAATAAAGATTCAGATCATCGAAAGCCAGGAAAAGACCGTGGAGGTTGAAAGGCCGCAGATCGTCAAGATGACCGAGACCTCGGAAAAGATTTACCAGCGATTTAACGGCTCCATCAATCTTGGCGTCATCTATTCCAAGGGCAACAGTGCAACACAATACAACTTAGGCACGGAGACCGACTACCTGCGGGAACGGTGGGCAACAGAAGCTCTCCTGAGTTCCAATTTGTCTTCCAGTAGCGGCTCAACTGCCTCCACCAGAAATCAGCTGACGTTTCGCGGTTATCACCTTTTGCCATGGCACAATTACTACTATGGCGGGCTGGGTAGCTTCCTGCAGAGCTCCGAACAAGGAATCAAGCTTCAAACTACAGTCGGCGGTGGTGTTGGACATTTCTTCAAGAATACGAACCGCACGAGCATTGCACTACTCGGCGGCTTGGCTTGGCAGAGCACGGATTACAAACCTTTGGCAATTCCGTTGGGCAGACAGAATATTGCGGCTGGCCTGATTGCTGCCGAGATAAAGGCTTTCAAATTCAGTCGGACAAATCTGGCGGTCAGCGCAGCTCTTCTTCCTGCCCTATCTGACCCGGGCCGTATCTTTTTCAACACCAATGCATCTTATTACGTAAAGCTATTCAACAACCTGTCGTGGAATTTTTCATTTTACGGCAATTGGGACAGCCGCCCTCCAGGGGGCCTGCCTGGGAGCGACTACGGCACCAGTTCGGGACTTAGTTGGACGTTTGGGAATAGGTAAAATTCGGAGTACAAATCTGAAACACTTACTTCGGCCTACCCAACCAGGAATACTGCCATCCTAAAGAGATAGTTTGGTAGTTGCCGCCATACCTGATGTACGCGCCATTGCTGTAACTGAATTTGAGAGACTGGCGTCTGCTGGCCGGAAGCGAAACCGTCCCTCCAATGCGCGAATTTCTCTGGAGGGTGTTAATGTCTTGTATACCATTCAGGCTTGTCCGCCCTCCGAACCAGAAATTACCATCGAGAGAGGCCCAAAACCGCGGCTTCACATCATAGCTAAGGAGGCCTTCGAAAGCGCCCACAGGGGCCTGCGATTGCGCGGTCACTCCCGGATTGTATTGGTTGCGCGAAAAAAACTCATTATTAGTGGTAAGAAACCACACTGCTCCGTAGGTGTCGAGCAGCCAATGATGCCAGCGCTTAGAGATGCCTAGCTCCGGTTTGAAGGCCCAACGGTTAGCACCATAGTTGATCAGCTTTGTGGGGTCATACTGACCACTCGGAGTCACCACCTTCAAACTTACGCCCACCAGAGTTTTTTGCTGCCACTTGCTGAAGTCTTTCAGATCCATTGCCGGCCCGCCTTTCAGGTTCACAGAGAAGCGAAAGGCGGAAGCCAGCAAACCGGACCGGTAGACGTCCGTTTCGTTCCCCATCACCGTGCCATGAAAGTTACCGATGCCATAGGGCACCGCAGCCAGAAAGCTGGCGGTACGTCCAAAGAAACTCAGGGAATGAGAGTAGTTGAAAACCAACACGCTGACTTTGGCTCGAGCATCACTGATCGGGATTTCGCCGTCGAAGATCAAGTTCCCGCTGTTGAAGGAATACGCTAAGGTCAGCGCATTCGAATGGATTGGCGTAATGATGTAAGCGCGGGGAGCGAGGTCCTGGGCGACCAGTGGAAATGAGCAGAGTATCGATACAATCGAAAGCGTTCGCTTGAAACAAGCCCGCATTTCAGATCCGAAATTAACCAGGCTCGACTGAAAAAGCGGACTAGTTCGGCTTCGCCTGGACTGTATTGCTCGTTGCTGACGGCCTAGCCAGGAGCGCCGGTAATTCTGAAGCGATCCTCAGATCGACCAGTAAGTCGAGGCGATATTCCAGTTGGAAGAATTTCGCGACCGTGAGTCCGGGCAGCACCCTGCTGAACTCCGCAAAATATCTCTTTTTCAGGTCAGCCCTTCAACTTTCCAAATCCAGTGACTTTTCTGCCAGTTTTTTTGCGTCAACATCCGTCAAAGTAATCCAGTGGTCAGCATAGTTCTTAATCACCTGAATGCGTTCATCGTTGAGCTTTGTTTGTTCTGCTTCATACTTCTTGTAAACGGGCCAGAAAACGGCGGCATCTTTGTCGTTAAACTGCATGGTCTCGGTAATGACGCTGATCTTGTCGGATCTGAGGTCGGCGCGAATTGAGTCGATGTAGGCATCCAGAGAAGGGTCGCCCGTCGGACTACTGCTCTGAGTTGAAGCAGGAACGATTAGCATAGTTCCAATCGCTAACAAGACGATTCCTCTCAAGGCTGAGGTTTTCGCCATCACCATATCTCCTCGGACAGATTGAGCCTCGATGCTCCAAGTACCCATCCCGACAGTAATGACCTGACATGTCCATGCGAACTGTCATTAATGACAGTAGTGACGAGGCCCTGCGTTAATTAACCTACGTTGTCTCTGGTCGACAATGTTGCCAGGACGATCAAATGCGAGATACAGCGTCTCTTCAGTGGAAAGCCGGAATGTTGCGAGTAGAGTTGCTTCATACGCGACGAACGCGATCCATGGAATTAGGCGCACCGGTACGCCCGCCGCGACAAAAGTAAAATTGCTGCGAGGGGGAAGGGCCAGCCTGCCCCGCACGCTGCCCATTCTCCTCTTTTGCATTTGCATGGCGACTCCTCTCGCTGCCACCACCGCACGCTCGCAACATGAGAAACAAGAACAAGCAGAAGTGCTGTTTCTTTCCTTCTCAGATCCGGACTTGCCCGACGTAGAGGGATTGATAGACGAAGCGGAAACCCAACTTCTCCAAAACAGGAATACCCCGATTCACTTTACTCTGGAGTATCTGGATCCGGTTTTTCTAAACGTGGCTCCATCCAAGAGAAAAAAGAGATTGTCTTTTCTGCAAGAGAAGTACCAAAGCCAAACCTTCGATTTGGTTATAACGATTGGCGAACAAACACCTGCGGTGGGAGAACCAAGCCTTGCAAGTCTCTTCCCGGATGTCCCTGTTGTTTTCTGCATCGTCAGCCCACGCGATCCTTCAACATGGCTGACTAGCAATGCCGGCAGAACCGGCGTCATCAGAAATTTGAATTACCTGCCTACGCTTCAATTAGCACTGTCGGAAAATCCCGGGACACGCCAGGTGGTCGTAATTGCCGGCTCTTCCGAATTCGAGAAACTCGAGATGAAGATAGCGCACGACGAGTTTCGTTCCTATGAACCTAACGTCACGTTTCAGTACTGGACCGACCTGCGGCTTACAGATCTGAAGGCCAGGTTGTCAAATGTTGCTAATGACACAATCATCCTGTTCGTCGATTTCACTCTCGACGCGGAGGGCGAGCAGTTCGTTCCTACGCGCGTTCTACCCACCCTTCACGAGACATCTAATCGGCCCATTTACGGCACCACCGCATCCTTTATCGGAAAGGGGATTGTGGGAGGCAGTGTGGCCGATCTGCGCGAAGTGGGCCGCATCATTGGCCAAGATGGAGCCGGCATTCTGAGTGGACAAAAACCGGAAAGCATTCCGGTCGTGATCGGGGAATTCCAGCGCAACCTGTTTGACTGGCGCGAGCTTCACCGCTGGGGTATTGCGGCGGACCGGGTTCCCGCAGGAAGCTCGGTTCTCTATTGGGAGTATTCTCAATGGCAACTGTATCGTTGGAGGATTCTCGGGCTTATAAGCGCCCTAGTCATCGAGACGCCGCTCATATTTCTTCTTCTTCATAATCGCGCGACACGCAGACGTGCTGAGGAGTCGCTGCGGCGCAAGGAGGCAGACCTTTCAGAAGCCGAGCGATTGGCAGGTATAGGCAGTTGGCGCTGGAACCCAAAGACTGATGCCTTGGTCTGTTCGGATGCACTTGTCAATCTCGTGGGATTGGACTCCAAACTGCCACCGGCATCACTTAAGCAGCTCGCACAATTCTTCACTCCTGAGACCTGGGTCCGATGGACGGAGAGCATGGAAAAGGTTCTGCATACGAACGAGGCCTGCGAAGTGGAACTAGAAGGTTCACGGACAGATGGCAGCAAGCTGTGGGTCAGTTTGCGCGGTAAGGCAGTTCGCGGTCGCGACGGGTCTGCCACCGACGTACGCGGCACGATGCAGGACATCACGGAGCGAAAGCGGGCCGAAGAAGCCAGACTCAAGCACTCGGTCATTGTGGAGTCCTCCGATGATTCGATCATCTCCGCCACTCTCGAGGGAATTATTACCGGCTGGAACTCAGGTGCACAGCGGATGTTCGGCTTCAGAGAAGCTGAGGCCATCGGGCAACCGATCGCACTCTTAATGCCACTAGAACTGCGGGACGAATCAGACATCATCATGCGTCGAGTTCTCGCGGGTGAACGGGTTGAACATCGTGAAACAGTTTGGGTCAGGAAAGACGGTAAGAAGGTATACGTTTCGTTAACCGTTTCCCCCGTCAGAGACTCCGCAGGTCGAATCGTTGGAACTTCGAGGCTGGCCCGTGATATTACGGAAAACAGACAAGCCGAATTAGAGCTCATGAAATCCGAGGAGATGTTCTCAAAAGCGTTCCGGCAAGGCCCCATGTCCCTAACCCTGTCCAACGCTCAAACCCAGCGCTACATCGACGTGAATAAGACGTTCGAAGACTTATTGGGCTATTGCCGGGAAGAACTTATCGGGCGCACTCCGGCAGAACTGGGTGTCTGGGCCGACCCTGCTGAAAGATCGAAATACATAGAAAGGCTTCTGGCCGAGGGCACTCTGCGAGATATTGAGTTTCGGTTTGTCACAAAGAGTGGTGAGACCCGGATCGCCAATAGTTCCGCCGAGCTAATAGAGATTCACGGCGAGCCATGTGTTCTCTGGGCGGCGATAGACGTTACCGATCGCAAGCGAGCAGAGCAGGCGCTCCTGGAGAGCGAAAAACGGTTTCGCCTTATGGCCGACTCGGCACCGGTGCTTATGTGGATGTCTGGCCCCGATAAGCTTTACACCGATTTCAATCATGAATGGTTGAGATTTACTGGACGCAGTATCGAACAGGAGTTAGGGGAAGGTTGGACACACGGCGTCCATCCCGACGATTTGCAAACGTGCCGTCATGGTTACGCTTACGCATTTGAGGCCAGAAAATCCTTTTCGATCGAATATCGGCTTCTACGTCATGACGGCCAATACCGTTGGATTCTCGACAAAGGGGTGCCGCGATTCCTCGAAGACGGGCAGTTTGCAGGCTACATCGGCTGTTGCGTCGATATTACCGAGCAGAAACAAGCCAAATCGGTTCAAGCGGAACTCAGCGGTCGATTGATGCACGCCCATGAGGAAGAACGCGCACGAATCGCCAGAGAGCTGCACGACGATATCAACCAAAGATTGGCGCTTCTAGCTAATGGAATCCAGGAGATCGAGCATTTCTGGAAGCCCGAATCCGAGCCGCAAGCAAAAGAACAGATTCACGGCCTTTGGCAGCTGACCAGCGAAATCGCTGGCGATCTCCAGCAGCTCTCACATCAGCTGCATCCCTCCAAGCTGCATTACCTCGGCTTGGCGTCGGCAACACGTGGTCTCTGCCAGGAATTTTCCAAATTGCACAAGATTGAAGTCGAATGCGTTATACGAAATCTGCCGGCTAGCTTGGATGAAAACGTTTCTTTAGGTTTATTCCGCACGACTCAGGAGTCGCTGCACAACGTCGCCAAACACAGTCATGCCCATCTCGCAAAAGTGGAGCTGACCGCGGAGCAGAGCTATATAAGGCTACGCGTATCAGACGATGGAGTTGGTTTCGATCATGAACGGGCGAAGAATGGTCGAGGACTGGGATTGGTAAGCATGCGAGAGCGGTTGAAGTTAGTCGGTGGCCAGCTCTCTGTTTGGTCCCGCCCTTCACTCGGCACTCAGGTGGAAGCTACTGTGCCCATTACGGCGAAGTACGCTCAAACTGCGTAGCTGCCTAGCCCTGAATTGAAAGATATAGTGCCTCTGCAGTCACTTTTACCAGTATGCAACGATCCCGAACACTAAATAGGATGCCATCGTAGCTCATGTTGTGGATTGCAAGTTGAGCTTCGGTACGTGTTTTGAATTGCTCGCTGCGGAATCGTGCAGCTCCGGTGTTCAAAGGAGCTTTCGTGAGTAAAGCAAGCATACTGCTCGCAGACGATAATTCAGCCGTTATCCATCTTGTGAGTTCTTTGCTAGAAACCGATGACGAGTACGAAGTTGTCGGTGCTCTCAATGACGGTGCGGCTGTCTTGCGCGAGTACCGGCGGCTTAGGCCAGACGTAATTGTGCTCGACATCTCCATGGAACTCGTAAGCGGAATAGATGTGGCACAGCGCCTGCGGGATTGCGGCTGCCATTCCAAGATCGTCTTTTTAACCGTTCACGAAGATGCCGATTTTGTGAATGCCGCGATGGGCGCTGGTGGTTCGGCCTATGTCGTAAAGTCAAGGTTAGGTATGGACTTGATCCCCGCCATTCACGCAGCACTTTGCAACAAATTCTTTGTTTCACCCAGCCTGCTCGATGAGCAACTCTAAATCTTGGCTCGCCCGCCGCCAATATAAGACACTGTCACTTATAACAGTTACTGCTTTTGCTGCTTCCCTCTACTGTTTACAGCAGGGGGCGCCTCCGTCGAATACGGTCGCGGGGCACCTTCGGACCACTCGCGGATTGGCGCCGATGTATTCCCTGTCTGGAACCGTGAGCGGTCCACGAGAGTAAACGCAATGCGTTTCTTACCCACGCTCGAGCGTCTGCTGTTTATTGTCGGTCTGTTGATGTTGGGCATATATTTGGGAGCCCGCGTGCATACGGCCGTATTTTCCCGGGCCACAATGGAGACCTTCAAGCGTGAACAACTCCGATCGCCAGATCAAGAGAAAACTGTAGTGCTTGCCGCGGGAAAACCGGACTTCCGCTCCTGGTCGCCGAAACGGATCCAGGAATACGAGAACAGCTTAGTTAGCTACTACCGCCCAGCCATTGGAATTCTTCGAATTCCGAAGATTCACGTCGAAGCACCGGTTCTGGATGGAACCGATGAGTTGAGCCTGAACCGGGGAGTCGGGCGAATTGCCGGTACCGCCAGCCCGGGGCAGGAAGGCAACCTTGGGATTGCGGGCCATCGCGATGGGTTCTTTCGTGGGTTGAAAGATCTCGCGCTGGGAGATACCGTCGAGGTGGTTACACAAAGACGCACCGAAACCTATATTATCGACAACGTAGTCATCGTTGATCCCCATGACACATCGGTCCTGCACGCTCGCCAGCGCCCCTCACTAACTCTGGTGACCTGCTACCCCTTTCATTTCATAGGTAGCGCCCCTCGACGCTACATCGTCCAGGCGTCGCTTGCCGATTCTGATGCAGAAACTACTCGCATGGTGGAACGGTCAAATGCTGACACCAACAAGTTTGATCAGCTGCAAAGACGAAAGGAGGCGCCTCGAAACTGAAGCGCTAAAGGATTTTGATCTGGTGACTAAGAAACCGACAAGGAGAAACAAATGAGTTCAAATACAACATGGAAACAACTGTTGCTGATGCTTACGGTGGGAAAGCTTTGCCTGGCTTTTTCCCTGAGCTTGAGCGCGCAAGTGCAGTCGCAAACCACTACAACTAGTCACCCAGCCACGATCGAAACCACGATCGCACGGGGTGAGGTCGTCTACGTGCAGGGCAACGAGCTGGTCGTCAAGATGGAAGATGGTTCGCTCCGGGATTTTGCCAATGTTCCGGAGAGCGCCAGAGTCATTGTTGATGGTCGGGCGATCGGGATTCATGATGTGAAAGTCGGGATGAAGCTCGAGAAGACGATCACCACAACTTCTACGCCTAAGACCATTACCACAGTCCAGACGGTAACCGGAAAGGTGTGGCAGATCACCCCTCCGAATACCGTGATTCTGAGGCTTGAAGACGGTACCACTCAGCAGTTCAAGATTCCCAAGGACCAGAAATTTAACGTTGAGGGACAGATGGTCGATGCCTGGGGATTGAAGAAAGGCATGAAGGTCTCGGCTACCAAGATTGTGGAGGTTCCCGAGGTCCACGTCACTCATCAACACCAACTGACCGGATCGATGCCTCCGCCGCCACTGCCACCAGCAGCGGACCAACCTATCCTCATCGCCGCAGCGTCACCAATGCCAACTCGCGCAACACCCGAAGCTCCAGCAGAGTTGCCTAAAACTGGCAGTTCAATGCCCTTGATCGGATTGCTGGGGTTTGCCTCTGTGGCCGCGGCGCTCGGACTGAAAGCGGTTCGGCGTGTCAGCTAGGCTTGATTGGCACCGGGTCCACGTCGGAAGTGGAGAGATGATACGGGCTCGTTTCTAACTTGAACAGGACGCACGTCTCTTAGCAAAAACGTGACTTTTCCCTGTCGACCATAAGACGGGTGAGCAAACGGGAGTTGTGGGCTAACCGGTCAGCAACTCCTCTTTGTGCGTCGCGCCTCCAGGTATTTGCTGAAAGCTGCTGCCATGTTCTATCTCGTGGAGAAAGCGATGAAGTTCAATAGATGAAGTTCAGTAGTTGTTGCGCAAGAAGGATCGGCATCGCAAGACATGAGAGTCATGCGGAGCTTTTGCGAAGCCCTGTAGAAATCACAAAGCCAAAGCTTCAAGGAGAGGTTGTATGAGGAATCTGATCATTATTTGCTCGATGTGCTTACTACTCACGCCGGTCATTTTGGCGCAAACAGTTGAAGTTTCAGCCTCACCGATAACCGACACGGACATCCAATTGCTGCGCTCCGATTTGCAGTCCGCCAAAAACCAGGTCATCGCTGACACCATGAAGTTCACTGATGCGGAATCCACCGCATTCTGGCCGGTCTATCGCGACTACACACATGACCAGCACGTGATCGCTGATAAACGGCTGCAGGTAATCAAGGACTATGCGAAGTACTATGACACTATGGATGACCCGAAGGCAAAGGACATGGTGCAACGTATGATGAATGTCGATAACGAATCGCTCAATTTGCGCGAGAAGTATTGGCCGAAATTTGAGCAAGCACTCGGCGCAAAAAGAGCGGCGAAGTTCTACCAGGTGGATAACCGTCTGACCCTGATGATCAATGTGCAATTGGCGTCTGGGATTCCGCTGATTCCATAGCGCAACTAGCTCTGAGCGTACGAGGGTCGTTCTGCCGGTTCTTCTTGTTCCGCTTCAAGTGAAAAAGGGCCCGGCCCGAAGCCGACCCGAATGGCAGCGTGCCTGAGAGCGCGCGCTCTCAGCAGAAACACCGCAAACAGGCAGCGGCAACGGACCGAGCCGGCTAGAAGAGTATTTGTTTGAGTGATCGATATCGTTGCGACAGAGCAATGAATGCGACCTAGACCATGCACCTGTCATTAATAACAGGTCCGCTCAGCTTCCGCGGCGTGTTTGCATAACAAAGTCTCTCCAGGGAGAAGAAGGGCACTTCGGCAAATCAGGTCGCAACTCTACCTGTGCATGACCCCACCCGAACTGCCCTCCGTGCTTTGGCTTTCACCGTGGTAACAGATATGAGATTGAACGGAAAACGGGTTTCTACGACAGCATGGAATAAACCGCAAGCAGACATAGTGCCTCTCGGCACTGCAGTTTTCTGTCTTGATTGCGAGGCCATCAGCAACAGTCTAGGCGATGAATGCCAAGCCTGCGGAAGCCGTTCGCTGATGAGCCTAGCCCGGATCCTAGGTGGCAGTTTACGTGAGCACAACATCGAACGAGGACTCGCAGGCCGGTCGTTTGATATTACCCTGACTATCGAATTGCACGCGGTGGCCGCCCAAGACGTAAACAGCACCATTAAGGAGTTGACCAATGTGATTGGCCCGAGCCTGGCACGAAGGCGAGCGTCTTTCCACTTCCGTGTACAACGAACGGCTGGCAAACCCTTCAGAGCGGCATAGAGATGCACGTCCCAGTTCGTCAGCGGATTAGGCTTGCAGTAGCAAGGCCGTTACCTCTCGGATGGATCTGAGCTTGGTTCCACGAGTCCCGAATCTCTATTGTCGGCGCTTCAAAACGGGATGGTCGTCCTCATCTTTGGAGTCAGAGTTGTCCACGTCTGCTGTGTTTACCTTCCTCCGAAGGGTGGGCGCCGACGGACTTCCCCATTTTCGCTGCCGCCTGTTTTCGATTTCGAACAGGTGTGCCTTGACTGTTACGAAATCCGACGTGGTGACAACGTACTCTTCCCGAACAGGCAGGATTCTGGTGATCTCGGCTTGGCTTTTGGTCACGCGGTCGGCCGTTTGTGGATGCGAGGCAAATGCTCGAGCCAGTCTGCCCGCTTTCCCGTGTTCCTGGGCTTGAATTTTCTCGAAAAACGAGACTAGCGCTTGCGGGTCGTAGCCTGCCTCGTACATATACTCGATTCCAAGGTAATCGGCTTCTGCTTCAAAACTGCGGGAAAATTTCGTGAAACTCAACGGTACTGCTAGGCGAGCGATGCTCTGGATCGCCATGCCGGCACCACCCCCGACCAATACTAGCGGGATCGATAGAAGGCTCGCCAGTTGGGACCGTGTCATTTGCCGCGTAGCGTGTCGCGCCGCCACATGCGCAATCTCATGCGCCATGGCGCCGGCCAGCTCGGCTTCATCATCGGCGGCCAGGATCAACCCCGAGTTTACGTAAAGGAACCCACCCGGCAGACTGAAGGCGTTCACTTCGTCCGAGTCAATTACCTTAATGGTGAAGGGTACTTGTGCATCAGAGTTACGGACCAAATTCTGCCCTAGCCGATTGACGAACTCAGTCACCATTGGGTCGTCGAGTAACCTTGCCTGCGAGTCCACCATCTGTGCGTACTCGCGCCCCATGCGGATCTCGCTCTCAAGTGAATACCAGTTGCCAGCACCAGACCCCCCAATTTTGCGGTTCCCGATGGCATTTATGTCGTCTCTGGCAGATTCGTGCTTCTTGGGAGCTTGGCTGCTGTTATTGGATTGCGTCGTGTCGGGCGGCTGGACTACCTGCGATCTGAGTTGTTGATGAACAGCAGCGAAAGCGGCGATGACAATTGCTAACACCACAGCTCTACGGCACATGGATGATCACCAACCTAATGTTGCGCAGTTGCCTGAGAAGCACCTGCTCAGCTCGTTGTCCTGCCTATCTTCGTTGCTGTACGGTCCACGGCCCCGGAGCTGTGTCGCGTTAATCACTTCTGCTAAGTCGAACAGGCGTGCCGCCCCGTCGTGCGCGCTTCTAAGACGCACTTCAACCTCAGACTATGCCGGATGGTCGTAAGTTGGGACTGATAAAACTTACAGTTGAGCACAACAAGAAAAACGACACCACGAGCGGTCATATCTGTTGGTTTTGACAGTTCCGATGAGCTTCTTCGCTGGCTACGCTGATCGGGTGCTGCTTGAAATGGCACAATCTCGGCTTAATGAGATCTGCGGTGAGAACCTGTTCCAGTGACGATAAGTGTGGCACGCAATCCTCAGCTCTGGCTCTCTCAAGCGATAGAGCGAGTGGCGCCGTCGGACAGACCTTGAGGAGCATGCAAAAGCTGATGGCAGCATTAACAGTCGTGCTGCTAGTTATGATCGGGCCCGGCTGCGAAGGCTTTTTCGTTGATCCGGTTCTTACGGGATTAACAGTGGGGCCCACCGCGACCGTTCAAACCGGGGGTAGTATACAAATGAGTGCCGTCGGAACCTACAACGACGGTTCTCAGAAAACGCTTTCCGGCGTCTACTGGAGTAGTAATCCGCCAAGCGTGGCTACTGTGAGCGCATCGGGACTAGTCACCGGCGTCGAACCGGGGCAGGCCACGATTACCGGCGCGAAGGAAACAGCTAGCGCCACCGCTACCATCACGGTAACCATCGGTGGTCTCACGTCAATCCGCGTTACCTCTCAGGATGGCGTCACCAGCATCGCCTATGGAGAGACTGAGCAATTTGTCGCCACAGGTACGGCAAATGGAAAAACGATCGATATTACGGATTCCGTCACCTGGAGCACGAGTCCGTCTTCAATTCAAAGCGTGAGTATGGCTCCAACAACCGGAATGCTGACAACGCTTTCAGGACCCACAACGGCAGCTCAGTTCCAGGCGGTTGCGACGGATCCGACTACAGGAATTGCAGGTCAGATGACCTTCATAGTGCATCCCTAAGAGAAAGCCCTCTGCCGATGGATGGCCGTCAACTGTGGACTAGGCTTCCTTCGTTCCGATCGTCTCGTTACTGTCAAAGTTAGCAGTTGGCACTTCTTTGATCGTCGCCTACAAGGAGGTCAGGGAGGGTTGGACCTTCTCTAGGGACGCGCAGCGGCCCGGGAACAAATCGGCGGAACCCCGGTTCGCGTCACTGATTGTTACATCTGAACAGCAATTCATTACTTGGATTCTCCTTCGGACTATCGTGAGTACCTTCCTGCAGTCGACAAAGAATTAGGAATTCCTCCGGGCGACCTGGTCATGTTAGGAGATAAACCTCCTTCGCCCTGGATCACGGGAATCAAAATCATCATTGGAGCTACTTTCGCCTGCATAGTTTTGTCATTGATCATGCGAGCCTGCCAGTGATGTCCCAGTGTGGTGACAACCTTCTATTATTCAAAAATGATTGGAAGGCCGGTAGCGCAAGGCCGGCTTCCCTAAACCGAATGAAGAAAAAGTTGTTCTGGAGCACGAAGCACGATTTTGCATCGCTTCTTACGAATCGCCCCTCTTCGGTGCCACTCGCTCAGAAGACGGCTAGCAGTAAACGGTGTGATGTTCGCGGCGTTGGCCAGATTCTCATTCGTAATATCCAGTTCAACGCCATCAGGGACCCTGTAACCAATTCCCTGGGCGAGGCTCAGCAGGACTTGCGCAAGCCGCTCGCGAGCTGTCTTGGAGACCAGTGCCAAATGAGCGGCGAGGAACCATGTCAAATGATCCGAGGCAAATGGCAACGCGTTGTCCAAAAGTCTTGGGTATTGAGCCACAAGGTCTCTGATTTTAGTTCGGTACCATACGAATGCGGAGCTGTCTTTCACCATTTCCGTACTGACCAGATAAGAAGACGGCTTGGAGAGTATTGCCGACGCACCGAGAATCTCGCCGGGCGGAAGCCAGCGCAAGAAGACCTTTCGACCATCCTGCGTGATGTAGAACATTCTGGCGCAGCCCGTGCTCAGCAGAAAAAAATAATCGGCAGGATCACCCTGGTTGATGACGACAGAGTTCGCGGGATAGCGCCGGCGCATTGCCATCGCCAAGATCGCGTCGACCTCCGTCTTTGCCATACCTTCAAGAAATACCGATTTCAGATGTTGTCCGGGGAAAGACGCCGACGGACCTGATTCACTCTGGAAAGTAGCGGCGGGGATGCTAAGGCCCATAATCTCTACTCCATCATCAATCTTCCGCTCTGGGTTATGAGCAGGTCGTCTTTAATGGTCCGCTGACGCGAGAATGAGGAGGCACAGCGAAAATCCAAAGAACGATTTACTTGTAGATCCTAGACGGAAGCCTGCCAAAGCTCGCACTGGCAGAAATACCAGTTTCTCGCTGGATCACTGGCAGGACTGACAGATGACAGTGTCTGATCGAGCCACTCAAATACCAAAGTAGAACACTACGCAATCTCATTCGTGTTTTGGTCTGGATGCGGGAGGTTAACCACATGAGAAAGTTCATCGTCTGTGTGGTTAGCCTTTTGGTTGTTGTAGTCGCCCTGTTCGGCCAGAACGACGTGGTCACGTTTAAGAAAGAAGTGAGCAGCGCGTTTGTGTGGGGACAAGACTCGCCGGGCGGCGCTATCTCCTCAATCACGCAGGATCCCCTGACAGGCGATTCGATACCGACGTTAAGTTACGCCGGAATCCGGGTCAGTTCCCGAATGGGCTTTGAGAGAGTCGGCAGGGGCCAGGTTGGAGATTTCCTTGGCGACAGCACGACCATTGTCAATAACACAAGTTCGATAATATCCGTGTCCTACGGCGGGATCAGCGTTGATGGGCACGCCGCTCCGCCCCTTTCTGTGTCACCTTCTGAGAATCATCTCAGCAAGAGAGATGCCGAAAAGCGAACGACCGTGGTGGGCCTCGGAACGTTGCACTGCTTCACGACCGGCTTTTTGTCGGGCGAGAATTTCTTCTCCGCAAATCACTCGTCCGAACGTTTCGCTGTCGACGCTGGAAGGGAGGTGACAATCTCATCGGTAGTCAGGGACCCTCGCAATTATGGGGTTCGCTGTTCCGTTGCCGGTTGCTACCCTACGGGGACGATACGATATTTTCTCACCGTTAACAGCCAGGATTACGTGTTTGTGTGGCCGGGCCGATCTATCGCCTATTGCGGAAAATAATGGGCACGTTGGCCTCATGTCATAGTGACGATACCTTAAGGCCGCAGTGCCCAACCGAATCGCATCAGAGTTTCACACCACTCAACGACCGAGCGGATGCGGAACCCTAGCGCTCCACGAGTTCTTCTGTGCTTTTCTTCGAGGCCTCGTATGCATCTCGATAACCGCGTGCGATGGACCGCACACCTCGTCCGATTTCTTCGTATACATCGTCGCCTAAATTGGCAAGGGAAACACGCAGCGACCAGTTCGGCGCATCGAATCCGCCACCATTCAGCAGTACGATGCCATGGTCTTCGGCCAGGCGGAAGGCAAGATCGAGCGGGTGGACGTGTTTTTTAAGGTACTCGACTGCTTCCACACCGATGTTCTTGCGAGCCCAGAATTCGAAATCGATCAGGCCGTAGTACGCGTCATAGAGCGGATTCGGGCTGACTTGGAGGCCGAGTCCCTCGATCATGGACACAGCACGCCGGTGCACGATCTCACGGCAGGCTTTCTGATACAGCTTCTCGCAGTCCATCAGTTCACTCAAAGAGAACAGGCTCATCATGACCTGCTGCGGCAGCGAGAGCCCTGCCGTGTGGTTGAGGGCGACGTCGCGGCTGTCCGCAACAATTCGATCGATGAATTTGATATTCCGTGGCTCAAGTGTGAGTGCGCCGTAGCGCCTGTCAAGCGCGCGAAGATCGGCATCCGGCAATCTTTTGATCATCTTGTCGAAAATGTTGTTTTCGTGGATTGCGATAACGCCGAGTCGCCAGCCCGTGGCTCCGAAATACTTCGAATAGGAATAAACACCGATCGTGTTTTGTGGCAATTCCCCCAGCAGGGATCGGAAGTCCGTGACGAACGTTCCGTAAACGTCATCCGTGAGGAGCATAAGGTCGGGACGCTTCGTCTTTACCAGATTTGCAATCTTGGTAATCACTTCCTTGCTGAGTGCGACGCCGGTCGGATTGCCGGGATTCACCACAAAAAATGCCTTGATCTTGGGGTCCTCCAGCTTCTGCAGCTCGGTGTCGGTGAACTGGAAGCGATTCTCCTGGGGAGCCTCGATCTTGACTACATTCAAGGCGTAGTCCTCGAGATGTGGCATTTCGATATAAGGCGTGAAGATTGGCGTGCCCAGTGCGATGGTGTCGCCAGGACGGAGCAGCCGATTGGCTTTCAGTGATTTAAAGATGTAACACATCGCGGCGGTGCCGCCTTCGACTGCGTACAGGTCAAACTTGCCGCTAGGCCGCGGATCTCCGCACATGGCCCACATCAAGTACTCGTGTGCGATGCGCTCGTTGTGGACGAGCATGCGGTCCGGAACCGGGTAGTTGTCGCCAATGATCGAATCTACGAGTTCGTGTACGAATGCATCCGGCTCGAAGCCAAACGTCTTCACGGCAAATGGCACCATCGCTGACAGGAACGAGGCACCGGGCATGTCGGAGTGCGTGCCCAGCCACGCTGCAAGGCGGCCCGCGATGCCTTGCGCCTGCGGCATTCCACCGATACCAGCTTCGTGCTCCATCACTCGTTTGCTCTCGGTAATCGCAAACTGTCCGAGCAGGAAGTAGCCAGCCCGTGGTGTGGTGGCGATCCAGTTGGGGTTTCCACGTCCGGCATTGAGAAATGCCGATTGTGTGGTTCTCGAGGTTTTCTTGGCCAGTTTAATCAGCTCGTCCTTGATTTCGAACGGGCTGAGAGTTTCGAAGCTTCGGAGGTTTGCGAGTTCCATTGTTTTCTCCTCGGTTATTTCATGAATCCTGACGACATAAGAATGATGACGACCATGCCCCAGATCGTGAGCAGCGTGTTGCCCACGGCATAAGTTACGGTATAGCCCAGCGCAGGCACTTGGCTTTGGGCGATGTCACAGACCAGGCCGAGCGAAGCCGTTGTGGTGCGCGCCCCGGAGATGATGCCGAGCGTGAGCGCGTCATGGAAGCGGAAGATGTACTTGGCGATGAACATTCCAAACACTAAAGGCAACGTCGTTGCCAGGGCTCCCCATAGGAACAGGCCAACACCCTGCGTCCGCAAGCCGTTGACAAAGCCCGGGCCAGCCGAGATGCCGACTATGGCGATGAAGATGTTGAGGCCGACGGAGTTCATGAACCAGACCGTCGATGTTGGGATACGGCCAAACTTGGGATGCACGGAACGTACCCACCCGCAAATCAGGCCCGAGATAAGCGCGCCGCCGGCTGTTGAAAGCGTTATTGGCACTCCCGCTACCTTCCATACCAACGAACCGATCAGCGCACCGACTGCGATTCCAGCACCAATAAACGCGACATCAGCGACATCAGTCGCTCGATCCGGAACACCGAGCATCTTGATCGCGTTATTGGTATCCTGTGTGCGGCCGACAAGGGTAACAATATCGCCGCGGAAGATTTTCGTGTTGGGCAGGATAGGAATCGAGGTCGCAACCGCACCCCGCACGATCTTGCGCACGAAAACGCCACGAGCGCTGGGTACTCCGGCGAGTTCAGCAAGAGTCTTGCCATCCACCTCTTTATTAGTGACGTAAACGTCCACCCCCTCGACGGGAACATTCAACAATTCGGGATCATCAACCTCCAACTCTCCTTCGCCAGGGATGTTGGTGGGCATCTGGCGACCACCTGCCACTGCCGCCAACTTCCTCCGTTCGCCAATAATCTTCACCAGCGCCTCGCGAGCACCTGCGACTGCTACGAGGTCGCCCTCGCGCAAAACGGTGTCGGCAGTCGCGTCTTGAATGATCCCGTTATGACGCACACGCAACACAAAAACACGCAGGTCGGGAACCAGTGCTTCGGCCTCAGCCGCCCGAAGACCATTGACTATGCCGCTCGGCTGCACACGAAAGGCGCGCATTTCCCAACGGTGCCAGGCAGATCCGGCTCCGCCAAGCTCTTTACTGCCGCCTTGCTTCTCCTCATATTCTTTGCAGGCAGCCGGAAGATTGATCCGCAGCAGCGCCGGACCGGCCAGCGCGATCACGAGCGCGGATCCAACGGTTCCGAACATGTAGGTGACGGCGTAGGCAACCGGCATCGAGTCGATTAACTTTTTTGCGTCGTCAGCCGCAAGGCCGAGACGGTTGATGGCATCGGTTGAAAGCCCCAAGGCAGCGGAAATGGTTTGCGACCCGGAGTAAAGCCCAGCCGAATAGCCGAAATCGAAGCCAACCATCTTACAAATCGCGACTGGCACTAAAAGGCAGAACAAACACTGAACCACCGAAAAGATCGCTTGCGGCACGCCATCCTTCGCAATTCCCCGAACAAATTGGGGACCGACCCCGTAGCCGACAGCAAAGAGGAACATCAGGAAGACGGTGGCTTTGAGAGGCTGCGAAATCGTAATACCGATTTGGCCGATCACAACGCCGGCCAGGAGTGTAGCCGTCACCGAGCCCAAGCCGATGCCGCGGAAGGTAAACTTTCCGAAGTAGTAACCCACAGCGAGGACCAAAAAGATCGCGATCTCCGGGTAGTGTCGCAGAGTCTCGGCGAACCAATTAAATATAAACATCGTCTACCTCCTTCTTATGGATAGGTAACGTCTGGGCTCAACGAAATAAACAGACAAATGCATCAAGGGGAGGATAGGGTCACTCAGATGCCATGTCGCCTGTCAGATATGACAGGTTTCAGCGGGATGGTGACCGTCCAAGCTCGGAGTTACACGGGAGCACAAAACGGGGAGGACAAACTAAACTCTCGAGTCATTTGTCGGCTGATTCTACCTGCAGTTTGTCCACAATTCTCCTCGCCTCGACGGCCTTCTCGCCGTTCGGGTCCTCTCTCAGATAGCCCTGCAATTCAACAAGAGCCGCTGAACCATTGCTCAAGCCAAGGAAGATAACGGCCTTCGACAAGTGAAAAAAAGGATAGCTCTTCGGTGCCAGGCTACACGCTCGCTCGAGGTGCCGGAGTGCCTCAATGTAATCACGCTTGCCTGCCAAGGCCCGGCTCATCTCGTAATATCCCTGCCAGGAAGCTGGCATCAAGGCGATAGCGTGATCTAAACTGCGAACGGCCTCATCAAACCTTGAAAGTGCAGTGTACACAGACCCTAGCGCTACGTATCCCATGCCGTCGTTGGGGTCGTACTCGACGGCTTTCTTCGCATCCAACAGTGCCGTTTCCGGATCCTTCTCGCGCTCTAATACTGCTCGCATGGCGAGGGCTTCGGCATAAAGAGGATAAAGTTGGAGCGCTTTATCTACGTAGCGAGCTGCGTCAGCGGTGTTCTTCTTCGTGGCCGCATTGCGCGCCTTTTGAAGCGCATTGCGAGCTTTTTCTGGAACTCTCAACTGAGCGGCCGAAACTGTGGACTGGCTATCAGGACCAGAATCCGCTTTGCCGGGCATTCTTAGATCCACCCAATTTTGTCCTGGACCAACTCGGACCTGATTGGTAGCCGTCTGCGTCCCCAGAGTCGCTGTTGCCAGATAGTCGCCTTCCGGCAACTCAAATCTGAAAGATCCTGCGGAATCGCTGCTGGTTACGAGAATTGTGCCACGCGACAGGTTCCGAAGCTCAATGCGGGCGTGAGCTAGCGGACGATCTCCGGCAGTCCGTACGTTGCCTTCGATGAATCCATACCCAGAAGACGATAGCCGCCCTGGTCCATTACCGAGCTGCGCCGCACCGCTCATAGAGCCGCAGTAACACACTATGAGAGCCATGAAAAGTATTCGTATCGACATGTCCGCCTCGCATGATTTGGGAGTTCGTCACGCGGACATCGTATTTTCGGGAATGTGAGTAGTTAACTGTCAAAATTGCTAGGACCCATTGCTAATGTGCCTCTTCTCGCCGTCGAACTGCACTCTGGCTGTGTGGGGAGCAAAACTCCTTTACAACGACCGGCGTGACAACAAACTAGCGTCATTGCCACGTAACGAAGAGGGTGATGCTGTTGCTCTATGTTCACTGTCAGAAATACCAGTGACGCATACGTTCGCGACGTCCGACAATGAACTCGAAATCTGCCCCTAGTTCCTTAGGCATTGGAGCAGAAGATCACTACGCCGAAACGGAGCTGGTGTTCTCTACCCAATGTGAGTGACTTTACGTCGGTGAAGACCTTACGAAGCTTGAGGCAGATTGATTCTTAGATCTTGCGAGGCCCGGAGAAGGTATGGGCAAAATGGATGATCCGCAGAGTGGTGAGCATCTGCGTCTGCAGCTCGTTGGGGCTACCAGTTACCGATGCGCAATACAGCACCAGTGGTGATGCGCAGAACATTCTGGGGTTCAATCATCGCCACGTTACCCATCCAAGAATGAGAATATTCCAAATTAAGCAGCCGCCATGCAAAGGGGCGTGCAAACGCCACGTCGAAGCCACCGCCCATGGCAAGGGTAGGGCCATTGTTTGCGACTTCAACGGACCAGTCACTACGCTTTGGGTAGTGCCCCAGAGTACCGCTGCCGTCGTTCCATTCGTTCATCAACTTCTTTCGCAGCGCGAGGTCGTCGGTTTCGTGGGTAACTTTTGTGCCTCCAAACATGAGTTGCAAGTACGGTGAAAAGCGATGCGCTGCTCTCGGCGTCCAGCGCAACCCTCCCCCGTAAAACAGAGAATCTCCGCTCTGATTGCTCGCCGGCATGTGCATAATTTGGCACCCAC
>Ga0187805_10000063_pt1 | contig 30596 bp, 19 predicted proteins | sample NC_wetland_sal_i_6_FD_132965 | JGI IMG/M metagenome (GOLD analysis project Ga0187805, IMG submission 132965) | Wetland sediment microbial communities from Neuse River Estuary, North Carolina, USA - Control_5 | ecosystem: Environmental > Aquatic > Freshwater > Wetlands > Sediment | place: USA...
CATTGTGGACGGACGCCCCCTGTGGTGCATCGCGGCGACGCACGATATTGGATTCGAGCGCGATCAGCGGAACAACGGTCTCACCCACAAGATTGATCCCGCTATCGATGGCGAACGCGAGTACGTGAATGGGACTCTTTCCGGCACCGGACTGGTGGTGCAGCGGGATCATGTCACGCCAGCCGATCCGCTAACCACTGCCAAGACGGCTACGGGTGGGGAGTTTCACTCAGACGGGCGCATCCTGGTTCTTGTCCTGAAAAATACGGCGAAATAAAACTGATCTCATAAATGGCTTCTAGAGCAAGGTGCGAGGCCCCAGGGGCTAAAGCCCCCATTTTTACTGACCACTAGCGGCACGGCTGAAGCCGTACCCTTCCCAAAACTTTTGCGAGACGGGTTCTAAAACGACTTTTGCCGGGACATAACCATCCTGGAGAGGTGCGTGTCACTTTGGGTCGATTACACTAAAGACTCTCTACTCCTTCCTATTTTGGTTGCCGGCGCCGTGCATCGCCCCATCCAGCGGGCAAAGCGTGGGCAGTTCCGCATTGTCTACGCGATGCGAAATTGGCTTCAGCGTCTTCAGGTAGGCAAACATCCCGGCCAAATCTTCGTCCGTCATGTTACGCAGGGCCGACCAGGGCATGGTTTTGCTGAGCTGGCGAGTTCCCACTGCTCCAGTGCGCATGGCGGTGATGAACGTTGCCTGATCGTAGTAGGAGATTCCGGACGGACTGGGAGTGATGTTTGCGCTGGCAACCGTGCCCCAGGGCGCCTGTAAAACCTGCCCACCTGAAAATTCCATTCCGGGGATCGGCACGTGGTGGTTGTCTACGGGGGTGTGGCAGTCTGTGCAGCCGATGAGACTGACCAGAAATTTGCCGCGCTTCACGGGATCAGAAACATCCGGAGAGGGGACCGGAGTGGTGAGAGGCTGCGGATCGTTCCGCATGATGTATTTCACCGGGAAGATAATCTCAGTCTGGGGAAGAATATTTCTGACCGGGGGCAGAGACCGCAGATACACGATGATGGAGGCCAGATCCTCATCCGGCATGTCGCGGTAATGGGTGAAGGGCATGATCCCGAAGAGAGCGCGTCCGTCGTGGCCAATGCCCTCGCGAGTGGCGCGTGCCAGCATGTCGTCAGTCCAGCTGCCGGCGCCAGTGTCTTTATCGGGGGTCAGATTGGGAGCAAAAACCTTGCCGGGCAGATCCATGTAAGGGAGTTGCTGGCCAGCCGCGATCATCCCCGGGGGAATTGGATCGTCGGGCTTGCTCCAATCATGCGGCGAGTGACAGTACAGACAGCCAATCGCAGTCGCCAGGTACTTTCCACGATCCAGGCGTGCGGGCGTGACTTCGAATCGGCGCGAAGTAAGCGGCCTTGAGCGCGGTCCCAGAAATGCGCGCGGTCCGAGCACTTTCACCGCCCCCACTCCGATCGCAATAATCAGAACGACCACAACCACGAGCAATGCTTGCAACGCGAGTTTCATCAGGAAATCCTCCCGAACAACGCAACCGCACCCGCTGATTTCCTGGCCACTTACGGCGCAGCTTTCTTAGCCGCGGGCAGGTATTTCTTTTCGATGGAAGCCACGACAACGTAATTGGGATCCACCATCTCGTTAAGGTGGATCTTCCCGACTTGCGACAATAGTTCGTAGGCGTCGAGTTCCGACAAGCCGTAGTCTTTGTGGATCCAGTGCACCAACTCAGTGAAGGCAATGCGCAGGGCATCGTCCAGCGGACGATATGCCCCTACCGTCATAATGGCATCGTCATTTTCAAACTGCGGCCAACTGATGGTCCGGCCTTTCATGACAGTCAGCTGGACTCGCGCCTTTAGCGGCACTTCAATCGCCGTGCCGGCAATCTCGCCATCGCCCATGGCAGCGTGGCCGTCGCCGATGTACAACAAGCCGCCTTTCACGTTCACGGGAAAATAAACGGTATTGCCCACGCTGGCTTCGGGAGAATCCATATTGCCGCCGAATTCCGCCGGCACCACCGAACTGCGCGCCTCGCCCTCCGCTGGCGCAACCCCAATGCAGCCGAAAAAAGGATGCAAAGGAATCTGCACCGAGAAATCTGAATCAAGCGCCTTAAAGGTAGCCGCGTTAGCCGCATGATCAATGTGATAGAACCAGATCTTCTCGGGCAGCGGCGAATGCAGCATGGGAGTGTAGTTCGTCTCGTTCAGAGCGCCAAATCCAGGGGCAAACGCGCCGACGCCGGTGTCGCTGTCCACCTGTAGGTCGAGAATCTTTACCGCCAGTGTGTCGCCCGGCTCTGCGCCCTCCACATAAAACGGCCCGGCCAGCGGATTGTCGCCCTTCACCATGCTCAGCGTGTCGCCGGGCTTGCGCAGCACGTTGCCAAAGCAGTCCAGCGTGTTCGTATCGAGAATGTCGCCGGAGTGCAGCCGCGCTACCGGCGGCGCCGTCGCAAACAGGTACTTCACATTGTCGATGCTGGTGTTGTAGTGAACGACGTTCTGCGCCAGCGCCGAACCAGCAAGTAGTGCGAGAGCAAGAAGACGAGCCATTACAGGACCCCCTGACGGGCTACCACTATTTCAGAGCAATGAAAAGTATCTATTCGCACTTATGGGGCGCTAAGTTTAGCACAAGGCCGGATACGAACTCGCCAAGAACAGCTCTTGAAATAGTTGATTTTCCACTGCCTGGAAACTGGCGAAACCGCTCCGTTGAGTTCGTAATCGGAGGGAAAAACACTCGGCGAATCCGGGCCTTGAAGTTCAGAGGCCGAGCCGACGGGCGAGTCCCCAGATGTACGGCAGCGCTCAGGCAACTTTTCGCGAAGTCATAGCCGCACACTTCCCGAGTCGCCACGCGTCGTCATAGCGACACGCCGCGCTTCCATGGAATGAAGTCGTCTTGCCCCCGCATTTCCGCCTTCGTGTGAATCTCTCCGCTGGCCGCCCGCACCACCTTTTGCAGAATCTCTTCTCCCATCTGCTCGACGGTGAACTGTTCGGAGATGATGCCACCGGTGTCCACGTCAATGATGTCGGACATGCGTTTGGCGAGCACCGAGTTAGTTGAGATCTTCATTACCGGCGCGATCGGATTGCCGGTAGGAGTGCCGAGTCCGGTGGTGAACAGCACCACGTTTGCTCCTGCTCCCACCTGGGCCGTGACGCATTCCACATCGTTCCCAGGAGTACATTGCAGATTGAGTCCTAGCTTGATCGCGTATTCGGGATAGTCGAGGACTGCGGTGACTGGCGAGGAACCACCTTTTCTGGCAGCGCCCGCAGATTTCATGGCGTCCGTGACCAGGCCATCACGAATATTTCCCGGCGACGGGTTCATATCGAATCCTGATCCCACCGCCTGGGCCCGCGCGGCGTAACTCTGCATTAAGTGGATGAACTTGTTCGCAGACTCCTCGTCGATACAGCGGTCAATTAAATTCTGTTCGACACCGCAGAGTTCGGGGAACTCCGAAAGGATTGCCCCACCACCGAGAGCTGCCACCAAGTCGGCAGTATGGCCTATCGCAGGGTTTGCGGATATGCCTGAGAATCCGTCAGAGCCGCCGCATTTCAGGCCCAAGCGAAGATAGGACAGGGGGACTGGTTCGCGCCGGATCTTGTCCGCCTCGACTAGGCCCAAGAAAGTGGCCCTGATCGCCTCGGAAAGCATGTTGAACTCCAAACCATCCTTTTGCTGCTCGAAAATAAGCAGCGGTTTGGAAAAACCTGGGTTCCGCGCCCGCAACTCGTGCTGCAGCATATTTACTTGCGCGTTTTGGCAGCCGAGGCTGAGGACTGTGGCTCCGGCCACGTTGGGATGGTGAATGTAGCCCGCGATGAGACCGCTGAGATTTCTGGCATCTTCACGCGTGCCGCCACATCCGCCTTCGTGAACCAGGAACTTGATTCCATCTAAGTTCCGGAACACTCGCCGACCATCAGGAGATTCGGAGGTTTCGCGCGCGGGATGTGCGGAAATTTCGTGAGCGCGTCCTTCCTGGTACAACCTGACGAGTTCCCCAACCTGCCGGCGATATAGGCTCGGTCGGGCCCACCCGAGTTCCTCTTCAAAAGCTTGCTGCAGGATTTTGAGATTTCTGTTCTCGCAGAAAACCAGGGGTACAACCAGCCAATAGTTTCGCGTTCCGACCTGGCCATCGGCACGGCGGTAGCCGGCGAATGTCGTCCCCAGCCAGCGCGTAAAGTCTGGGGCAGTCCATCGATATGCGGCGGATCGCCTTCCGTAAGAGGATGTCTCGTGGCCGGTGTTTGCGGTTGTGATAATTTCGCCGACCCTGATTGGCTTGGTTGCCTTTCCCACAACCACTCCATACATCACCACTGCAGACCCTGGCGCGAGATCGTGGGCCGCAAATTTGTGCTTCGCCGGGACGTGGGACTGTATCGGGAACTGCTGGCCTGAGACGTCAACGTTCTCTCCTTTGCGGAGATCTTGAAGCGCAACCAGGACGTTGTCCTCAGGATGGAGTCTCAACACACGATTCATAATTGCAATCTGCAGTGGGGCGTACTGCGATAATACATCCAACCGCAAACCCGCCTCATGATGGTCAATTCCGCATTGTTTCGTGAGGGATGCTTTTTTCGTCTCGCGCTTCATCGAGTCGATAGGCGCGCTTGACCAGCCGATAGCTCAGATCGTACGCCACTTCCAAAGCCTCCTCTTCGTCCAGTTGATGCTCTGCAACAAGCTTCGCCAGGAATGCGCAGTCGGTCCGCCGCGCCACATCGTGTCGAGCCGGAATCGAAAGGAAGGCCCGGGTATCGTCGTTGAAGCCCGCCGTATTGTAGAAGCCCGCAGTCTCCGTCACCAGTTCGCGAAAGCGCGTCATGCCCCCGGGACTGTCGTAAAACCACCAGGGCGGTCCCAGGAGCAGGCACGGATAATGACCCGCCAAGGGCGCCAGTTCGCGGCCATAGGTCGATTCGTCAAGAGTGAACAGAATGATCGTGAGCTTGGACTCATTACCAAATTGATCTAGTAAAGGCTTCAAGGCATCCACAAAATTGGTGGGGGTCGGAATGTCGGCACCCACATTTGGACCATAGCGCTCGTAGAGTGTCGGGTTGTGATTGCGCGAACTGCCGGGATGAATCTGCATGACGAGGCCGTCTTCCAGGCTCATGCGAGCCATCTCTGTCAGCATCTGGGCGCGGAACAGTTCTTGATCCTCGGCATTCGAATCCCCAATGAGAACTTGCGCAAAAAGTTGCGCCGCTGCCGATTGCGAAAGATTTGCGGTTCGCGCGGTCGGATGCCCGTGGTCCGTTGCCGTACAGCCGAGCTGACGAAACCGCTCTCGGCTGATCCGGAGCGCGCGCAGGTAACCCGACCAATTCGAAGTGTCTTCCCCGGTTTGCTCCCCCAAGCGCGCAACATTTTCGGCGAAGCCGGGGTGCTGCGGATCCACCACTGGATCGGGCCGAAATGTTGGCAGGATCCTGGCTTTCCAGGCTGAATCATGGATTGCCTTGTGGTACTGCAATGGATCGAGCGGAGAGTCCGTCGTCGCCAGCACCTCTAATCCAAACCGCTCATACAATGCCCTAGGCAGAAATTCCGGACTCCGCAGCTTCTCTGAGATCGTGTCGAAGTACACATCGGCATTTTCTTCCGTCAGTCGCTCGTTCAGTCCGAAAAATTCCTGAAAGGAAAAATCCAGCCACAGTCGGGTCGGAGTTGCCCGGAAGAGATGATAGTGTCGGGCAAAGATCCGCCAGACCTTCCGGGCGTCGGTTAGTTCGGGCCGGCCGATTTCGAGGTCCTCCAAAGATACGCCCTGGCTGTACAGCATTCGGTAGATGTAGTGATCCGGTTGAACAAACAGGCTCGCTGGATCGGGAAGGGGCTCATTCTTAGCAAACCACTCTGCCTGGGTGTGCCCGTGCGGACTGACGAGGGGGAGGACGCGCACTCTCTCATAGAGCGTCCTGGCGATTTTCCGTGTGTCGGGCTCTGCGGGAAAGAGCCGGTCTGGATGGATTAGCATTGTCTGTGTCTAGCAGTATCCTCACACCGCGCAGGAAGCGAACATGCTTGCTTATGAAGCGAACATGCTTGCTTATATTGTGTTTGAAGCGACTCAAGTGACTTCAGGACTGCTTCGCTATATATGGAGCATGCCGCCTTCCGCGTTGCAAATGAAGCTTAAAATCCCCCTCTTGAAATCAAACTCTTCTCACGGACCCTGCTGGAAACTGGCCCTCTCGTCCGTGCGTTTGTTATTGCGCAGCTGTCTGGCGATGGCGAAGTGCTGATTCGCCTCCGCAGGACGGCCAAGGCTCTGGTAAGCCTTGCCGAGGAAATAGTGGACGTAGTCATTTTGCGGATCGAGTTCCGCAGCCCGTTCAAGGAATCCGGCAGCCGCCGCCGGGTCGTTGCGTTTCAGAGCCACTTGACCGAGCAAGATGTACGGACCCGAGGAAGTTTCGTTGAGCCAGACCGCCTCTTTCAGTACCTTTTCGGCTTCATCGTATTTTTCCAGTCGCACGTAGGCGTCCCCGAGTCGCCAGTACACAAGCCAGACAGATGGATTGATGGCTAGCTCTTTCGTGAGTTCCTCCACGGCGGCAGGTGCATCTCCCTTGTAAAGATCGATCTCACCCAGGATGAAGTGCGCCATGGCCAGCTGAGGATCCCGTTGCAGAGCAGTTTGGATTTCCGGTACAGCCCGATCCTCCAGTCGCTGCCGGACCAGGAACTTGCCAAACATGAGATAGGCCGTGGCGCTGTCGGGAGGCACCGAGAACACGCCTGCAAAAGTCTTGCGCGCGTCATCCCACCGCTGCGTCATCACATAGGAACTGGCGAGGAGATAAGGCCCATCGGGGATGTTCTCGGAAAGCTGGGCATTCAGCTTCTCGAGCAGTGGGATGGCTTGGGCATACTCAGCCAGCGCAAAGTAGCTGAGAGCCAGCAGCTGGGCCGACTCCGGATCGGCATCATTCTGCTGCAAAGCGAGTTTGAGATGAGGAACAGCCTGACGGAATTGGTTGGACCGAAAACAAGCTTTGCCGAGCTTTGCTTCTAGATGCGGAGTGCCCGGCGCTGCCGTGGCGACTTCGTTCAGAAGAGCCAGAGCATCTTGGGACTTGCCTGCGCGTAAAAGCTCGTCCGCCCTCGCCATCCGCGGATCAGGGAAGGACACGGGAGGATTCTGAGCAAAACCGATAGGGACCGAGAGAAGTAGCAGGCAGAGCAACCGGGCGAAAATCATAACGCCTGGAGGAGGTAGATCGATCCTCCGCGCAGTGAGTGTACAGTCAGGCAAGAGTTGCAGCAAATTCTCCACCCCGATGACGCGCCAAGCTTCGCCAATCCAGCTAGAAGTCGAACCGGAGTCCGAACTGCATCTTGCGCATGGTCGAGTTGTTCGCCAGACTTTGAATCGTTGCTCCTCCAGAGCAGTCCACACAACCACCGGGATTGCCCAGGTTGGGATGGTTAAACACGTTATAGGCCTCGGCGCGGAACTGAATCCTAAGCTGCTCGCCCACCGGAACCATCTTGACAACCGACAGGTCACTGTCAAACCACTTCGGCCCGATGATGCTATTGCGTTGCGCGTTGCCAAAGCTCGGGAAACCAGGAACAGGAGCTGCCGGACGCTGCCACGGTCCGCTGGTTAGGCCGTTTGTAGCCAACTGGGTGACACCAGAAACGGGATCTGGCGCAGTCTGCGCAAACCATTGGTTCTTGTTCGGATGGGACACGTGCCAGCTGCCTACTACATTGGGGAAGCAGACGCCGGCATCATTATCAAAGCTGCACTCACTGCCGCTGTTCCCGTTATAACTCGGGTTGACACCGCTGCCGCTCATGATCGTGGTGACGTTGACCAGCTGCCATCCGCCTACGATGTAGTTCACTGCCGACGGAACACTGCCAGCCAGCGCCTTCCCCTTCCCGAATGGCAGTTCGTAAATAGTTGACGCAGTGATGTTTTGGTTTCGCTGCCAGGACGGACGCCCATACTCAAGGGACGGGTCATAGAGGAAGTCAGGCGAGTCATGGTTCTTGGCGTGCGAGTAGGTGTAGTTCCCCAGAATGTTCAGACCGTGCGAAAACCGCTTGTCTAGTTGCATCTGGAGCGAGTTGTAGTGGTTATCGCCAGGGTTGCACATGCATTGCAACCCAGTCGTCAACTGGAAATCGTACGGCGATTGGTAGTAAGGCAGGCGTTGCTGCTGACTGAGGATGCCGAAACCCACTTCCGTGGGGGTATTCAGATTGATCCAGTTGTTCTCACCCACGAAAATGTGCGAACCCTTGTTCCCGACGTAGGCGGCTTGCAGTGAAAGCGTCGGCGTAATCTGGCGCTGGACCGTCGCGTTCCAGGAGTCAACGGTTGGCATGTGGGTGTGGAAGGGCATGACCCAGGCACGGAATCCGTCGGGATAGATGTGATTCCCATCCGGGCCGACAGGCTGACTGTTCAACACGGTGGCCGGATCGAGCAGCGGTGGCCCCGTCGCCAGCTGGAAGGCCCCGTCCCATGGGTTCGGCAGAGGATTGATCTGCTGTGTACCCAGCACCGGGAGATTCTGAGTCACCGTATGGCCGAAAATGGTGCCGAACATCCCAACATCAAAAGACCGGCCATAACCCATGCGAACCACTGTTTTGGGATCGACCTGGTAAGCGATTCCCGCGCGCGGGGCAAAATTTTTGAGGTTGGTGACAACCGGGCCACTCAGCGGGACGCCATTTTCCCCGGCAACGTCGATCTCCCCGTTCTGAAGGTTGAACCAGCCGCCGTCGTCTTTTCCGGTCACCCGCTGTGGGCGATAAATCTCCCACCGCAGCCCGTAGTTCAACGTCAGCTTGGGAGTGACGTGCCAAGTGTCCTGTCCATAGAAGAAAAATCGCCACTGCCGTTCGCCGGCGTTGTCAACGTGCGAAATGTAGCGTTGGAACTGCGACACGCCCCCCAACAAGAAGCCCGCCATCCCCAAACCGCCTCCCGATTCGCCTTCTGTAAGCAGGTTTGTGGTATACACCTCGCCGGAGCGGTGCTCGTCGCTGGGCAACCGAAGGTTCTGGTTGTAGTGGAAATCCGGGCCAAACTTGAATGTATGTTTCCCGACCGTCCAGGTCACATTGCCGATTTCCTGGAACTGCTGCATCCGTTCCACCAGCGGGCAATTGCAGTTATCGTAGAGACCATTCCCGAAATCTAATCCGGGGCCGCCACCCTCCTGGATATTGAAGTGGGGCATGCTGTTGGTGGTTGGGTCGCCCGGAATATTCAGTCCGACCGCTCCCGCCTGGGTGGCAAAAGCTCCGGTCACCAGAGGGTTCACATTGATCCGCTGCTTGTACCAGCCCTGGCGGACATCCAACAACAGGTTTGGCTTGATTGCATACGAAACGCCAAATGAGTTACTTTGCGGCCGCGTGTCGCCCACTCCGGTGTAACCGATGGGGTTGAGCTGCGGTCCGCCAGCAGCTCCGCCAAACAACCCTGGGGCTTCCTTGTGGAACTGCGTGAAAGTATAGCGGTCAAACAACCGCAATTTGTCGCTATAGAAATAATCCACGCGTGCGTCAAGGGCATCGGCGTGATAGATCTCGTCCCCGCTGGCGGCATAGTTATACGTGCCAATGGGATTGTTCGCCAATTGGGGAAGCGGCAGCGGAACATAGTTAAGGAGGGCCGTCGCCGCCGGGGAGATCAGGCTGGGATCGATGACGTTCAGCTGACCGTTATATGACAACGCTGCGCGCTGGGTCTTATCGTCCTGAATGCCGTTGACGCATGTCGGACTGGCCGGGCATCCACTGAACGGGTTGAAAATGATTGGGGTGGTCGGAGAAGGCGCCCACCGGCTGAAGTCACCGCTGCGTTCGGCTTGCGTCGGAACCTCGGCTTGTGCAGACCCTCCGTTATGGGCGCGTGTTCCCTGGTAATCGCCGAAGACGAACATCTTATTCTTGATGATGGCGCCGCCGATGGACCCGCCGAACTGGCCCCAAAGAGTCTGTGGAATGTACCTGCCGGTCACTGGGTCTGGATTGGCCTGGGCAAACTGGTCGCGCGCAAAGGTTGCGTCGGAGCGGCGGTAAAAGAAGCCGCTGCCATGCCACGTATCTGTCCCTGACTTCGTGGAAACCGTGACCAGAGCCGCGCTGATCTGCCCGAATTCCGCGTCATAGCTGTTCGTGGTGACTTTGGTCTCGCCGACCGAATCCAGGTTGGGCACGATCAGCATGTTTCCGTAGAGGAAATCGCGATTGTCGGTGCCATCAAGGATGGTATTTACACCGACAAACATCTGACCGTTTACGTTGACGGCCAGTCCGCTTTGCGGATTCTCGGTGGAAGTGTCGCCCCAGCAGAACTGAACCGTTCCGGGCGTGACCAGCAGCAGTTGTGAAAAGTTCCTGCCGTAGGTGGGCAATTCATTGACTTGCTCTGTGCTGAGAACTGTAGAGACGTCGGTACGCTCGGTTTTAAGCAGAGGGATCTCGTCGACAACGTTGATTGTTTCCGAGACTGTGCCCGGCTGGAGGGTCGCATCAAACGTCGCAACGGTGTCGACTGAGACATCGACTTTCGAAACCACGCCCTTGAAGCCTTGCTGCTCGATCTTGACCTGGTAATGCCCGGCGATCAGATGCCTTTCGTCGTAGCGGCCGGAACTGTCAGTTTGCGTCGTAAAGACGACGTTTCGATCCGTGTCGGTGATCGTCACTTTCGCGTTCGCAACGGCGCTGCCCGACGAATCAACCACCGTCCCGTCAATGCTGCCGTATACCGCTTGGGCGTTGGCTGCGGGAAGACTTATGGTCGAAAGCAAGAAGCTCAGGCAGGCCACCGCCAGAATACTGCTCAAGCGAACGCTGGACGTGACAGCCAGAAAGCGTTGCCGGATCTTTCTTGAAATGTCTTGGCAGCTTAAGCGCGAAAGGCTAGGCATTGGCCTCTACCTCCGTTAGATTTCTCAATTTTTACCGAAGCCCCAAATCTAAGTAACGCCCACACCCCACAACGTGGCTGGCTCTCAAAACTGCAGATCCGACCTCTTCCAGCCCCCTCAAGAAACAGGCAGCTTTCGGAAAACGATTCCCGGCAACGGTTCGCTGCACACTATTCCATGAAGCGATTCACCTTCTACCGTTTTTATACTAGGCTTGTCAAGCATATTCTTGCCAGAAATCGCCATAAATTCCAATGCTAGGCGCTTATTCTATGAATTAAAGGTGTTTTGAAAGCTGCTTGCTGGGGAGATGTATGGCTGGCAGTTGGATCGTACGATCATGAAATGGTTCATGAATACATTCACATCCGGCGCGAAGATACGGCCCTCCTGGCCGGAGGAAGGGTCCCGGTTTCCGTTCTTGCACTGGATTTACTTCAGATCTCCGCGATGTCGACGGAGCGATCGTAGTAGCCGGAATTGAGCCTTCTGGCCTTGATGTTGGCCGCATTCAGGCGGAGACGGATCGGGAACTTTCCGGTTCTTTGTGGACTCCAGGGGTAACGCCAGAAACACCAGTTCCTGCCTGGGGATGGTGGGAGATTCTCTACCGGCACAAATCTTTCACCTGAATCGAATCCAATTTCAATTGCCTGGGTGGGGGCCAAGCCACCCCATTGAAGCCCCATGACGTGGTATCGGATCTTCCCGGCAATGCGCCATTTCTCGATGCGAGTGGGCGTGGCCGCAATATCAACGACTGCAGGCCGGTAGTCACGCGCCAGGGCAGGAACGCCCGTTTGCATCGTACGGCCTGCGTATTCCTGCATCTGAGAAGTGGCAGGAGTATCGTCCGCAACAAATTCAATCTGGTTGACCCATTTGACGCAAACACAACCGTACCATCCGGGAACCATCAAACGGACAGGCGCCCCGTGATCAGCGCGGAGAGGGTGGCCATTCATCTTCGTGGCGAGGAATGCTTTCGACGAGAGCAGTTCGTCCGACCTGAATATCCAACTGGCGCCCGGTATAGACGTCATCGATTCTTCCTGGTAGCGATCGAAGCCCGATATGAGCAGGCGGACGCCGGCCCCCTTGGGCTTGGCCGATTCGAGAATCTCTTGTAAAGGCACGCCATCCCATGCTGCTATGCTCATCATGCCAAAATGCGCACTCCGCGTATTCCCAGAGCACTCCGTAAGATGGATACCCATGGGACGAGCCTTTTTGGTCAACATCTCGGCCGAAATGGTCGTCGGTTGTTCAACGAGGCCCATCACGTGAATGGTCCATGGGTGGGATGTGTCCAACAGTCGGGACGAACTCGTTCTGATAAAAAAATTGTCGGTTGAGGTCACGGGATTTTCTGGTGTCAGCGCCGAGAGGTCCGTGAACAGTCGTCCATCCAGTTCGGTCCCGATGAGTTCGCCCATCGGCGGGCGACCTTCCCCGGAAAAGGGCACCAAACCCAGCAATGAACCACTGCCTTGCGCGTCAGCGGTTCGAATATGCAGAGACCCGGGCAATCGGAGGTGATTGAAGCCCCAGATCCACGCGCTTCCGCACAGTAACGATTGCCGAAGCAGGCGTCGTCGGGTCACGCCCAAACTGTTTTCAGTGCTCATTGCTTGGCAGAGATTCGAGCCAGCCACTCAGCACGCACAGCGCAGATGGGTCTCGATTCGTCGTTAACGCTTTTGTTGCAAGCCCGCGGAGGGCAACCGTTTCGGCCGTATGGCTTCGGCGGGAACGATTCCCTGCCCTTCGAGGACACTGTAAAGCTTGTCCGCGCTCAAGGCTTTGAATGTTTCCACTTTTCCTGACGGCCAGCGAATCTCGAGACTGTCAACACTTGACGCTGTCCCAAGGCCGAAATGCACGCGTGCGTCGCTCTGAGAAAGGTAGCTTCCCCCACTGTGAATTTCCTCAGTCTGAGTCATTCCTCCGGCGACCAACTTGAGTCGAGCCCCGATCGCCATGCGGTTGCTCTTTTGGCCCGCGAGTTCAAAGGCCGCCCAATGATTTCCCGGAATTCCGTGGTTGCGAAGCACCATCGGTTTGCCGACCAGGTCTTCCACGATCAGATCCATGTTTCCGTCGTTAAACAAGTCACCAACCGCGAGTCCGCGGGACACGCGGGGCTCCAAGACTGCCGGACCCGACTGGTCGCTGGCGTCGCAAAACGTGCCGTCCCGTTGATTGAGGTGCACCAGCTTCGGCTCACGATATTTCGCGCCGAACGGAAGCTGATCGGCTTGCGGATAAACGTGACCATTCACCGTGAACAGGTCCAACCACCCATCGTTGTCCAGGTCTACAAAAGCGATACCCCACTTGACCCAAGGCAATGAAGGCAGTCCGACTCCCGCGGCGTAGGAGACTTCCTGAAAATCCCAATTGCCTCCATTGCGGTATAAGGGGGTGTTATCCAGCGCGAAGTTTGTCACCACCAGCGCCGGCCGCCCCGTATGCAGGTAGTCGCCGACGGAGACTCCCATGCCCGCCTGTTCGTGGCCGTCTTCGCCGAACGCCGTTCCGGACTCCATGCCAATCTCAGTGAATTTCCCGTTTCCTTCGTTCCGGTATAAATAACCGGCAGTGGAATCGTTGGCCACGTAGATATCCGGTCGTCCAGTATTGTTGAAGTCCGCCCAGATGACCCCGAGCCCGTAATAACCGTTCGGATCATCCACGCCAGCTTTTTTGGAAACATCGCTGAAGGTTCCGTCCCCGTTATTGTGGAATAAAGAATCACCCGATCCCTTCAGGCCGCGCGGGCCGCATTGCACGTTGATTCCCATGAAGCGGCAAGTCATAGCGCTCCCAAATGCGGGAAGGTGCTGCAGGTCGAGATCTACGTAGTTGGTGACCATCAGGTCGAGGAGTCCGTCGCCATCGTAATCGGCAAATGCCGCACCCGTCGACCAGCGCCCATCTGCCACGCCGGCCTGCTTGGTCACATCGGTGAAGGTGCCGTCGCCATTGTTTCGATAGAGTACGTTGCCGCCGTAACACGTCACGTAAATATCGGGCCAGCCGTCGTTGTTGTAATCGCCGACCGCTCCTCCCATCGCATAACATGGCTTGCCGATGCCGGCTTTCTCGGTTACGTCGGTAAACGTCCCGTCATGATTGTTGTGATAGAGCGCACCCCGCGCTTTTTTGCCCTGTAACGATTCCTCGACGGTCGGCGCATTCGTAAAGTAAATATCCAACCATCCGTCGCGGTCATAGTCCAGCAGCAACACGCCCCCAGCCATAGATTCGAGGATGGAATGCGCTTCCGGGGAAAACTCGTGCTCGAATCGGATCCCCGCCTGATCTGTGATGTCCTCGAGTTGTGGAACAGGCCGCCCTTTGCATTTGATGATTTTCGCCGTAGACGGAGGAGGCGGGCCCTGGCTCATTCCCTGGCTCAGCAGTTGCTGCGCGAACAGCAGCGTGACGACAATCAGAGAAATCGAGCAAAACATGCGACGAGGCAACATTGTTTCCCATGAATGCGACTTCACAGACTAGTGTGGCGCCACCAAACGAGAATCCAATTCCGACGCTTTCTGAAATTCACTACTGGACTCGCGCTGGTAATCAGAGGTCCCTGCTTCGGGCACAGGCTTTACCTGCGCTGAGTTAGTCGCACAGAGCAGAGCCAACCCGACGATGCCTGCGAACAGTCGTGTAGGCAGACTCATGCGCCCAGGCGACCGCGAGTGGGGCTGATCGCCAACAAGCATGAGGCTTATCTTACCTCCAGGTGATACGAGCCGGAGCCAAGCTGGACCATCAGGGATCCAGACTCTGGACGCGCTTCGACAGGATGCTTATCCTCCATCACCTTGGCATTGGGGATCGCGGGTAAGTAGATCTTTGCGCGGGTATTGGCCGGGATGGTCAGGTTGAGCGAAAAAGATTCGCCCGGTTTCGCGTTCCAATCGCTGACGATTCGACCGTACACGGAATCGTACTCTCCGCGGGCGTGCGTCACACGAGGGTCGAGCACAGGATGAACCACAATTTCCCGATACCCGGCGCCATCCACGTTCGTATCAATTCCGGCGACCGATCGGTAGACCCACGCCATGACTGAGCCGAATGCGTAATGGTTGTAGGAGTTCATGCCGGGATCACCGGTGTCACCATTCCAGCGCTCCCACCAGGTAGTCGCGCCTTTGGACAGCATGTATCCCCAAGACGGATAGGTTTCGTTGAGAAGCAACCGGTAGGCAACGTCGGCACGGCCGTGATCGGCAAGGGTGAACAGAAGGAACGGCGTGCCCAGGAAGCCGGTGGAGAGATGCCAGCCTCGCGACTCGATGTCGGCAACGAGTCTGTTCACCATGGTCGCTTCTAACGCCGGAGGAGCCAGCTTCATGTAAAGAGTAACAACGTACGCAGTTTGGGTGCCTCCTACGACCTCACCGTTGTCCTTAATGTACGTTGCTTGATACGCCTTACGGATGTTCTCATTCAGCGCAGTGTAGCGTTCGACCGCTTCTTTGTTGTCGGTAGCGCGAGCCATGTCGACCATCATGCCGGCGATCAAGGCCCAATAGGACGTTGCCAACAGATCTTTGGGAGTTCGATCATCGGGAGCAAGCCAGTCAGCATAATTCGGCCCTACGCCCTTCGTCCGCAGAAAATTCGGGTTCGCCTTGGCGATGAAATCCATCCAGCCTTCCATCGCTTTCCAGTTGTCGGTGATGGCTTGTTTGTCGCCATATTGCAGCCAGACCGTCCAGGGAAGAATGACACCGGCATCGCCCCAACCTGGGGCGCCTTCGCTCCCGTCTGGCCGCAGCAGGTCAGGTGAAACGTTGGTAAAAGCTCCGTCCTTGGTTTGGGCGTCGGTAATGTCGCTCAGAAATTTGTGAGAGAACGCTTCAATATCGAAGTTAAAGGTTCCGGTTCGCCAAAAAACGCCTGCGTCCCCCATCCAGCCGAGGCGTTCGTCGCGCTGCGGGCAATCGGTAGGGATGCTCAAGAAATTTCCGCGCTGCCCCCATAGGCCGATCTTCCACATGCGATTGATCAGATCGCTCGACGTGACCAGAGTTCCCGTGGGGCCGCCGTTCAGGCTGTTAATCACTTCTCCGGTAAGAGCAGCGGTGGTGGGAACTCCAGGGTAGCCGGTGACTTCTACGTAGCGAAATCCGTGAAAGGTGAAAAGAGGCGTGTAAGTCTCTTCTCCTCTGCCGGCAAGGATGAAGGCGTCAGTGGCATCCGCATTGCGCAGATTATCGCGGTAGATCGAGCCATCTGGGCTGAGAATCTCCGCGAAGCGCAGGCGGATCTGAGTTCCCGCTGGGCCGCTTGCTTTCAACCGTACCCAGCCAACCATGTTCTGTCCCATGTCGAAAACATAGGTGCCGTTCGCCAGGGGCATAACAGCGACCGGCGTGATCGTCTGCGTGACGTGGACAGGCGCGGAGACTTGCCCGACGACCGCGATGGAAGGCGCTGCAGCAGTGAGAGCGGGACTCCATGCCGAGTCATCAAAGCTGGCTTTGGCCCAATCCGCCTGCTCAAGGCGAGCATCGTAAAATTCGCCAGCATAGATCTCGGACCGACGAATCGGCGACGGAGCGCCAAGCCAAGATTCATCCGTGGCCACTACGTCTCGAGTCCCGTCAACATATTCGATTTCAAGTTGAGCAAGCAGGCGCGTCGGCGGTGGCAAAAAGGAGAATGGTTTCCCTTGCCACGTCATCCCGCTGCCGAACCATCCATTTCCCAGGATTGCGCCGATGGCATTGCTCCCCGCCGCAACAAGGCTTGTCACATCGTAAGTCTGATAGAGGACGCGTCTGGAATAGTCGGTGAAGTCTGGGGTCAAAATGTCATGACCGACTCGTTCGTTGTTGAGAAACATGCGGTAACTGCCGAGCGCTGTGGCATAGAGGCGGGCCGTCTTTACTGGTTTGGAAACACTAAAGCGTTTCCGCAAGAGCACCGCAGGCTGGGGAAGTGAACCGGGGAGAATCTTTCCAAAGTGCGAGTCGCTAAGATTTCCTGCGACCACAACTGGTTGCCAGGTTGGAGTGCTCGCGAGGCGTCCCGACCAGGCTTCATTAATCGGTATCCGAGTGTTCCTGCCGTCGCTGTCTGCGATCTTCAACAATCCGGCAAGGGCCGCTGTCACGGTCTTGGTGGCGGGTTGCGGGGTAGGGTTGTCCGGCTCGAGAGCCGTCACATTGATTTCAACGAGATTCTTACCCACTACGAGTTGCTGTGCGATGTCTTCACGCTCGAATTCGCTCCAATCACTCTTGGTCCCAACTTCGTGGCCATTGACTTTGGCCACAAAACTACCCCGCGCCAGCAGGAACAACGTAGCCTCCCGAGGCTTTTGCGTGAGGTCCAGATCGAAGCGGAACTCGGCCACTACTTTCGGAGCTACCTTGAGCGCATCCTGACCAGCCACCCAAATCCATCGCACACCATCGAGTTCCGATTCCTGTTCCGGATTCTTCCACGCGATCCACTTGGCCTTCCATGCCTGATTGAGAAGGCCGGTTTCCCACCAGGCAGTCTCGCTGGCTTGGGAGGATTGCCCATTCGCATCCCAAACTCGAACCGACCAGTAGTATCTGGTGCGTGGTTCGAGTTTCCTGCCGCCATAAGTGATTCCGACCGATTCTGCCGATGTGATCTTGCCGCTGTCCCAAACTTCAGCGGAAGCATCGAGCGCTGGCGAGGGACTGGTGGAAACCACAATCTGATATGCGGTCTGCACCCAATTGCGCTCGGTACTGTCGCTTTGCCATGACAGATGCGGATTCGCCACGTCGATGCCGAGTGGATTGCTCACCGACTCGCACCGCAGATGCACGGGTACCGCGTGCGCTGCCAAGGTCAAAGTCAGGAAAATCAGGAGCGCTCGCTCCCGTCTTGTGATGCGCATTAGGTTGCTTTCCTCCGGAGATCTTGTAGGGGAACTCTCTGCTTCGAACATTATTCGGGCCAGATCTGCTCCTGCCGAATCACGAACGGTGCATCCACGCTTGGCGGGCCGGTCCCGGGCTGGCCGCCTCCCACACTTAATCGATAGTTCCCCGGCGCCGTGAGTCGAACCCCGGCTTCATTCACCATGCTTAGGTCCCGCGGGCTGAGACTGATCTGCACGTGACGCATCTCTCCTTTGGCAACGTGGATCCGAGTAAATCCGACCAACGCTCGGTCGGGCGCGCCGCTCAGTTTTGGAAAAGTCAAATAAACTTGGACTACCTCGTCTCCGTCTCGATCGCTCGTGTTGGATACATTCACTTCCACGCCAAGCGGCTCACCTTCGTGCAGTTCGGCGGCTGAAAGCTTCAGATTGCTGTATTGAAAACGGGAATAGCTGAGACCATAACCGAAAGGATAAAGGGGCTCTCCTTTAAAGTATCGGTACGTACGATTTTCCATGGAATAGTCATCAAAGCTCGGTAGTTGCTCGACTCCTTTATAAAACGTCACCGGGAGGCGGCCTGCCGGATTGTTGACTCCCGCCAATGTCTGGGCAATCGCAGTTCCGCCTTCCTCGCCGGAGTACCAGCTTTCCAAAATCGCATCCGCATTCTCATTCGCCCAGTTTACAGATAACGCGCTGCCGTTCATGAGCACGACCACGAGCGGTTTGCCGGTCTTCTTGAGTGCCTTCAAAAGATCTTCTTCTTGGTTAGGAAGATCAAGACTGGTGCGGTCCCCTCCACTGAAACCGGGTACCTTCACGTTCAGTTCTTCTCCTTCGAGCTCGGACGTAATACCCACCACGGCGACGATCACATCGGCCTGTGCAGCGTCCTGGAGGGCCTGGGAAAGTGGATCGGAAATTAATGGAAGCCAGGACAATTCGGAGCCGCCATCATCCTGAACGATCGACTCGAGACGCAACGCATACTTCTGCCCTTTCTCCAGTTTGACGACGGGTTCGGGCGCGCTGCCTTCGGGGGCTAGATCATCTATGACTAGCTTTCCATCCACCCAGAGGCGATTGCTGTGACCGCTGGCGAACAGGCGATACATGGCGGATTGCGCCGGAGTGACGAATCCCGTCCACCGAACGGAAAACTCCGTAAGTCCCGGCGGCTGGGTCAGAGAATCCTGATCGTGGGGCAGCGGCTCCAAATTGATGTACGCATCCCTTCGAACCACCAGAGGCGGACCCTTGAATTCTTTGTTCGGAAAATACTCTCCCATGACGCCCGGTTGTCCGTCGGCGGTGGAATATGCGGGCGACGAAATGAGAGACTCCTGCCGCAGAAAATTTGTGCCCTCAGCATATGTCACTTGCGGCCAGTCGAATTGTCTTCGAATGCCTTCCAGGACAGTCGTAGTGCTCGACGGAGTGCCGCTGTAGTTTCCTGCCAGTACGCGCGCGGATTCGGCCAACGGTCCTACTACGGCAATGCGTTTGACGTTGGGGCCAAGAGGCAACACGCCGTTGTTTTTGAGCAAGACCATGGATTCCTGCGCTACTTTGCGGACAAGTTTCCGGTTCGCCGGGCTCGCAATCTCCCAATCGGACACTTGAGCGTATTTCACCATTTCCGGCGGGTCGAACATGCCCAGCCGAAAGCGCGCTCGCAATAAGCGCCTGACTGCATTGTCAATTTGAGCTTCGGTCAACAGTCCTTCGGATACCGCATCCAGATATTTCTTGTAGTCGGAGTTGTCCGGCACCTTCGAATATGAATCGATGCACTCGTTGTCAGTGCCCCGTTGTAATGAAAGGGCGGCGGTTTCGGCAATCGTCTTCGTGAAATGATGCTCGCTGAAGATCTCGTCGACGGAGTCGCAGTCGCCGACGACATAGCCGTCGAACTTCCAGGCGCCTCGCAGGGTATGTTCGAGCAAAAAGCTGTTCGCGCACGCCGGTTCGCCGTTGACGCCGTTGTAGGCGCACATGATGCTGCCGGCTTTGCCTTCCAGAACGGCCGCCCTGAATGCCGGCAAATAAGTGTCCTCCATATCGTGATCGGAGACTTCCACGTTGCGGGTATGCCGCGATGGTTCCGGACCGCTGTGAACGGCAAAGTGCTTCGGGGTAGAAATGACGCGCAGATATTTTGGGTCATCGCCCTGCATGCCGCTGACGAACGCGACCGCCATCCTCGCCGTCAGGAATGGATCTTCACCGTATGTTTCCTGCCCTCGCCCCCATCGCGGGTCGCGGAAAATGTTTATGTTGGGTGCCCAGAAATCGAGCCCCTCCAGTATGTCGCGGCGTCCGGCCCGCACGGCCTGGTTGTGTTTTGCTCTGCCCTCGGTGCCGATGGCGGCCGCCATCTCGTGCGTCAGCGCAGTGTCGAACGTTGCCGCAATCCCAATCGGCTCGGGAAAAACGGTTGCCACTCCGGCGCCGGCGATGCCGTGGAGCGCTTCGCTTCTCCAGTCGTATTCGGGGATCTGCAGGCGCGGAATCGCCCGCGACTGGTTCACCAACTGCGACGCTTTTTCCTCCAACGTCATCCTCGACAGGAGATCGCTCACTCGCGTGTCCATAGGTTGCGAGGGATCGAGATACAGGGGGGAATCGGTGACTTTGGGTGTTTGTCCGAGGGACAGGCCGTTTAGAAAGACTACCATCAGCGCAAGCGTACACTTGACGCCCACGCTAGGTCGGTATAGCATCCGCAGATTCTAAACGATTAGATATTACCCGACAATAAGAATGCCTACCGCAAACGACAGCAACGACGAACAGATACTCGAACGGTTTGGGTACCGTCAGGAACTCAGTCGGTCTCTCGGATATTTTTCGAGCTTTGCGCTTAGCTTCTCGGTCATCTGCATGACCTCAGGCTTGTTTGCCGACTACGGCGAGGGACTGCGCGCCGGAGGACCGGCTTTTATCTGGAGCTGGCTGATCGTGGGCGCCGGGCAGTTTCTCGTCGCCATGGTTTTCGCGCAACTGGCGCGGCAGATTCCGCTGTCCGGCTATGCCTATCAATGGACGCGCTCGCTGGCTGGCGACCGCCTGGCCTTCTGGGCGGGATGGATCATGATTGTGCAGTTCATCACGGGAATGTCGGGCGTCGCCTACGCGCTCGCCAGCTACCTGGTACCTTTCTTCGGGCTGCCGAATTCCAACCGCAACGTGGTGATTGCTACCATGGCAACCCTGGTCGCCGCGGCATTGATCAATCATTACGGTATCCGGCTCGCCAGTTTGGTCAACGACGTCTCGGTCATTGCTGAAATCCTTGGCACCGTGCTAATTGGTTTTCTGCTTCTGGGCATAGCGCTGATTCGAAACACACACCCGATTTCATTCTTGTTTACCTATCCTCACCAGGCGGGTGCTGGCGCCTACCTGATCGCCTTCCTGACTGCATCGTTGATGAGCGTGTGGACGTTAGGTGGATTCGAAGCCGCCGCCAATGTCGCCGAGGAAACACACCTTCCGGAAAAGCGAATTCCCACGGCGATTGTGCTGTCCGAAGTGCTGGCAGTTGTATTTGGATTGCTCGTTCTCATCGGTTTCACCCTAGCCGTGCCATCGGTGGACGTGGCCAGCCATGACCCTACTCCGTTGCTCTATATCATCGGGAGCTATTTCCCCAAGTATGTCGTTGTGGCTGCACTGTTCCTTGTATCCGTCGCAATCTTTGCATGCGTTCTGGCTAATCTGACAACCATCACGCGCCTGATTTGGGCAATGGCACGCGACGGGAAGGTGCCAGCCTCTCGCTTTCTTTCAAAAGTTAGCGAGCACAAGGTCCCGGTCAATGCGATCTGGGTTGCTATTCCGATAACCGCCGTATTCACCTTCTGGGCTCAAGTTGAAGTGGTGATTCTCGCGATCTGTACCTTCGCGATGTATGTGACCTACGGTTTAGTAGTCGCAGCGTGTCTGTGGGGAAAACGTTCGGCGCAGGTGGGCGGCACTGGACAGGCTCCAAAACGAGTGTCGCGCCCGTTGTGCGCCGCAGCGCTTGCCTGGATCGTGGCTATTATTCTTCTCCTGTTGTACATGACCGCCATTTCCATGTCTCACCATGCGCTTGTCATCACGCTGCGAGTTCTGGCCGTCATCGGCGGGAGCGTGCTGGCTTACGTTGCGGCTCGCCGCCTTGCTCCGCGCGCGAAGCTCAGCCCGGATCCAGCCGAGTAAGTAGTAGATAAAGTGCGATGATATACGAACAGAGGCGACCCTTAAGCCTCGGGATCGGCTTTGGAGGAAAGTGCGTCTTGTACCGGCTCGGCATCGCACTCTGCCGCGATAACTGTTACTGGTTCATCGGGTGGTTTTTCCGGCAGGGGTCCGAAGATCAACTGGCTGCCTCTTTGTTCGAACTGGACAGGGTGGCCGCTGGCCAAGAACCGCGCCGATTTGACCTTGCATCGGACACCCCCGACCGTCATGCTGCTTCCAGGCCAGAAGTAGACGATGGTGTAAAGAGTATTTTTCCGGCGCGTGTACACGCCGATGTTCCCGTGCGGGAAGCGGCATCTCTGGGTACCGTAGACGGCCTCGCCATTTCTGCGCAGCCATCCGCCCATCGCTTGTAAGCGCGAGATGGCGGGCTCTGGCACCGAACCATCTGCACGAGGTCCAATGTCGAGCAGGTAATTGCCGCCATCGCGAGCGCACTCCACCAGGTTCTGCACTAGCTGCTGGGCGGACTTCCAGTTGTTGTCTCCTGCGAGATAGGCCCAGCTGTCGTTGATCGTCATGCAGGATTCCCAGTCATTCTTGGCGGCCGCAGTGGATTGCTCGGGCGTGGAAAAATCGCCGGGTAACTGGTTGCGATTGTTGACGAGAATGTCGGGCTGAAGCCTGAGAACCATGTCGTTCATTTCCGCGGATTGCCAGCCCTGCGCATCGAGCGGTACCGGCATGTCGTACCACAAAATGTCGATCTTGCCGTAGTTGGTCATGAGCTCGCGGAGCTGGCCGTGGGTGTAGTCGACAAAGCGCTTCCTGGCAGCGAGGTCCGTTTTCGCCAACCTCCAATCCGGATGGTGCCAATCCATGAGCGAGTAGTAGAAACCGACGCGCAGATGTTCTGCACGGGCCGCCTCCACATACTCTTGAACCAAATCGCGGCCTGCCCCTAGTTGCGGGGCGCAATACGAAGTCAGTTTGGAGTTAAACAGGCAAAATCCTTCGTGATGCTTGGTGGTCATCACCATATAACGCATGCCGGACTGGCGAGCCAGCCTCGCCCAAGTGCGCGCCACGTTAGGGCGCGGCTGAAATTGCCGCCCCAACTTCTCGTACTCCTCGAGCGGGATATCTTCGTCTCCCATGGCCCAAGCTTCGCGGCCCAAAATGCTATAGAGGCCCCAATGAATGAACATTCCGAACTTGGCCTCGCGCCACCACTGAATGCGGCGCTCATGATCGGGGGGCGGAACACTGGTAGTTAGGGCCGAAGTTGTCAGGGCCAATGTTTCCAGTGGCCGGAGGCCACTCAACGAAGCGCCGCCTGCGGCAGCAAGTAGCGTCTTCAGATGATTTCGCCTTGAGAGGATCATAAGATGGCCGCTCTTGTTCGACTGTGCGTTCATGACTGGCACCTACTGAGAAGTTAGTTGGCCTTACGGTAGCGGTAGGAGTTTGTCATTCTCGCTATCGTGTTTTTCGTTACGTAGCGTCTTGGACATTTCAAAGTGTTGATTGGCCTCCGTATCGCGCCCCAGAGCTTTGTAGGCGGTCGCCAAGGCGTAATGAGCATCGAAGTTCTGCGGATCGAGCGCCAGGGCGCGTTCGAGGAATCCAGACGCCAAAGCCGGATCATTCTTCTTAAGGGCGATCTCGCCCAACAAAATGAACGCGCCGGGGGAAGCCTCGTTCAGCCAGATGGCTTTCTTCAGAACCGATTCCGCGTCGTCGTACTTTGCCAACCGCATGTAGGAGTCCCCCAGCCTCCAATACACGAGCCACACCGTTGGATTGACGGCTAACTCTTTCTGAAATTCGGCGATAGCGCCCTGGGGGTTTGACTGGTACAGGTCGATTTCTCCGAGCAAGAAATGCGCCATGACAAGGCGGGGCTCAAGGCGCAGCGCGGTGTCAATCTGGGGCACGGCGGCTTGCACCATGTGCTGGCGCACCATCAACTTCCCTAGCGTCAGGTAGGCCATAGCGCTGTCGGGTGGCACGTAAAACATTTGCGCCAACGCCTTGCGAGCATTATGCAGTTGGTCCGTCATGACATAGCAGATGCTGAGCACATAAGGCGCCTCGGGAATGTTTCCCGAAAGATGCGGTCCAAGCTTTTCCAGCAGCGGTAAAGCCTCGCGGCAGTTTCCTGCATAGTAGAAACTGAGCGCGAGCAGTTCGGTAGACTCCAGATCGCCTGCATTTTGCTGCAGAGCGTTCTTCAAGTGCAGCGTGGCTTGGGGGAACTGCCGCAACTGAAAGTATGCCTTGCCCAACTTTCCTTCAAGCCCCGTCGCTTTGGGATCTTGCTCCGATATTTGAGTCAACAATGACAGAGCTTCACGAGGTTTGCCTTGGTTCAGCAGTGTTCCTGCCTGGTCGACCGGGGACTCCGGCGCGGGAGCAGATTCTTGAGCGAATCCAAGAGCGGCGCCCAGAGCGAGTAGAGTGAAGAAAGCAGAGCGAAAAAAATACCGGCGTGGAGAGACTGAATGCCTGCTCCTCGGCGAAAAAAAACCAAGATTCTCGCTGTTCCGCCCAGCCCCCTTCTCGATACCCGCCCTTTCGGGGACAATGATACGCTCGCCCGCCGAAGACATGGATTTCATGAACCAGTTCACAAACCCTGTCGTGCAAGGTTGATCTTTCCGCGCGGATTTTTGGCATTGTAGCACGGTTAGCCACGATATAAGCCTAGTTGAGAGGGCGCCTCTGACATTGCACCCCGAACAGAAGTTTGGTTGACGGGGAAGATCGCGTCTCTTAAAATCCACATTCATGAAATGCTTCATGGGCGCTGCACCTTGCAGGATGGCGGGTAGTTTATGACAGTGACCATTCGCGATGTCGCCAAGAGCGCTCGCGTGGCCGTAGGAACGGTTTCCCGGGTTCTGAACAACCAACCCGATGTAAACCCCAAACTGCGCGCCCGAGTGCAGCGCGCCTTAAAGGAATTGAATTACCGGCCCAACGCACGGGCGCAGAGCTTTGCCCGGAATGCCTCTCCGGTCGTGTCGTTCATCCTGAGCAACCGCGATTTTCTCCACCCGTTTCATTCCCGGGTACTGCAAGGCGTAGAGGAATACTGCGAGGAATCGGGGTTCTTCGTGATTTATACCCGCTTCCGCTACTCGCCAACGGTGGGCCCAGACGATCTCCAATTGCCCAGCGTCCTGCAGAGCCACGGGATCGCCGATTGTGTGATTCTGGCCGGGGCCAACTTCGAAAATTTCACGAAGAGCCTCGATAAAAGGGAGTTGCCCTATGTGTTGCTGGCCAATAATCTTGTCAGCTCCGAACCCGGCCCTCCTTATGACCGCGTGCGTTTCGACGATTTTACCGGCGCAGTTGAAGCGACGCATTACCTGCTCGCACTCGGGCACAAAGATATTTTTTTTATCGGCGACACTTCCCTGCCCTGGTACCGCAACCGCTACGACGGCTACTGCTCAGCCATGAAAGAGGCAGGCATCAAACCCTCCGCACAAACGTTGGGGCTGTCTGACAATACATTTTTCAACGGCCTGAAGAGTATCCAAATGGCGTTGGAACAGAAGATCCCCATTACAGCAGTACTGGCGGGCAACGATGATATCGCCCACGGCGTCTGGGAAGGGCTCCTGAAAGCGGGATTGGATGTGCCCCGAGATGTGAGCTTGATCGGTTTCGACGACCAGCATGGCATGGGAAGACTTCAGTCGCTGACCAGCGTACGAGTGGACGCGCCCGAAGTCGGACGGCAGTTGGCCAAGATTGCGATCGAAAAGATTAAGTCGAAAACAGTACATCCTCCAGAGGTCTTGCTGCCGACAACTCTGATAAAACGTGAAACCTGCCGTCCCTTGTTTCAAGCGGGGAAAAAAGCGCAGAAATGATCTGTGAAAAGATTGGCGAGCCGCGGGCTATCGGCCTTCGACCGAGGATTAGATCTCCTGGTGTTTTGTTTCCTTGATTTCGGTATCGGGCAGTGAGCGACTGCGTTGCACGCTGAAGTTCTTCACATCCGACAACACAAAGCGTGGGGTTTGTTGTCCTTCGGGAAACTTTACGTTGGAGAATTCCACGCCGTCGACGTCTTCCAGGATGAAGCAAGGGCGCTCCTCTTTGTCCTGAGTGAGAATCTTGAAATCATTGATCTCGACTCCCTTGGCATGTCGGATGAAAAAGGCGTGCGCGGGAGTCGTGCCAAACATCGTCGGTTCCGGATACCCTTTCTCTTTTTCCGGAAGTTGGAGCGCGGCATCTTTCCGAGTCCCGCCTCCCGAATGCTGGATCAGGATGTTGCTGATTTTCACGTCTTCGACCGGATGACCGGGAATTCCTGCGATCATCGAACAGACCTGTGATGATCCACTCGAAGAAACAATGTTAGAAATATTCACCCGCCGGATGCTTCCGACCGGCACTCCAGCGGGCCCTCGCATTCGAGATCCCAGGCGCAGAAAGATCGGAGAGGCCACAGTTCCCCTCATCGTAATGTTCGAAATCGTGACATCTTCGATTTGTGCACCATCCACACTGAGGATTGCGACCCCGAAGCAGCCGTCGAACACGCAGTTCGAGATAGTGATGTTCTTGAATCCCCCGTTCGATTCTGTCCCGAATTTGATGCGCCCGTTGCGGTCGACGTCGGAAGTGGACGGGAATCGGTTGAACGAAGCGTCCAGCACAGCTCCCTCCAGGTAACTCCCACTGACCATGCAGTCACTGATCGTTACCATCTCGGTGTTGCATGCGTGTCCCAGAGCGAACGAACTCTTCAGACAAATTGCGTCGTCCCAAGGCGAATTGACCGTGCAGTTGGAAATGCGCACGTTGCGGCAGCAATCTACGTCGATGCCATCGCGCTGCGTGTCGATCTTCAGGTTGTCGACGGTGAGATTGGAGACGCCGGTCGCCAGGATACCGAAATGTCCGCCGTGCAGAATTGAAAAATCTCGCAGCAGGACATTGCGGCAGTTCTTCAGAGCAATGGCTTTGTTGGCAACGCCCGCAACCTCCGCCACTGGACCAGGACCTTCGCCCCGGCTCAAGCCTTTTCCCCAAATTAATCCCGGACCTTGAATCGCCAGATCTTCCAGGTTCTCGCCCCAGATCAAACTGTTATGCCAATGGTTATGGCCAAAGTCCTGATAGGCATCCCACGGCTGATTGGACTCGGCCAAGTCATACCCTTCTGCTTTGTTCTGAGGCGACGAGTCCGCTGCCAATATGGTGCAGCCCATTTCGAGTTCGAGAGCAACCTTGCTTTTCAGCCGAAGGGAGTAGCACAAATAGGTTCCAGCCGGGAAAACAACTGTCCCTCCTCCCGCGCCAGCCGCCGCCTCTATGGCGTGATTAATTGCTGGGGTGTCCACCGATCTGCCATCGCCCTTCGCACCATATTGGCGCACATCGAAGAAGGTCTGCGGCTGGGTAGGCGCGGCGGCCTCTGCGAATCTGGCCCCGACCATCGGCGCACCCGACAGACCCGCCGCCGCGACTCCTGCTATTTGGAGGAACCTTCGCCTTGTAGCTGCATCCTGACTCATTCCCATTCTCCTGGATTTACTAACTTTGACTGCGAGGCCTAAGATTTCCAAACCCTCTTTCGTCTGCGTCGTCTCAGGCTACATGCGCGAGAGATTCTCGCTGTCCCGGGTAGCTCAGCTATGTCTGGAAGTACTCAATTCTATCCAGCCGCGGTGCGAGCAACTGCATTGCCAGCAGCGCGACCGCATAAGCGGACCCCGAAATGAGGAACGGAATCAGATAGCTGCCAGTTGCCTGCAGCACATATCCGACGACCTTGGCGATCAGCATTCCTCCGATTCCCCCAGCCATACCTCCGATCCCGACGACGGAAGCGACTGCTTCCCGCGGAAACATATCGGAAGCGGTCGTGAACAAGTTGGCGGAGAATCCCTGGTGTGCCGCTGCCGCCAGACCGATCAGCAGAACGGACGGCCAAAGTCCTCGGCCGCTGTACACCGATATGATCGGCATCACGCAGACCGCGCAAACCAGCATCGCTATTTTCCTTCCGGCATTCACAGAAAATCCGGCCCTGATGAGCCTGGACGAAAGCCACCCGCCGGCCACGCTACCAACATCTGATATCACGTAAATTGCGACCAGAGGCAAGCCTAGCTGCACCAGATTCAAGCCATGCGCTTTCTGAAGGAATCCAGGCAGCCAGAAAAGATAGAACCACCAGACGGGATCGGTGAGAAACTTGGCGATCAAAAAAGCCCAGGTCTGTCGGAATCCGATAAGGGCAGCCCAGCCTACCTTCACATGACCCTGATCGTTGCTGCTTCGAATGTAGGCCAATTCCTGCGCCGAACAATGCGGATGCTCCTCCGGTTTTCTGTAGATGGTCATCCAGAGAATGAACCAGAGCAGCCCCGCAGCCCCCGAGACCAGGAACGCCGCTCTCCAGCCCATGTGGATCACGATCCAGGGTACGATCAGAGGCGTCAGAATCGCGCCAACATTACTGCCCGCGTTGAAAATTCCGGTTGCCAGCGCGCGCTCTTTTTGCGGAAACCATTCGGTGACGGTCTTGATGCTTGCCGGAAATGCAGCCGATTCACCGAGTCCCAGGGCAGCCCGTGCGAGCGTGAAACTCAGGAGCGACGTGCAGGCGGCGTGAGCCATGGCTGCAACACTCCAGAAAATGATCGAGACGCCATATCCAATACGAGTCCCCACCCTGTCGATGAAGCGCCCGACGACCACCATGCCCCCTGCATAGGCCGCCTGGAAGGCGAACACCAGATTGCTGTAGTCGATTTCATTCCATCCCAGATTGTGTTGCAAGGTGGTCTTCAGCACGCCCAGCACTTGCCGGTCCATGTAGTTCTTGCTGATTCCCAGAAACAGAAGAGTGCAGATGACCCAGCGGAATTTCCCGACGGCCCCGCCGGTCGTTGCCTCGTCAGATAATTTGACCCGAATGCGGCTCACGATCGGGACGGACTCGTTCTTCTCCATAGGAGAACCATGGGAACATTCGAAGCACTTGCCGCGTCGTCAGCAAGAATCACGATTGACAAGGTACCTTGCATTTACCGCGGTGTCAAAGCGGTTAGATGCTTCAAGAAAGGGCGCGCAGCAGAATCGTTCCGAATCGGGTTGGAGTGGGACTCATAGGCCACAGCGCCCGTGGGGTTCCCTTCAGTGATATCAGCCACGCGTCCGAATGCTGGCGGCAGCGAGACAGGGCGAAGGTCGATTAAAAGCCGGGGAGTTCCAGCCTCGCCAGACGATTCATGCCCCTGACGCGACGGCACGCACCCCACCCTGTACGTGCGACTCCTCCGCCGCAATCGCGATCTCGAGTGCCCGCATACCGTCCTCTCCCGTGACCCTTGGGGGACGGTCATGCAGCATGTTATGAACAAAATCCCGCACTTCAGCCAGATAAGCATCGGCAAAACGGCTCAAGAAATGATCCTCCAGGACGCTGCTTCCCCCTGCTGCGCTGAGGAAAGCGACCGGTGTTTTATCGATGATGCCTATGAAAATTGAGCCCTTCGAACCCACGATTTCGGTGCGCACGTCATAGGCGTAAATGGCTTGCGCATAAGAATCGACATTGCCGACCGCTCCTTGAGCGAATTTCAGATTCACGACACCCGCGACCACGTCTCCGTATTGCGCCAGCTCCGGTCGAATCGCAACGGTTGCGTAGGTTTGTACTTCAACAACTTCATCGTGCATGAGCCAGCGGGCCAGGTCGAAGTCGTGAATCGTATTAGTGTAGAACAACATTCCATTGATATTGGACTGGTAGGCGGAGAGTGGGGGGACGTCTCTGTCGCGCCCGAGAGACTTGAAAAGTACGGGATCGCCGATCTCCCCCGCATCGATTCGTTTCATCGCGGCCGCATATGCAGGATCGTAACGACGCATGAAGCCGACCTGCAGGCGGACCCCCGCGTTGGCCACGGCCTTCAGGGCCTTTTGAGCGTCAGCGCGATTGGTAGCAAGAGGCTTCTCGCACAGGATGTCCTTACCGGCAGCGGCGGCGGCCTCAACGACTCTCGCGTGAAATTTGTCAGGAACTGCAATCAGGACCGCATCGATTTCCTTGCAGGCAAGCATCTCCTCAATGTTGGAAAAGTACTTCTCGATTTCCAATTCCGCAGCCATCTGCCGCGCACGCTCCTGGGCAACATCCGCTATGGCAACGAGGCGTGCCTCTGGAACCAGGCGGCGAAGATTCTCCGCGTGGCGCTTCCCCATTTCCCCTACTCCTACAACGCCCATTCCAAGTTTAGCCACGATCGTGATCCTCTCCAGTCTGACCCTGTTGAATCGAGCTTTTCGGAGCCACCGGCGTGGCGCTCCGGTTCGCCGGCCGCTAGCGCGGTGCCAAGCCCGCCCTGTTTGACACAACTCCGCGGAGATAGCGGAGACTGGCGGCCACACTTTCGGCCGGCGGAATTACGGTCGCACCAAATTTCACATCCTGCTCAATCACCGCCCAACCGGAGTAGTTATTTTTCTCCATGAGCCGAAAGAGCCCTGGAAAATCCACTGAACCCTGCCCGATGATCGTGAATACTTTCTC
>Ga0187805_10000064_pt1 | contig 30252 bp, 25 predicted proteins | sample NC_wetland_sal_i_6_FD_132965 | JGI IMG/M metagenome (GOLD analysis project Ga0187805, IMG submission 132965) | Wetland sediment microbial communities from Neuse River Estuary, North Carolina, USA - Control_5 | ecosystem: Environmental > Aquatic > Freshwater > Wetlands > Sediment | place: USA...
CGACATAAAAAAGCTGATCGATACAGGCAAAGAGAAGGGATATCTCACGTATGACCAGGTCAACGACCTCATACCGCATGACGTGCACAGTCCCGAAGACCTCGACGATCTGCTGACGACGATCGGTACGCAAGGCATCGATGTCCTGGAAGGCCCCAAACTGCCTTCTGCTGCTGGACTCGATAAAAAATTCGAAGATAACGAAGAAGGGGAGGACGTCGAACTCGACCTCACTCCCGGCGCTCTGGAAAAAACCAACGATCCCGTCCGCATGTATCTGCGCGAGATGGGAACAGTACCGCTGCTCACGCGCGAAGGCGAAGTGGAAATCGCCAAGCGCATTGAACGCGGCCAGATCCGTGTGCTCAAGGCGCTCTCGCGATCTCCCATTGTGATTCGCGAACTGCTTACCCTGGGTGAAGACCTCAAGAAGAACGTTCGCTCGATCAAGGAAGTCGTGACCTTCGACGAAGAAGAGATCACGGACGAGATCCTGCAGAACCGCCTGAATGAGTTCACCGGAAAAATCGATGACATGGCCAAGCTGTACAAAAAGGCCCAGGTCCTCGAAGAGAAGTTCAAGGAAGTTTCGAAAACCAAGAAGCCGAAAGATCACCGCAGGGCGCGGCGCAAGCTGGCTCGGGCGATCGTCGCGACTTCAATCGCCGTCCGCAAGCTCGGATTCACCAACGCCGAGCGCAAGCGGCTGATCGAGCGGCTCAACAAAACGGTCGACGGCATGCGCTCGCTCGACCGCCAGGCCACGAACCTGGAGCGCAAGGCCGACGCCACCCGCAGCGAAGAGCAGAAGAAAGAATATCGACGGCAGTCGCGTGCGATTCGCGGCGAAGTTGAAAAACTCGAACTCGAAACCGGCGTGTTGTTCCAGGAGCTCAAGCGCACGCAGCGCGAGATCATCCAGGGCGACATGGACGCGGAGCAGGCCAAGCGCGAGCTGATCGAGGCCAACCTCCGCCTGGTGGTTTCGATTGCGAAAAAATACACCAACCGCGGACTGCAGTTCCTCGACCTGATTCAGGAAGGCAACATCGGCCTGATGAAGGCCGTCGACAAATTCGAATACCGCCGTGGCTACAAATTTTCGACGTACGCCACGTGGTGGATTCGGCAGGCCATCACCCGCGCGATTGCCGACCAGGCGCGCACCATCCGCATCCCGGTGCACATGATCGAAACGATCAACAAGCTGATCCGCACCTCGCGACAGTTGGTGCAGGAACTGGGACGCGAGCCTACGTCGGAAGAGATCGCCAAGCGCATGGATATTCCGGTTGCAAAAGTGCGCAAGGTGCTCAAGATCGCGCAGGAGCCGATCTCGCTCGAAACGCCGATCGGCGAAGAGGAAGATTCGCATCTGGGAGACTTCATCGAAGACCGCGCGGTGGTTTCACCGGCGGAAGCGGTGATCAACGTGAACCTCAAGGACCAGACGGGACAGGTCCTGCGCACGCTGACCCCGCGCGAAGAGAAAGTCATCAAGATGCGCTTCGGCCTCGAAGACGGCAGCGAGCACACGCTGGAAGAAGTCGGGCAGAGCTTCGCAGTCACCCGCGAACGCATCCGCCAGATCGAAGCCAAGGCGCTGCGAAAGCTGCGCCATCCCTCTAGATCGCGGAAGCTGCGCGCGTTCATGGACGGGGTAAGAGACTAGCGCTAATGTGGGGCGCACTCTTGCCCGCCAAATGCCGACATCACCACGGAGGCATAGAGTCACGGAGAACGCAGAAGAAATGAAAGGCACGGCTTCGGCCGTGCCTTTTTTCTTGGACAACTTACTTAGCCAGACTATGATTAAGGACGCAGGCGGCGGTTAGTACATCATTCCGGAGAAAGAGATTCGCGGGTTGAAATCGATCTCGCTATGTACCGTGGGCGGCGAAGCGAAGTATGAGCATTACCGGGAGGCTTGGAGTCTTTTGCGGAAGGCGTCGGAGATCGGCGAGCCGGAGAGCGGGGCTGAGGTGTCTGCCGAGCCTGACCCGCTGGCCCCGAGCAGCGCGTTGGGGCGGATGCAGGCGGCTGGGAACTTCTTTAAGCGGTATCTGGAGCGAAGTAACGTTGGTCCGGCGAAGTAGGGGAGAGAGTTAGAGCCGGGGGGCGGATGACGACGCTGACGGTGCAGTAATCAGGTGGGTGAGCAGTAAGTCAAAAGCCCCACCCTGTCCTCCAAGAACCGGAGGACAAGGGTGGGGGGTGGGGCACCCTTTGGGTCGGGGCGAAGCGGCGTTTGACAGTTTCCGCCGACTCCGTTCCAATGGATGAGTTCCTTATTCTTCGCGATACCCGTGCGTTCTGCAGTTCAAAATTTCAGATCACTGGAGCTCATCGTATGTCAGCACCCAGCCGCCGGCCCGAGATTCGCCGACGCCGTACCCGCAAAGAAAAGATTGTCCAGCTGCGCAAGCGCCTGGCCGCCTCCAAAACCGACGCCGACAGCTCGCGTCTCACTGCCAAGCTGCATAAGCTCGCGATCCTGTCTCCCGGCCAGCCTCTGGTGAAGTAGAAGAACGCAACTCCGGCAGAAAATTCTTGCGAGTGGGACGTCGCGGGCGAAGTTCCCCGCGATCAGTCCGCCGCGGATTGGTGCTCGTCATTGGGCGCGCCGTGGCTTGCGACCTGCCGGTAAACATCCAGGACCCGGCGCACGGAAATTTCCCAGGAGAATCGGCTGGCTTGCTGGTAGCCGCGTTCCTGCATGCGACCGCGCAGCGACTTATCCAGGAGAACGCGGTGCAGCGCGCGCATGATCTCGAACACATTTTCGGGATTCACCAGCACTGCGGCATTCCCCACCACTTCCGGGAGGGATGACACATTCGATGTGACCACAGGCGTTCCGTGCGCCATGGCTTCCAGGGGAGGCAGGCCGAATCCTTCATACAGCGACGGGAAGACGAAGACCTTCGCCTCGTCATAGAAGATGCGCAGCACTTCAATCGGAATGAATCCCAGAAAGCGCACATCGTTCTGTACGCCGCTGCGGATCACCGTGCGCCTCAGGTCAGGATTGCCGGAAAGATCGTCACCGATAATGATCAGCTTGAGATCGGGATAGGCTCCATCTTTCTCCAGGGCGGCCTTTAACGCGGAAAATGCCTCGATCATGCGCACCACATTTTTGTGCGGGCTGATGCGGCCGGCGTAAAGCAGGAAGGGATAAGTGACCTGGTAGCGCTGGGCAATCATTTCGCGATCGGCTGGGGTGGCGTGGCCGCGCAGGAAACGCTCATCAATCGCGTTGTAGACGACTTCGATGTGATTGAGCGGAATTTCGAACAGCTTCTCGATCTCGTTGCGCGTGAAATTCGAGACCGCGAAAATCCGCGCCGCGCCCGCCAGGACGCGTTTGGTCGACTGGAAATGGAGCGAACGCCAGAGGCCGCCATGGTCCCGCGGGCGCGACATGTGCTCGAGCATGTCGTGCACGGTCATCACGTACGGACAAGGCAGCGCCCGCGGCACCGAAAAAAGATTTGGGATGTGAACCAGATCGCACGACAAGCCCTTCACGGCCGAGCGGAACTCGCGATAACCCTGTACCGAGCGCTCGGGCGCCACCAGCGGAATATTGTGGAAATTCTCGGGGAGCGGCGCTATTTCCTCAACCTTGGCCTCAGGCCCAAGCAGAAAGTAGGTGTCTTCGTGGTCCAGTCGCCCCAGTGTGCGAACAATGTTGCGGATATAGGTACCGACGCCAAACTCAGACATCCGCCGGATATCGATGGCAATCTTCACCGATCCGATTTAACCACAGAGAGCGTAGGGGAACACAGGGGAATCATGCCCGCACTTCCGCCTGCGCCTTTGCCCTGCGGTCGGCGTAGAGCGGGAAGGTCTCGCACAGGTCGAGCACCTGCTTTTTCACCTTCGTCAGCACGGCGGCGTCGGACCGGTGTAGCAACGACTCGGCGATCCAGCGCCCGATCTGCCGCATCTCAGCCTCTTTCATGCCGCGCGTGGTCAGCGCCGGAGTGCCGATGCGGATGCCGCTCGGCTTCATCGGAGGATTCGTGTCGAACGGAATCGCATTCTTGTTGACCGTGATTCCCGCATCGCCCAGCGCCTTCTCGGCCTCGCTGCCCAGCATGCCCTTCGAGAAAACATCGACGAGCATCAGATGCGTATCGGTTCCGCTGGAAATGATGCGGAAACCTTCGTCCGCCAGTGTCCGCGCCAGCACTTTCGCGTTGGCGATCACTTGCCGCGCATGGTCGCGGAACTCGGGCTGCATCGCCTCATGGAAGCACACCGCCTTGGCCGCCATGATGTGGACCAGCGGCCCGCCCTGCATGCCGGGGAAAACGACCTTGTCGATCGCTTGCGCGAACTCGGCCTTGGACAAAATCATGCCCGAGCGCGGCCCCCGAAGCGTTTTATGGGTCGTCGAAGTGACGATGTGCGCGTGCGGCACGGGCGACGGATGCGCACCGCCGGCGACAAGTCCGGCGAAATGCGCCATATCGACCAGGTACAGTGCTCCCACTTTGTCGGCAATCTTGCGCATGCGCGCGAAATCGATGATGCGCGGATACGCGCTGCCTCCGCCGATAATCAGCTTCGGCCGCTCGTTCTCTGCGAGTTTCTCCAGTTCGTCGTAGTCGATGGTTTCGGTTTCCTTGGTCACGCCATAAGGAACTATCTTGTACGTCTTGCCCGAAAAATTCAGGTGATGCCCATGCGTGAGATGTCCGCCATGCGCCAGATTGAGCCCGAGAATAGTGTCGCCCGGTTGCAGCACCGCGGCATACGCCTCCATGTTGGCCTGCGATCCCGCATGCGGCTGCACGTTGGCATGTTCCGCGCCGAACAGTTGCTTCGCGCGGTCGCGCGCCAGGTTCTCGACCACGTCGGTAAACTCGCACCCGCCGTAATAGCGCTTGCCCGGATATCCCTCGGCATACTTGTTTGTGAACACAGAACCGGCGGCTTCGAGCACGGCTTCGCTGACAAAATTTTCGGAGGCGATCAGTTCGAGACCCTCATGCTGACGCCGGGTCTCGTTGTCGATCGCGGCGGCAATCTGCGGATCGGATTCGTACAGCGGGCGGTACATCCCTGAAGTATTCATATCGTTTTCCTGATTTCGTATACGTCCGGCCGGTGCAACTCCATGTAACGCTCGGGCGATTTCAGTGCGGTGAAGCCGAATTTTCGGTATAGCTCATGCGCATCGCGCGTCAGCAGGATCCAGCGCCGCAGATTCTGGAGCGCCGGATGCTGCAGGATGCACTCCATCATCCACTTGCTCAGACCGCGCCCGCGATGCGACTCCAGCACAAATACGTCGCCGAGATACGCGACGGTCGCGAAATCGCTGACCACGCGGGCAAATCCCACTTGCGCGCCGCTACCATCATAAATCCCGAAGCACAACGCGTGCTTGATCGATCGTGCCACAACCTCCCGCGGAATTCCTTTCGCCCAGTAGCAATTCGTCAGGAAGTCGTAAATCACGTCCAGATCGAGACGCGCGGGATCGGTGCTGATGAGGAACTCTCCGCGGCGGAATTCCGCAACTTGCATGCTCACATTCTAAACTGCGATCACCACGAAGGACACGAAGTCACACGAAGGAAGCCTAGGGCTGTTTTTTCTTCGTGAATATTCGTGTTCTTCGTGGCTCAAGCCTTTCAAAACGCCGTCCGCAGAAACGAGGCAAGATGCCACCCATCCATATATTTGTAAGGAGTCTCGCCGGTGGTGTAGTGCCCGCAAGGCAGCACGGCCACTTTGTGATCGAGTCCGTGCCGCGCAAATTCGTCCACGACGTGCCGCGAAAACTCAGGTAGAAAGGTGAGGTCGTACGCCGCATACACGATCAACGACTTCTTCGGCCAGCGAGAAAACTGCCCGAAGTACGCCATCGGGCTGATCGCCAGCCAGGCCTGCCGCAACTCTTCCAGATCGATCGACTGCTCGATTCCCTGCCGAATATGCCGCGTCGACTGCCCGTGCCACACAACATCCGCAAAGTAAGTTGAAGCATGGTTGAACGCCGCCACCTTGATGCGCGGGTCATGCGCCGCGGCGATGAACGCGTAGCACGAGCCCAGGCTCGTGCCGACGATGCCAAGCTGGCTGTATCCCTGCTGCTCGAGCCAGTCAAGGCAGCAGCGGATGTCGACCACTCCCTGGCGCACCGCATCGAGCGTGCGCCCGATGTTGGCAGAAACGGCATAGTCCGCGCGACTGATTTCCGCCGGCATGCGTATGTCGTGGTAGGGCATGCTCAGCCGCAGCACCGCAATGCCCATCAGGTTGAACACGCGGCACAGGCTCACATAAGAAATTGCGTCCGAATTCCAATGCGGTAGAAGGATAGCGGCGCGCCGTCCCCGCGCCGGAAACCAGCGCGCGTTTACCAAGTTGTTCTCCGGATACCGCGTCTTGACCGGCGACGTGAAGCGCAGAAATTCGCCGAATGTCCCCTTTACCTTGGCTTCGAGCTTGGGATCGGGCACTTCCCGCGTCGAGAAGACCTGCACCTCGCGAGTCTCCAGGCGAAAATCCGTAGGCCGCGTGTAGGAATAAAATTCGTCGCTGGCCGCCACGATGCGCCGGTTGTAATCCAAAAAGAATTTCTCGGGATTCTCCGGCGCCCTGCCCGGAGGACAGCCGTTGCGGCAAGGCCAATCCTGCGCCCATTCCACGCCCCACTCCAGCGGGCGGACCACGCGGTTGTTGTCCACCGACGTCAGCCGGTGTTCCCAGTCGTACATCCACTGTGCGTAGCGGGAAGGCATGTTGAAACCTCTAGTTTAACAAGCGGAACGCCGGATTTCGGGCGCGATGCAGTCAATGGTAGGAATCGGCAGTGAGCAACTGGCTTTTGGCCACTGAGTGGGACACCGCACTTGCCCCTAGAAGTTATCAACCATAAAGAACACGAAGGCGCACGGAGGAAAAACTGGAGAACAAAATCCTTCGCGTTACTTCGTGTCCTTCGTGGTTTAAGGTTTTCGCGTCTAGCTCGGATACCTTCGCGGCACCCTCTTCGAAATATTGCAGAGAATTTCGTACGGAGTGCTGTTGGCCAGCTCCGCGTGCTCAAGCGCATCCACGCTGAGGCCATCGTCAGTTCCCAGCAGAATCACTTCATCGCCCACGTCCACGCCCGGAATGCCGGTCACATCGACCAGCGTCAGATCCATTGAGATGCGCCCCACGATCGGCGCATAATGCCCGCGCACAATCACGCGTCCGCGATTGGAGAGCTGCCGGTTATATCCATCCGCATACCCGACGGGCAGTACAGCAACGTGCGCCGGAGCCTTGGTCACGTAAGTCCCGCCATATCCCAGCGCCTGATTCGGGCCGAAATCGCGCAACGAAAGAATCCGCGTCTTCCACGTCAAAATCGGCTTCACCGGCAAGCGCAGCGTGCCGCCGCTCACCTCGCGCCCGGCGCGCTGAAACGGCAGATAGTATCCATACAGCGCGACTCCCGGACGCACCATCGTGTTCCACGTCTCGCGCCGCGAAATCACCGCCCCCGTATTCGCCATGTGGACAAAGGCCGGCTCGATGCCCGCTTCCCGCACCATCCGCAGCGCCGCATCGAACCTGCGTTCCTGTTCGGCCACCGAAGGCGCATCCATCACTTCCGAATCGGCAAGATGAGTCGAGACCCCTTCCAGCACGAGATGCCGGGCCGCGCCCAGCTTTTCCAGCAACGCCGAAAGCTGATCGACAGCCACTCCCAAACGCCCCATGCCCGTATCGACCTTCAAGTGCACCGGATGCCGCGCCCCCAGCGCAGCTGCCGCCTTTTCCAGCGACTCAATGTGCCACGGCTCCCACACGGTGGGCGTGAGATGCAGCCGGACAATCTCGCTCTCCTCGCCGCGCCAGAAGCCGGTCATCAGCAGGATGCTCGCCCGCACGCCCGCTTCGCGCAGCGGAATCGCTTCGTCGAGCGACGTCACTCCCAGCCAGCGCGTGCCTTCTGCTTCGAGCGCCCGCGAGCACTCCACCGCGCCGTGTCCGTAGGCGTCGGCCTTCACCACGGCGCACACGGTTACGCCCGCTCCCACGTGCTTCTGCACGGTCCGGAAATTTTGACGCAAGGTAGCCAGCGAAACGTCGGCCCACGTGGGACGCGTCGCCACGCGGCTCAGGATTTCTGCAGTAGTCGCCACATTCGCGATTATAGCTGCACCCGCCCAGGCAGCGAGGTTACGCCGGGGCTACTCCCGCCCTAGTGGCATCCAAAGCTGTAGCGTTCCATGCCTGCTCACACTCGATGGCCTTCTAGAAAAAGCCAAAGCCCCGAGAGTCACTCGGGGCTTGAAATAGGTACTAACCACCGCCTGCATCTTCAATTCTAGTCTGACAAAGAAGCTTGTCAAGACTCATCCGTAACATCGAGTGACCGCGCGGAGGGCGAGGGACTTGAACCCTAGTGGCTGACGAAGCCACTCGACCGCTTCGCAGGCGGCGGCCAGTACCCACTGGCAACACCCTCCACAACCGCCGGCCTGCGCCGACTCAATTCTATGAGCACAAATCAAATCCAAGGCAGCGAGGCCGAGAATATGTTCGACGCTTATCCCGATTTGGAACGCAAGAAAAGGGCACAACTGAAACCGTGCCCTAGGAAATCCGAGGACCTGGGGGCGGCGGGCGAATGTCTCCAAGCAAAAGCCCCGAGGATCACTCAGGGCTTTCGATTCTACGCATCGTCCTCCAAACGCAATCACCGGCTGGCCGGCGGCACGATCCCGTTGCTTCGCAGATACTCCACCATCTGTCCATAGTGATCGAAGCCGTGCGAGGTAATAATGACAGCCAACGCGAGACGAGACGACGACCCTTCGCCAAATGGATACTTGATGGGTTCGAGATAGTTTTTCTCGTTGATGGTTCCAATCGCCTTGTGCGCGTACTCGAACGAGGCTTTCAGATATTTCACAATGTCCGCTTTCGTGGTGACGGATTCCGGGCCCAACTCTCCACCGATTTCTGCCGGAGGCTTCTCCTGAAGAATGGATGCCCCCAGGATGTAGTTCACCGCGGCGACATGTTTCACCTGCTGCGCGAAGGTGCGCACTCCCTTGAATTCGCCGCCCGTCGGAGCGAAGCTGTACTTATCCTCAGGCATGGCCTCGGCAGCGGAGACGAACTCGCGCTCCATGCCGGCTGCAGCGGAATCGAGTACCTTCGCCACGCTGAGATGCTCATCCTTCGGCTTCGCGGCCTGCGCCGCAGCGGCCACGGTCAACAGCAAACAGCACACACCCGCACTCAGCAGCTGCTTCATCCAATTCCTCCAATTGTTTTGATGGTTTGAATTGCCCAGAAAAAGCCAGATCACACGCCCCGTGTGATTCGTTCCATAGACGCACTCATTCTAGCGTACTCAGCAGCCACAATACTCGCGGCGACTATATAGGTCCTTCAGCCCACGTAGAGCACGGGGATCAGGATGGAGCGCGTTTCATTTCTTCTGCTTTCTCTGTGACTCCGTGCCTCTGTGGTGATGTCGGCATCTGGCGGGCAGGAGTGCCCGCCCCACACTGATTCGTTACTCCCATGAATGCACAAGACGCTATCGTCCTGCGGACTTTCTCTGGCGCGTATAGAAATTTCGCACCTTAGCGCGGTTCCCGCACTTGGTCATATCGCACCAGCGTCGGCGGTGATTCTTGCTCTCGTCCAGAAACAGCCATTCGCAGGTTTTTGAAGCGCACGCGCGCACGAATGGCAGCTGATCCGATGCCAGCAGTTCTACCGCCGAGCGTGCGATCGGCCACCACGCCGCGTCGAAATCCTCCGACTCCTCGAAGCGCAATTCGAATCTCTTCTCCCGGGCCACCAGATTCATATGCCGTGCGGCTTCCTGCGCGTACTGGTTCACCACATACAGGGCGCCCCTGGGCACGGGCTTCTTTCGGATCAGCGACCAGAAGACCTCGTACATCGCCTCCCGCAACTGGATGGCGGCGGCCAGCGATTCTGCCGCGGCTTCCCGCGACTGCATGCTCTTTTCGAATAGACGATCCACTTGCTGGTCAGTCAGGATGTCGCTGTCTTCGCCGAAGCGCGCCAGGTCGATGTAGCTCTTCAACAATTCCTTCGGCTCGTTGCTGAAGCGGTCGTCCAGCGTGTTGATGAAGTCAAGGCAGAGGGATCCGGCAATCAGCTCAAATCGCGGAGCCCTCCGCCGCGCACCCTTTTTATGGTTCGGGATCATGCCACCTCTTTCGCAACTCCTATTATCTAACCATCAAAATCATATTGACAAGTTAGTCCGAGTTCCTTAAGATTTTTGTAACCGATGAACTACTATTAGAGGGTTAGTTTTATGTTCCTCGATCAACCCACCCAAGCTTCGGCCTTGTTCCGCTCAGGCCAGTTGATCCACCAGCGATTGACTCAGGAAAAGATGATAAACATTAGGAGGCAGACCCGTGATCGTCCCCACCACAAACCGGCCGGCGTACCACGGCGAGTCCCTCAAAGTGTTGCTGGCGTTTGCCGCGATCTATCTGATATGGGGCTCGACGTATCTGGCGATCCGCTATGCCGTGGAGACCATTCCGCCGCTAGTAGCGGCAGGCGTTCGCCATACGATCGCTGGCTCCATCCTGCTGGCGTGGGCGTATGCGCGCGGCTTTCGCGCGCGGCGCGAGCATTGGATTGCGGGAACAATCGTCGGCGCTCTCTTCTTTCTTGTCGGCCATGGCGCGCTGCATTGGGCGGAGCAGCACGTTGCCTCAGGACTCGCGGCGCTGTTAATCGCGACTGAACCGATGTTCATCCTTGTGCTGGCATGGGCAAGCGGTCAGCAGAAGATCAGCCGCATCAGCGCGCTGGGCCTGGCCGTGGGCGTGGTGGGCGTGGCCATCCTGACTGGCGTCGAATTGTCCACCAAAAACGCGAGCCTGCTCGGCATGTTGGCCGTGCTCGTCGGCTCGTTGTCATGGGCTGCAGGCGTGGTGATCTCGCCCAAGCTGCGCTTGCCGACCGATGCTCTGGCGCGCACCGCTGTGCCGCTGGTATGTGGCGCCGTACTGCTGCTCGCGGCCGCGGGCATCAGCGGTGAATTTCGGGGCCTGCACTGGTCTGCGATTTCATCGAAGTCGCTGATGGGGCTGTGCTATCTGATTGTGTTTGGATCGATCGTCGCCTTCACAGCTTACACATGGCTGCTGCAGCGCTGCCCGCCTGCGCTGGTGGCGACGCACACATATGCCAATCCTGTGGTCGCGGTGCTGCTGGGATGGTTGCTCGCGTCCGAGTCGCTGACCGTGCGCGTAGCGCTAGCGTCGGTCGCGATCCTGGGAGCGATCGTGTTGATCCGCAGAGGAGAGCGCGCGGTCGTGCCACGCGCTGCCGTGCCCGCTGCCAAGGTCGAATCGTACGAGCAGTGCGCCTAGAACTCGTCTGATCAATGGTTTTCAAAGCTGCGAGGCCCTCTGGCGCTAAGGCCCTCGGGTTTTTACTGACGGGTAGCGGCACGGCTGAAGCCGTGCCCTTCCCCAAAGCTATCTGTGAGACAGGCTCTCGTGTTCGCGATTCAGCTCGGAGTTCGGGACCCACTGGTGATCCATGCACTCGGCCCTCGTCTAGGCGCCGACGCTCTTCCTCTTTACTCACCTTTGGGATGATGGCGGGTATTTAGCGGACAGGAGTGTCCGCTCCACATTTTTTCTCCACATTGTTTCTTCACATCTTCGCTAGCTTTTTTGCTCGCGGCGGCGGAGGTGCTCGATGAACATCTGTTCGACGGGCTTGTCGTAGGCGATCAGAACATGGCGGGCGGGGCGTCCGCTGACGAGGTGGCAGACTTCTTCGGCGAGATTTTTGGCGTGATCGCCGGCGCGCTCGAGGGACTGGGTCATGAAGATGACCTGCAGGCTGGCCTGGCGGACCACGTTTTCGGGATTCTCGATGTGGCGCAGGAAGATGAGATTGCGCAGGCGGTCCATTTCGGCATCAGCGCGCAGGACCTCGATCGCTTTGCTTACATCGCGCGCGGAGAAGGCCGCGCCGCAATCGGTGAGCATTTTTTCCAGCAACGTGGCCATCTGCGTGAGATCGCGGATGTCTTCGGAGTCAATGCGTCCGCTCGCGGATTGGGCGCTGCTGCCGAAGCTGAGCAGCAAGTCGCCGATGCGTTCCAGGCCGATCATGAACTTCATACAGGCCAGAAGTTCGCGGGCCTCAGCGGGCTCCACTTCGGTGATGGCGCTAGTGACCCCATTGTCGATTTCGAGGTCGAGGGTGTCGAGTTCGCGCTCGCGCTGGCGCAGCGAATTCAGCAGAACATTGGAGCCGGTGGCGATCCCTTCGGCGGCTGCGCCCGCGGCTTCTTTCGCCATATGGCAGGCTTCGACCGTGCGCCGCACGATGTGGTGATGAGCGGGTTCTGGATTCGGGCTTTTGACTGCTGTACTCATGGTTGTATCCGCTGGTGGCGCTGCTCTGCTGTTCTTGCGATTCGGATGGCTAACGGCTAAGCATAACTTCTTCCGCTCTGCTGGTGGTTAATACGCTGTGAATTTCTCGGTTGGAACTGATTACAGATAGTAGACATCATTTATAGGTGGGAAAACAAGCTGGAGGGCGCTTTCCCAGGGTTGGATAACAGACAAAACCTGAACGGCCGAAGGCGGCCGTTCCCACATGGACCCTACATGCGCTAAAACCTGGATGGACGAATGCATCCGTCCCTCCCCACACAGGCAAAGCCATATGGTCCGTGGTCAGGCTAACGGGAGGGTGAATAGGAAGGTGCTGCCGTGGCCCAGTTCGCTTTCGGCGCGGATGGAACCGGCGTGGGCTCGCATGATGTGTTTGGCGATGGCGAGGCCGAGGCCGGTGCCGCCGGATTCGCGGGAGCGGGCTTTATCGACGCGGTAGAAGCGTTCGAACAGGCGGGGCAAATGCTCGGAGGAGATGCCGGCGCCGAAATCGCGAACGTAGAACTCGACTCCGCGCTCGGTGGGACGGGCGCCGAGTTCGATGCGTCCCCCGGAACGTCCGTACTTCATGGCATTGTCGATGAGGTTCGAGAATACCTGGTGGATCGCTTCCCGGTCCGCGCGCACCGAGGGCAGCGACTCGACCGAGCCATTCGATCCCTGAGCGTCGAGAATCTGGAGTTCCACCCCCTGGGTACGGGAGATTTCGCGGAAGCTCTCTTCGGCGTCATTCAGCAGTTCGATGGGGGCGGCGGATTCAGTCTCGAAACGAGTCTCGCCGGACTCGACGCGCGCGAGCGTGAGCAGGTCTTCGGTGAGGCGCGACATGCGGACGGCATTTTTGCGGATGATTTCCAGAAACTCGCGGCTGGAATTGGAATTGTCGGGAACGGTGTCGAGCAGAGTTTCTGTATATCCCTGAATGGAAGTGAGCGGGGTGCGCAGTTCGTGGGAGACGTTGGCGATGAAATCGCGGCGGGTTTTTTCGACACGCTCGGTCTCGGTGAGGTCGCGGAGAACGGCGACGGCGCCGCCGTCGGGCAAGGGAGCCGCGGTGACGTCGAATGCGCGGCCAGGAACGATGGAGGTAGCGCGGGCGGTTCTGACCTCTTTAGTGGTGGTGGCGGCTTTGACGGTGCTGAGGAAATCAGGATCGCGGATGGTCTCGACGACCGGCGCATTGAGGCGCGTGCGTTGCGGAACCAGGCGGTCCATGGGCTGATTGGCCCAGCGGACGAGGCCGTCGGAGCTGATGGCAATGACGGCGTCCTGCATGCTGTTGAGCAAAGTTTCAAGCTGGCGCTGGCTGGAGCGGACGGCGGCAAAGCTGAGCTCGATTTGTCCGGCGGTGCGATCGATGGCGGCGGCCACTTTTCCGATCTCGTCGAGGGGATGATCGTCGACGCGGGCGCGGAGGTCGCCGCGCTCGATGCGGGCGGCGACATTGACGATGCGTTCCAGGCGGCGGGCGGTCCAGATGGAGGCGCCGGCAGCGACCAGCAACGCGATGAAGGCGGCGAGCAGTGATCCCCAGAGCAAGCGGCGGCGCACGAGTCCCTGAACAGCTTCCACATCGGAAAGAGGATAGGCGAGGCGGACCGCGCCTCCGGAGACGGGGACGGCGACGTAAAGGAAGGGAATACCGAGGGCGGAGCTGCGGCGCTCGTTCGCGCCGGTTTGCCCGGCGAGGGCGGCAGAGAATTCTTTGTGCGTCGCCGTGTTCTGCATTTGGGCGGGATCGATTTCGGAGTCGGCGAGAACTTTGCCGGACGCGTCAATCACGGTGGCGCGTGCACCGGCCGCCTGACCTTCCTCGGAGGCAATTTCGGCGATCGAGCGCGTGTGGTCGGTCTCGACGCGGTGGGCAAACAGGAGCGTTTTCTGGGTGAGGCTGCGCTCAATTTCGGCGCGCAGCGAGGCTTCCCAGGCGTTGCCGATCATGACGTCGAGGATGGCGGCGGTAGCGGCGATGACGATCAGAAATACGGCGAGCAGCTTGAAGAAGATGCGGTTCTTCAATTTTTCCTCGGCTTGAATCCTCTCATCATTTTGGCGTCTCGAAGCGGTATCCGGCGCCGCGCACAGTTTTCAAATAACGCGGATTCTCGGGATCGGGCTCAATTTTCTCGCGGATACGGCGAACGTAAACGTCGACAGAGCGCGGGGTGACGTAGGCGGTATCGCGCCAGACGGAGTCGAGGAGATGGTCGCGGCTGAAGACGCGTCCTTTATGGCGGGCGAAATAATCGAGCAGGCGGAACTCGGTGGCCGTGGTGGGCACCATGCTGCCGCGCACGGTGAGGGTCATGGCCGAGGGATCGATTTCGATATCACCCAGTATCATCGGGCTGGGCGGAAGCGGGCGCTCGAAACGGCGGAGCACGGCCTTGACGCGGGCGACGAGCTCGCGCGGGCTGAAGGGCTTGGCAATGTAATCGTCGGCGCCGAGTTCGAGTCCCAGGACGCGGTCGGCTTCGCTGCTTTTGGCGGTAAGAAAAATTACCGGGACCGAAGACAGGCCGACAGTCTGGCGAATGGTGCGGCAAATTTCCAGGCCATCTTTGCCCGGGATCATGATGTCGAGAACAAAGAGAGCGGGGCGCTGGCGCTCGGCGTCGGAAAGAACATTGACTCCGGTGGGATAGAGGCGCACCACGAAGCCTTCGTTTTCCAAATGATGGCGGACGAGGCGGGAGATGTCAGGATCGTCTTCGACGACAAAGATGGTGGGCTTCACAGAATCATTTTAGCGGAGGTGGTGCGGAGTACCTAGTCCCGAGTACCGGGATGCCGCGGGAAGGCACGATTTTCATCGAACTTTAACAATGGTAGGAAGGAGCACCACAGGGGACACGGGGGTTCACGGAGGGAGTTCACAGAGCGACTATCAGGTTGGAGGCTTTGTCGATGACGAAACGGGTGCCAGGCGGGACGAGTGTGGTGGCGCTGTATTCGGTGATGATGACGGGGCCCGGGTAGGACTTGCCGGGGTGGAGTTCGTCTCGGGAGTGGAGCTTTGTTGTTAGGACCTTGCTATCGAACTGGACTGGGACTTCGGGCTGGGACTGCCTGCCTCGCTTCGCTCGGGGGCGGACGAATGCGTCCGCCCCCACATTGGCCGTGGTGGATTTAAGAGTCGCGCGGAGGCGGAGGGTTACGAACTCGATCTCGCGATCGTCGTGCTTGTATCCGTAGCGGCGGTGGTGTTCGCGCTCGAAATCCGCGCGCAGATTCTTGGTGAATGGGAGATTGAGTTCGTATCCCTGGCCGCGGTAGCGGAGGTCGAGGCTGCGGAAGTAGTGAGGGCTACCCGGCCAGGATTCTTGCGCGAAATCATTCTTGGCCGTTTTTTCCAGGGCGGCGAATTCGCGCTGCAACTCCGCGAGGGGAATTTTGTTGGAGACGCGCCACAGGACTGTGCGCGAATAATCTTTTACAACATCGCTGGCGAGAATGCCCAGCGCGGAGAGTCCTCCGGGAAAGGCGGGAATGATGACGCGCGGGATGCTGAGAGCTTCGGCGAGAGCGCAGGCGTGCAGGCCTCCAGCGCCGCCGAAAGCGACGAGGGCGAAGTGGCGGGGATCGCGTCCGCGCTCGATGGAGACGACGCGGATGGCTCTTTCCATGGTGGCGTTGATCACCCGAATGACGCCGGCGGCGAATTTTTCCAGGGTGAGATTTGAGTTCTGTTTCTTCAGCCACTCTGCGGTGAGGCAGCGCGTGCGATCGAGGTCGAGCGTGAAATCTCCCCCGAGGAAGCGCGTAGGCTGCAGGCGGCCAAGAAGGAGGTTGGCGTCGGTGACGGTGGGCTGGGTGCCGCGGCCATAGCAGATGGGTCCGGGATCGGCGCCGGCGGATTCGGGACCGACGCGGAGAACTCCGGCGGCGTCGAAGCGGGCTAGGGAGCCTCCGCCGGCGCCGACGGTATGGATGTCGAGCATGGGAACGCTGACGGGAAGGCCGGCGATCTGAGCGTCGTTGGCGGTCTTGATTTCGCCTTCAACTAACGAAACGTCGGTGGAGGTGCCTCCCATGTCGAAGGCGATGATGTTTTCAAAGCCACTGGCGCGGGCGGTGGTGGCCGCGCCGAGTACGCCTCCAGCGGGTCCGGAGAGCACGGTGCGGACGGGTTCGCGGGCGGCGGTGGCGAGCGCGGTGATCCCGCCGCTGGATTGCATAACGAAAATGCGGACTGGGGCTGAAGCCCTATTCCTGTGGACGCTTTTCGCGGCACTGAAGTGCCGCTCTTCCACAGTGGCGCTTTTCACGGCGCTGAAACGCGGCCTTGTCGCAGGGCTCTCCATTCCCAGGTTCGTCGCCCTTACCTGCGCGGGCGATGCGCCCGCGGCCACATGGGGAGTGCTTGTGGCTAGAAATCTTTTTTCCAGATTCTCCAGATAGCTTTGCATTACCGGCTGCAGGTAAGCGTTGATCACTACTGTGGAGGTGCGCTCGTATTCACGGAACTCGGGAAGAATCTGGTGAGAGATGGAGAGCGGGACCGCTAACGGCTTCAATGCTTGCGCCACGTTCTGTTCATTTTTCGGATTCGCGAACGAGAACAGGAAACAGATGGCGATTGATTGCGGCTTGGCGGCGGCGAGGCTGGCGGTGAGCGAGCGCAAATCTTCCGCGGCGGGCGCGGTCAGGATTTCGCCGTCGGCGGCCGTGCGCTCGTTGACGCCGAAGCGCAGCTCTTTAGGGACGAGCGGTGCGATGCGGTCGAAGAAGAAATCGTAAAGCTTGTGACGGGCTTGGCGTCCGATCTCGATAGCGTCTTCGAAGCCGGCGGTGGTGACCAGGGCGGTGCGGGCGCCTTTGCGCTCGAGCAGCGTGTTGGTGCCGACGGTGGTGCCATGGAGCAGGATGAGATCTTTCGCGGGGGCGATTTTTCTTAGCGCTTCGACGATGGCCTGCGAGGGGTCGGCGGGAGTGGAGAAAACTTTTAGCATGCGGAGGCGGCGGGTGGTGGGGTCGATCCAGACGCAGTCGGTGAAGGTGCCTCCGGTGTCGATGGCGATGCGCAGAGGTTGGGGTTGGCGGGGCATGATGGGCGCGGGGGTAGATTAACATTCCAAGCCGTCTCGAGAGGCTGCGGCCCGATACTTCCGGGCCGCCGGACGGACGAATGCGTCCGTCCCTACATGGGTCGTGGTGGTTCCATGCGGGTTAGGCGGCCGTTTTTCAGGTAAAAGGTTTCGCCGCGCCAGACTACCGTGTGGCCGGCGAAGCTGGCGATCCAGACGAAGACGGCCAACAGATCTCGTGCGGGCAGCAGCCATAATTGCGCGGGCAATCTCGAATCCTGCAACACGAATTTTCCTACGGCTACGGCGACGGCGACTCGCAGCAGGAAGACCGCGGCTAATACCGCCCAGGACCAGAGCGCGTCGTGTGCGGCGATGACATTCACCAGCGCCCACAGCAAGCCGAAGGTTGAGGCCAAGCCGATGTAGCCGCCGAGGCGCGCGTCACGAACGCCGCGCGCCCAGCGCAATTGATGATAGAGGAATCCGCTCACGTGATACGCGGGAAGATGCGTCTCGACGACGACATCGGAGAGCACGACTTTCAGGCCGAGATCGGCGATGCGGCGGCCGAGTTCGTAGTCGTCGGCCAGGAAATCGACAATCAAATGGAATCCGCCGATGCGATCTAAATCTTTTCGTCGGAAGGCGAGAGTCGAGCCGAGGCCAAAGTACAGGCCTTCCTCAATCTTTTGCGCAACCAAGACGCCGGCGCAAAAGTCGGTGCTGATGCCTAGCGCTTCCAGTTGCGAGCCGATTGTCGGCGCCGGAACTCCGCGATAGAGGCAGGTCACCATGCCGACGTGTTCGTCTGCCAGCGGAGCGATGATCCGCCGCAGATAGTCGCGCTCGACGCGAATGTCGCTGTCGTTAACGATCAAATGGTCGTATCGAGCAAGGTGCATCATCTGCTCGAGATTGCTGACCTTCACGTTTGCGCCAAAAATGTTCGGGCAGACCTGCAGGCGAATCGAGCGTTGAGGAAATTCCCGCTGCAACTGTTCGACGCTGGCAACGGCCGGATCCGCCGGATCGCTGACTCCGAAAATGATTTCGTACTCCGGATAATCCTGCATGCAGTGGCTGCGGAAGCTCTCGTAAATATCGGGTTCGGTACCCTTCAAAGGTTTGAGAATCGAAACCAGTGGCAGAGATTGCGGCCAGCCGCTGCTTCGTACTGCCTTCCGTGCGCGAAGAAAACTTGCCACGCTCCAGAGACAGAGCAGGTAGTAGACGGAGCTCGAGACGCAGCCGAGGAGCGCGACGATCTGGAAGATCCTGCCGATAACGTGCATCATGCTTGGGCGCAGGCCAGCTTATTCATAGCGCAGCGATTCGATGGGATCAAGATTGGCCGCCTTCCACGCCGGATAAATGCCGAAGACGAGGCCGACGCCGGCCGCGGAGCTGAATCCGAAGGAGACCCAAAACATGGACATGCGCGCGGGCAGCGACGGCCAGATGACGGGAATGATGCAGACAACAATCGCGCCGGCTAGGATGCCGATCACGCCTCCGACGGCCGTCAGCATGATGGCTTCGAGGGTGAATTGCAAAAGGATGTCGCGCTTGCGGGCGCCGATCGCCTTGCGCACGCCGATCTCGCGCGTCCGTTCGGTCACGCTGACCAGCATGATGTTCATGACGCCGACGCCGCCGACGACCAGTCCCACGCTTGAAATGGCGAACATGCCGATGAACAGCGCGCCGGTCAACTGGTTCCAGACATCGGTAAGCGAGTCGGAGGTGAAGACGGCGAAATTATCGGGCTTGTCGAATGCGACTTTTCTGCGGCGCCGCAGCAGTTCGCGAATTTCGTCGATGGCTTTAGGCATGTCATCGTGCGACGTGGCTTTGACGCTGATCCAGTGCTGCTTGAGTTCGGGATGAAGCGACTTGAACGTTTTCAACGGAAAGAAAACGCGATTGTCGTTCGGATCCTTGCCTCCGCCAAACACCGACTTGATCTTCTGCACAGTGCCGATCACTTCGAAGAGGCGGCCTTCGATGTTCACTTCCTTGCCGAGGGGATCCTGCTCGCCGAATAATTCGTGCTGCGTATCGTAGCAAAGGACCACGACCGCCGAGCGGTGCTGGTCGTCGATGTCGCTGAACCAGCGGCCGCTGGCCATGGGGAGATCGAAGACGTCTTTCACCGACGCGGTGTCGCCTTCGAGGATCGTATTCTTGACTTTCTTGTCCTGATATTTGACCGCGTAACTGCCGACTCCCAATTCCGGGCGGAACAGGCGGATGCCCGCGGAAACGGCTTTCACGTGAGGCAAATCCTGAATTGCTTCCGCGTCTTCGAAAGTCAGTTCGCGGCGCGTGCGCATCTCCTGGCTCATGCGTCCGAAGGTGAATGGCTCTATATGAAAGACGAAGACGATGTTCGATCCAATGCTGGCGACAAGGTTGCGCACATTGTCATCGAGGCCGCGCCCGATGGACGACACGCCGATCACGACCGCGACGCCGATGACGATCCCGAGCACGGTCAACGCCGAGCGCAGCTTGTTGCTGCGGATGGTGTCGGTCGCCATGTGGACGATCTCGCCGAATTCGGATTTGCGAAGCACGAGAAAAATTTAGTAATTGGGAAATTTGGTAATTGAGTAATGGAAAATCCAAAATCAAATGCCGCCAGGTGAGATTTTAAATTTCCCAATTACCAAATTTCCCAATTACTCAATCCTCTACATTTCAAACCTTAGCGCCACAATCGGATCCAGCCTTGCCGCTTTGCGGGCGGGATAGACTCCGAAGAAGACGCCAACGCTGGCGGCAACCGTCAGTCCCGCGGCTACGGCCCAGAGCTTGATGGACGAGGGCATGCCGATGATCGCGGTTACGCTTTCGGCGATGACCACGCCAGTTATGACTCCCAAGGCTCCCCCGACGAGAGCGAGCGTTACCGACTCGATCAGGAATTGCAGCAGCACATCTTCGCGGCGCGCGCCCAGCGCCTTGCGAATGCCGATTTCGCGGGTGCGCTCGGTCACTGACACCAGCATGATGTTCATGATGACAATGCCGCCGACCACCAGCGAAACCGCGGCAATGCCGATGGTCGCCATGAAAAATGTGTTGCTCAGCCCCGACCAGATTCCGAGCAGGCTGGAGTTGGTTTCGATTTCGAAGGTATCGTCCTGTCCCGGCTGATCGTGGCGGTGAGCGCGTAGGGCGACGCGCGCTTCGTCGATGGCCTGATTCAGCGGAACTCCCGTAGCTGCTGCTTTCCCCCAGATTTCAATGCTGTTGTTGTGTGACCCATACTGCTTCAGGTACACGGTAATCGGGATCATGACGTAGTTGTCGGCGCTCTGGCCGAGCGTCTTGCCTTTTTTCTTGCCGACGCCGATGACGCGGTACGTCCAGCCATTGACGCGAATTTCCTGGCCGATGGGATCGAGGCCGGTCAGCAGATGCTCGACGATGTCGGTGCCGACGACTGCAACCTGAAGATGATTGTCGACGTCGGTTTCGTTGACCATGCGTCCGGAGGTCAGATCGGTGTCGAGGATGACGGCGGTCGACGGAGTGAGGCCCTGCACCGTCGTGTCCTCGATGGATTGCTCGTTGTGCTTGACGCGGCCGATGCCAGTCATGAGCGCTCCGACATAGTCGCAGTGACGGCAGGCCTGGCGCACGGCGTCGTAATCGTCCATGTCGAGGTTTTTGCGTTTTTCGGCTCGCAGGAAACGATCGACGTTGGTCTCGACCTGCGACATTTTCGAGGCGATGAAAACGTCGGCGCCGAGGTTAAAGATTTTTTTGGCAACGTAGTCGTTGATGCCGGAGACGAACGTGACCACGGCAATCACGGCTCCCACGCCGATGACGACGCCGAGCAGGGTCAGCACGGAGCGCAGCTTGTTCGCCCACAGCGATTGCAGCGCGATTCGGATGGCTTCGCCGATGTTCATCTGGGACTCGCGACTGTGCGCAACGAGTCTGGTGGAGTTTGTGGCAGCCGGACCTGTAAGCCGAATTCTGTCCGCGGGATTGCTCCTGCGGGACGGCCATTCCTCTGGGCCGCCCATCGCTGGGCGGCTCTAGCGACCTACCCGAAGGTTTGACGCACCGAGCCGGCACGTTCCGGACCGAAGCCCGGATTCCTTCCTATTTGGTCTTGCTCCGTGTGGGGCTTGCCCTGCCCGCGGCATTACTGTCGCGGCGGTGCGCTCTTACCGCACCTTTTCACCCTTACCCCGGCGTTGCCGTCGAGGCGGTATGTTTTCTGTGGCACTTTCCGTCGAGTTCCCCACTCTAAATTTCGCAAAGGACGCGAAGTTTAGAATGGGCCACCCTCCCGGACGTTATCCGGCACACTGCTCTGCGGAGTTCGGACTTTCCTCTCCTCGCGCCCGAAGACGCGGGAAGCGGCCGTCCGGTCCGGCTGCCTACTCCACGATTATATCGGATGCACACTTTGCACCTCGTTTTCTGGCGGCCTGGCTAGGCTCAGTTGCAAGCAGCGGGGAGGCAGTCGAGCTTGGCTCGACCGGACAGCCCTTCGACTGCGCTCAGGGCAGGCTTGGCGGCTGTCCTCACATAAACTTCGCATAAAGCTCAGAAATCTCCCTGCCGGAGAAACTCATGAAGCGGCAGATTGTAATGATTCAAGCAAGCAGCCTGGCACTGGTTGTGGTGCTGAGCGCAGGGTGGCAGGCGCAAACACAGCAAGCGCAGACCGCCTACGCGAAGATGGCCCCGCTCGAGCAATACCTGATAGCCGATCGCGATGCCGAGATTGCCCTGGCACGGAGCGCGGCCCCGGAATCCATCTCGCACGATGCCGAGGTTTTGGTCCTCGGACGACATAGTTACGAAACCGCGGTCAAAGGGAAAAGTGATTTCGTGTGCATGGTGCTACGGTCTGCTTGGTTTCTCGGCGATGATGCTACTCAGGGTGTCGAACTCGTGGACGCTTCCCCTAGGCATGGCATTGCCGCCCTTTGGCGGCAAGAAGATCGTGCTCAAAAGGAAAATCGCTGCCGTCATGCCTATCAAAACCAGGATCCTCACCGTCGTATTGAGCCTGCGTGAACGCATATACCTTTTTTAGAATCAGACCGTTTAAGGCTGCACTGAATGGCCAGAAAGTCGATTGCCGCATCGAGGTCGTCGCCAACTGCTTCCCCAAGGGCGGGAGCCGGTTATGGCCGGTTGTATCCGGTTCTGTCCCTTGCCCCGCGGGGAAAGACGCATCAGTATACGACGGTTTGACAAGCCCGCTGAATGGCCAGGAAGTGGGGTGCTTAATACCGCTCTCCGCGTAGACCGGCCCGGCTTGGCGAGATGGCGGATCAGACACGGCTCGGATATAGGAAATCAGCGCCTGCACATCAGACTTGCTCAGCGTGTTCCCCCAAGCCGGCATGAGGGCCGATTTGTTGAGGGCCGGACCTCCATAGCTGATGATCGCGGTGAGGTCGGCGTCGCTGATTTTATTCAGCGTATCTCCTTCGGTGAAGGGGTGAGGCTTGATCTCGAGGTTGTCATAGTTGGAGACGCGCTCGACCGTAGACTCAGGATTGTGGCAGCGCTCGCAGTATTGATCGTTGAGTCGGCGTCCGAGCGTCTGCTGGTAGCTGAGGGCGATCTCTTCAATCTTTAATTCCACCTTTTTGTGGGATTTGTCGGTCGTGGAGGCGACGAGTTGGTAACGGCCCGCCATGCCTCCGAGAGATACATTGGTTGTGACTTGGCCGCTGGAGTCGGTGAGCGCGCTGGCGGGATCGAAGGTTACCCCGGGGACCGCCGCGAATTCGACCAGGGCTCCAGCGACGGCCGCTCCCTGCTCGTCGTTTACCTGGACTACGACCGGTTGCGGCAACAAGGCGCCGGTCTGCGCGAACTGTTTTCCGCCGCTGGATTCGATGATTGCGGCGCCGAAGGCCGTGGGCTTGGCCGGAGGTGCGGACTCGGTCTTGCGCGAACAGGAAGTAGCCAACCACGTTGCCAGCACCGCGACAACGAAGGTACCGATGGTATGGAAGCGGCGGTTCATTTCTTGGCGACCTCCTGTGGGGCTCCGCCTTTCTGCGAGATCAGGAATGCAGTCAGCGCGTGCGCATCTTCGTCAGTCATGGCGCGGTTCGGCTCCACGGTACCTGGGCGCAAAGCCTGCGGATTTTTCATCCACTGGTAGATCCACGCGGCGGTAAGGCGCGAGCCAACGTGCGTCAGCGTGGGACCGATGTAGCCTTTGTCTGTCTTGGTGTCGAGGATGTGGCATCCCTGGCAGGAATACTTGCCATAGAACAGTTGTTTGCCGAGTTCCACCTCGCCTTGGGAGTAGCCGCTCAACGGCATCGAGTCGCGATCCACTGCGGGACTCTGATACACGGTCATCATGTAGTCGGTGAGTTCGGTGATTTCGGAGTCGGTCAGGTTGAAGCGCGGCATGCGGCGGATGAGAGCCGGACGCAGCGTTCCTGGATTCTTGAAGAACTGCACCAGCCACTCGCGCTGGACTGAACTGCCTTCCCAGGTAAGATCAGGCGCCATGTCGCCACCACGGCCGTTGATGCGATGACAACTGAAGCAGGCAAGATCGGTCATCAGTTTGCCTGCTTTGCCCGCCGGCTGATAATTCGAGTCCGGTGTTGCTGGTACAGCCAGTGATGGCGGCAGCGTCGTCGAGCGTTCGTTCAGAGCAAGCAATGCAGTGGTCAGCGCATCGATCTGTGCCGGCGTGAAGCTGTATTGCGGCATCCGCAGATTCGGCGAAAACGCCCGTGGTTGTTTGATTTTGCCGGCAAGGTAGTCGGGAAGAGTGTGCGGCATCCCGGGAAGAAAAATGAGCTGCGTAATCGACTTGCTGCCAATGCGGCTGAGTTCCGGAGCGAAGTTTTCCGGCTTCTTGATTCCAGTGATTTCGTGGCAGGAGGCGCAGCCATAGTCAGACACTAGGCGTTTGCCGTGCGCGATCTGCTCGGGAGTCGCCGCGTCCAGATGAACGTTTGCCAGCAAATCGGAATCCGCCTTGGCGAGAAGTAATCCAGATAAGGTCGCGACCTGCGGATCGTTGAAGCGATAGTGCGGCATGGCCGTGCCGGGATCGTATATGCGCGGATTTTTCAGCCAGCCCTGCAGCCACTCCGGCTTCACCTTGCTGCCGATGCGCGTCAACTCCGGACCGACATCCCCGCCAACCACGTTCCCGGCCGCATTCTGCACCGCGTGGCACGAAGCGCAGAAGGACTCGCCATAAAGGCTGGGGCCGGCACTGGGATCGGCGGCGGGTTTTGCGGAGAGAGTGGCGGAATCACCCGGCACGGCCGTGCTGTTGGCGATCAGAAAAGCGGAGATGTCGCGCGCATCGTCATCACTCAATTTGAAATTCGGCATGGTCGCGCTGACCGAATACGCTTGCGGATCTTTCAGCCATGCGTAGACCCACTCTCGCGTGGTCTTGTCGGCAATGTGCGACAGAGACGGCGGATCGTCGCTGGCTTTGACCGTGCTTCCATCCGGTAGTTTCACCGTATGGCAGTTCACGCAGCCGTAGCGGGAGAGCAACCTGCGTCCCTCATTCAGCACGGGAGTTCCCGGGAGCGGACCCCGGTGGCATTCCCCGCAGGAGGACTCGATGTACTTGGCCGGAAGAATGGGCTGCTCCCAAGCGAGCGTGCTGCTATGCGCTTCGGCGACGGTGGTTGCGGCGCCTTGTCCGCGATGGCAAATCGTGCAGCCAAACTGATCGGTCTTATGAGGAATTACCGGATGCGTGCGGAACGGCTGGATAGAAACATCGGTAAGGCTGGGTTCCTTCAGTCCGACGTGGCAACTGGTGCAGCGATCCACGACTCCAAGTTCGGGCAGCCAGATCTGCTGAATCCCTGGCTTGAAATGCCTTTGCAGCGTGTTGGCGTCGCTGCGATTGCGAATCGTCTTCAGATACCCGTGCTGATAGTGGCGCCACTCGCTGAAGAAGTTCTTCGCGGGAGCGATCGCCAGCGATGCGAGAAAAATAACGCTGACCACACCGAAGGCGCGCACGCTGTCGCCGAATAGCTTCTGCCATATCGATGTGAATTTCTGTTTCATGTATGTTGCATCCTTATCCTTAAGACCCCTGCCACGGCCATATCCAGGACCAACCCGGACCCCGGAAAAATGTGCCGATGGCGGTAAGCACGACGAGTTCGAATAAAAACCAGGTCATCACCCAGTAGGAAAGCGGCCTCGCTGCCAGATAACGGCGAAAGGCCGAAGGCGACTGCGGAGAACTCTGCGAGGCCAGAAGCATCAGCCCGGCCATGATCACAGTTGGAACCACTGCAGCGAGCACATGGAACAGTCCCAGAAAGATCACCAAGACTACAGCGACGACATAGAAAATGCGCAGGCGGCGCTCGCGGTCTTTCAGAAAAAATCCGTCCGCCTCGATATTGACCTTGAAGTAAGGAATGACAATGAGCGCCATGACGACCAGACCGGGCGCAAGCACGCCCGCAACCACGGGCGGAAAGTAATGCAGCATCTCCTGCAGGCCGAGAAAGTACCACGGTGCTTTTGCGGGGTTCGGAGTGTGCGAAGGATCGGCCAGGCCTTCCAGCGGAGCGTTAAAGATCAGCGCGATCCAAACCAGGGCGACGGCCAGCGTCATCACGGCAACCGCCGCGGGGAATAACACCTCGGGAAAAGTTTGGATCTGATCTTCCGTTTCTGCCTTCACCTGCGCCGAGGTGCGCCGCGTAACGAAGACGATCCGCCGCGGAGATTTTTTCGCGTTCGAATCTATGCCGGCGATGAAATCCTTGGACTCGGCCATACCTACTGCGCTCCCTTCTCATTTCGTGCGGCAGCTTCGGCTCGCACCACGGCAGGCTCGCTCGAATGCGAGTACAGTCCGCCATCTTTGCGAATCCGCCAGAAATGGATGGCTACAAAGAACAATGCCGTGAGCGGAAAGATCATGCAGTGCAACACGTAGAAACGCAGCAACGCATTGGCGTTGACCGCGTTCCCACCGAGCAGGAGAAAGTGGATCTTTTCCCCCATCACCGGAACCGCCGATGCGATGTTCGATCCCACCGTTATGGCCCAGTACGCCAGTTGATCCCAGGGCAGCAGGTAACCGGTGTAGCTGAGCAGCAGCGTGATCAGAAGCAGGACAACTCCGATCACCCAATTGAATTCGCGAGGTGGCCGGTATGCCCCGCGGTAGAACACTTTGAACATGTGCGCGAACACCAGAAACACCATGGCGTGCGCCGACCAGCGATGCAGGTTGCGTAGAAATAATCCGGAGGAGACTACGAACTGCAGATCTTTTGTGTCGGCATAGGCCTGCGGCACCGACGGGTGATAGTAGAACATCAGCGGAATACCAGTCGCGACCAGGATGAGAAATGTGCCGAGCGTAAACGTGCCCAGATACCAAGTCGCGCTGAAACTCAGCATACGCGTGCGCACCTTGGTGGAGAACAAATGCAAAAATACGTTCTGCTGAATCGCCAGCGCACGCTTCAGAGTGCTGGAACCAGTGCCGCTCCGGAAGACCGACCGCCATACCCGTGTGCTGCGTAAGTCGTCGAAATATTGGTCGACTGTTTTTGCCATTGCTTAGACCCTCACAAACTGCATAGGGGGAATGTCGGTGGCGCGGTCCACCAGCAAGTCTCCGTCCTCGTTGAGCCACATGCGCTTCCACGGCAGCGGCCTGGGCGCGGGCCCCTCGATTTTGTCGCCTGGTTTGTGATCGTCCTGCCGCTGAACGTAGAACTTGCTGCCGTGACAGGGACACGCGATGATGCCCAATTCCGGCTTCCATGCCGTCAGGCAACCCAGATGCGTACACACCGCGCTGAGCGAGAAATACCCCTCCTGCGAGTGAATAATGAAAATGCCCGTGTTCGCATCAAGCGTGACGGAGTCAAGCGGATAACGGTCAGGCTTGCCTACGTTCACCACCGGGGATGGCTCGTATAGCACATTCGGCTCAAGGTACTGATAAGCGAACGCCGCGGTGCCGGCGGCCGCGATGCTCAAAGAGCCCAACCCCAGTTTCAGAAAGAATTGACGGCGATTTACGTCGTCGGTCGTTTTGGCTTCCTCTGCCATCTTTGCCTCGCCCTACTTCTGCAATCCCGCGCCGATCGATGCCACCGAAATCAATCCAGTCGGCTCTGCCGGAATCAGGTTGTATGACTCCATGGTGATGGTACCCACGGGACAGCGCATGGCGCACAGCCCGCAGCGAATGCATCGGGTCTCGTCCTTCAGCATGGCCGCTCCCGTAACCACTCCGAGTTCGTCGGCGGCGACTTCGTCGAACTCCACGCCGAATAATTCCTGGTTGTCGCGGATGTGCTGCACGGTTTCCGGCTCGAACGAAATCCGGTCGAGCGAAACCAGTTCCAGACATTGTTCCGGGCAGACATCCACGCACCCGCCGCACAAGATGCACATGCTGCCATCTTCCGGAACGCCTTCGAAGATAGTGTTGACCCAGCAGTGCAGGCAACGCTGGGCCTCAGCCACAGCGCTGGCCGCGTCATATCCGATTTCAACTTCGGTCACGCCCGTGCGCCGCTCGAGCGGAAGCATCGGAACCGGTTGACGGTTGAGGTCGAGGTACCCGAGTGGCATGGAATGCCGTTTGAGCAGTTCGACTTCGATAATCGGTTCCGGATGCTTCCCTCCGCGGAGGTATTCATCGATTCCAACCGCCGCACGCTTGCCGTCGCCAACGCTGTCGATAATTAGGCGCGGCCCAAACACACAATCGCCGCCGGCGAAAATGCCCGGCGCGGATGTCATCAAAGTCTGCGGATTCACGGCGATCAGTCCGCGCGGAGAAAGCTCGACCTTGTCTTCCGGTGTGAAGAAATCCAATCGCGGCGCCTGCCCGATCGCCATGATGATCGTGTCGCACTCGATCTGCGTCTCGCTGTTTTCGTAAAACGCCGGATTGAAACGCTTGTTCTGGTCGAAGACCCACTTGGTCTTGAGAGTTTCGAGAGCTGTGACCTTGCCGTCCTCGCCCAGAATGCGCTTCGGTCCCTGCCCCGGAAGCATCTTGATACCTTCTTCTTCGGCCTCGACGATCTCTTCCAGTGCGGCCGGCATCTCTTCGCGCCGCTCCAGGCAGACCAAGTTTACCTCGCGCGCTCCCATGCGCAGCGCCGAGAGCGAAATGTCCACCATTTCCCTCGTGGCCACGGCCGAGACATTGTCGGCGGAGGGCTCTAACTCCTCCACGCCGCCGGCATGCTGCCGGACCACTTCGCGCGCCGCCGAGCGCGCCACGTCCATGGCAACGTTGCCGCCGCCGATCACAATGACTTTTTTCCCGATCGTGAATTTGTAGCCCAGGTTCACGTTGAGCAGAAAATCGATGCCCTTGTGAACGCCGTCCAGATCGACTCCCGGAATGCTGAGATCGCGGCTGCGATGCGCGCCCACCGCAACCAGCACTGCATCGAATCCCTGACGCCGCAGATCCGAGATAGTGAAGTCTCGCCCGGCAGCGTGATTCAACTTGAGGGTGATGTCCCCGGTCTCGAGAATCTCGCGGACTTGCGCCTCCACCACGTCGCGCGGCAGGCGATATTCCGGAATCCCCAGATAGAGCATTCCTCCCGCCACCGGAGCGGCTTCGAAAATCGTCACCGCGTAGCCCATCAAGGCGAGATCGTGCGCTGCCGAAAGTCCAACGGGGCCGCCCCCCACCACCGCAACTTTGTAAGGAAGTTTTTTCTGCGTGCGTCCTTCATTGACGTTGATGGGGCGCTTCGACTCGGGGCCATACTGCTCGGTAAGAAAGCGCTTCAGGGCCCGGATCGAGATGGGACGGTCGATTTCGCCGCGGCGGCAGGCGGTCTCGCAGGGATGCGCGCACACTCGTCCGCAGATGCTGGCCAGCGGATTCGGATCGCGCGCCAGGCGATAGGCTTCTTCGAAGCGACCCTCGGCAATCAGGCCCACATAGCGCCCAGCGTTGGTGTGAGCCGGGCAGGCCATCATGCAGGGAAAGTTCGTGTGCAGCCAGTCCCCGTCAACCTTCTTGTCTTTGAATCGCTTCAGCATGCGCGGCGTTTCCAACCTCGGAACAGCGGCTGAGTGTCAGTCTTCGGCGAACACGAGAGAGAACTAGAGATTCGAGGAGCAGTGCCCCAAGCGCAACTGCTCCCCTTCACCCCGAGCGAGATGCGGTTACTTCGTCAGGGTGAAATCCGCTTTGCCGCCGCCAGCTACGGTGACGGGCTTCGACTGATTCTTGGCCCCTTCGTGCCAGACGGTCAGTGTGTAACTTCCGTCGGGAACGTCTTTGATCTTGTAGTTGCCGCTGTCGTCGGTCTCGGCAAAATACGGGGTAGGACTGACGATCAGATATCCCGCCATGTCCGGGTGCACGTTGCAAAGCAGCGGCACAACTCCCGGCTTGTCGAACGTAAAAGGACGCTTTTCACCCTTGGGCCACGTCCCGAGGTTGTGTCCGGCTTTCTTGTCGTTGCCGATCGCCGTCCAGAAGACGTTGTGTTGCACGGTGTCGCTGTTCAGGAACTCAACGGTGGTTCCCTGTTGCACGACCATGATGTGCGGCACAAACATCAGCCCCTTTTGATCGATTACTGGATGATCCTTAGGAGCGGGAAAGGTATTGCCCGCGATGGCGTCCACATAGACTACGGAGTGACCTTTCATGCCCGTCACTTTGCCCTCGATGTCTCCCGCGAACGCCGCGCTGCACAGCCCGGCGATCAAAGCCATCATTACGAATATCTTGCACTTCATTGCGTTATCTCCTTATGAGTTGTCACCAA
>Ga0187805_10000066_pt1 | contig 29655 bp, 32 predicted proteins | sample NC_wetland_sal_i_6_FD_132965 | JGI IMG/M metagenome (GOLD analysis project Ga0187805, IMG submission 132965) | Wetland sediment microbial communities from Neuse River Estuary, North Carolina, USA - Control_5 | ecosystem: Environmental > Aquatic > Freshwater > Wetlands > Sediment | place: USA...
AACCAAGGGAGTCTTCGGAATATCGCTTGTGTGGGCTCCGGCGGGCACGCTAGCACACCCTCGATTCCCAAAATAGAACCCCAGTTCCCAATTGGTCTACAACTGGTGTCACGGAGCTTTGTGACGGATGTCACACGTTTTGGGACAGAGAAGTCCCTTGGCCTCGACAGGCGTCGCTGTCGTGTTGCTGCGACAGAGCCTACTGGCTGCTTTTCTCTCGCCGGCGCCTTACCCACCGAGCGCGCCGACGATCTGCTGTTATGCAATGCTGTATTTGCCGGTCTCGATCACTTTCTGCGCAATGGCCTGCCGCAATCCAATGACATTGAATGGTTCGTACTTGGCGAGCCTCCGCAAAATCGCCAGTTGCGAACGCAGCATGTCGCCTTCGGCGCAAGCGGCAATCACCATGCGCGCTGCGCTTTCGATCCTTTCCATCGCGCCTGCCATAGAGACGCGCATCATTGCGATGGCGTGCGTTGAGCTGCCTTCTCCGTTCTTTAAGACGAGCTTCTGCGCGCGCAAGACCGCCGATTCCATTGCGTAGGTTTCGATGGTCATGTTGGCAATCGCACCCATGACTTCCTGCTGATCCTGAATCGCCTGCATGTATCTCTGCGTAGCCACACCGGCCGCGAACAGGCCCATCTTCTTGGCATTCGCGACCATCCGACGCTCCGGCGCGAGAGGACCGTCTTCCGTCTCCTCAGAACTTCCGGATAAGACCTCGTCCATCAACTTCTTGATTGCAGCCATCAGGGGCAACTGGCCGCTCATGGCCCGCTTCAGCAGGAAGCCGGTGATGAGCAGGCGGTTGATTTCGTTGGTGCCTTCAAAGATGCGGTTGACGCGCACATCGCGGTAGTTGCGCTCGGCCGGATACTCCTCCACGAAACCGTAGCCGCCATAAATCTGGACGGTTTCGTCGACCACGTAGTCGATGAACTCCGATCCCCAGATTTTCAGGATCGAGCACTCGACGGCATACTCGTCAATGACCTTGCGAACTTCCTTCATATCTTCGTGCGCGGGGCCCAGAGCGGCAATCGCTGCATCCATCATGCCGACCGTGCGATACGCCATCGCTTCACCGGTGAAGATGCCCGCCGCCATGTTGGCCAGTTTCTCGCGGATCAATCCAAAATCGGCAATGACTTTGCCGAACGCTTTGCGCTGCTTGGCGTATGCGATCGCACTCTCGAGGCTGGTGCGAGCCGAACCGATGCATCCCGCGCCCAGCTTGAAGCGTCCGACATTCAGCACGTTAAAAGCAATGTGGTGCCCTTTGCCGATCTCTCCAAGGACATTCTCCACCGGAACCTGGCAATCGCTGAGAATCAGCGGACATGTCGAAGAACCGCGGATTCCCATCTTGTGCTCTTCAGCACCGACGGCAAATCCGGAGAAGCCGCGTTCCACAATGAAGGCAGTGAACTTTTCACCGTCGATCTTGGCAAACACGATAAACAGATCGGCGAAGCCGGCATTGGTGATCCACATCTTCTCGCCGTTCAACAGATAGTACTTGCCGTCGGCGGAGAGCTTGGCCTGGGTGCGGCAATTCAGCGCGTCGGAACCGGACGACGATTCCGAAAGCGCATAAGCGCCGATCGTCTCTCCGCTGGCCAGACCGGGCAGATATTTCTTCTTTTGTGCTTCGGTGCCGAAGTAAACGATGGGCAGCGTACCTATGCAAGTATGCGCTCCCCAGGTTGTACTGAAACCGCCGTGCTTTGCCAACCGGTCGGCAATGATGGATGAAGTCACCTTATCCATCTGCATTCCCCCATACAGTTCGGGAACATCCACGCCGCTCAGGCCAAGCTCGCCGGCCTTTCTCACCAGTTCGCGGGTTACGGCGAAATCCTTCTCTTCCATCTTTTCGATGTTGGGTACGATTTCCTTGAGGGCAAACTCCTCGGCAGTTTGCGCGATCAGCTGATGCTGTTCGCTGAAATCTTCCGGAGTGAAAATGTCGTCGGGGACGCGCTCCTCGATCAGAAAGCTACCGCCGCGAATCCTCGCAGCCGGCAATGTGGTAACTGTAGCCATAGTTCATCTCCCAAAGCTCGATTCGTGGGTTTCGGTTGAGGAAAGGTCAGCAGAATCATCTGGTATTTGCCAGCTATGCGGAATCGTATTCTCGAATTCAGATACGATCGCCTCCGTCACCTGGCAAAGCTATAGCCGCCCCTGCGGCGCCCCTTCAGTCGGCGCCGCGAGGCTTCTCAATGTTTATATACTTGGCCGAGATCTCGATGATCTCGGGCGTATCAGGCGACGGCCGCTGCGGCCTTCGCTTTCCGGGGCGATTTCCTGGCGCGATGCTCGACCGGCTTCGTGCCATTCGGCGCCTTCACCATCACATCCATTAAGGCTTTCTGAGCATCGACGTAGCTCTTTACCACCTCTCGCGTAAGTTCATTGAGAGGAATAAACGGGAACGGCTTGACCATCTCCATGGTCTTGCTTGCGGTCTTCACGCCGGCGTTCATCTGCTTTCCGGCAATGTCCACGAGCCGTTTCTGCGCTTCCAGGAGCGAGTCCGTGGCCTGCCGCGCTAGCTCCGGCAGCTCGGTCGGCTTGGTCTTTCTTCCCGCGGCCTCGGCCTTGCCGCTGGTGGCCTTCGCGGTCTCATCCGAGATCACGTCGAGGAACCGCTTCTGGGTCTTGGCGAAGGTTTCCATTCCTTCACGGGCAAGATCGAGAACGTGCTCGGGCTGATAGGGCTTGCCGGCCTTGGCGGACTCCAGCCAGGTATGCGTCTGCGTGCTGGCGATCTTGAGGTACTCTTCCTGCATCTGGATGAAGGTGTCGACGCTGCGCCGGAGCAGGTCAATCATGGCGCGACGCCGCGGGCAATCTCCGACCCGCTCTTTCACGCCGCTCATCAGGATTTCGTTCTGCTGCTTGCCGAGTTCGAGAAGAACCTTCTGCCCTTCGAGAAAATTCGCCATGCCGTCTTCGGCGACCTCGCTGAGAATGGCCGTGGGAGAACGATGAGGATCGGACAGTTGCTGCCGAACCGCGTGCATGACGCTGGCGTTCTGCTTCATGGCAAGATCCAGAAGAATGCGCTGCGTTGCGAAAAGAGTTTGCGCTCCCTGTTGGCCCCAGCCCGAAAGCAGAGAAAGCAAAGAAGACTGCTTAGGATGAACCGATTCATGCTTTGCTAATGCCATAATGCCGACCTCCTAATGCTGCATTGCAGCAATCAACTAAACAATACAACTGCAAGGGAGTTGTGTCAAGATAATCGTGCAGGCTGTGCAAAGCAGCATAGGATAAAAACATGAAGCCGTCCGCCATCATCATCAAAAAATATGGAAACCGCCGCCTCTACGACACGGCCGGCAGCCGCTACGTGAACCTCGACGATCTGGCGGCACACATCCGCGCCGGACGTGAAGTGCGGGTGGTCGACGCTAAGACCGGCCAGGATTTAACTCGCGTCGTCCTAACCCAAATCATTACCGAGGATGCCAAGGATAAGCCGACCGGTCTGCCGCTGGAGTTGCTACGGCAGCTCATTATCGCTTCCGACGAGGTACGGCAGGAGTTCTTGATGTGGTATTTGAAATCCGCCTTCGATACCTACCAGATACTGCAAGACACGGTCCAGAACCGGTTGAGCCAGGTGCAGTCCGCGGTGTTGTCCCCCGTGGAAATGATGAAGCGCTTCCTGGGCACAGGAACTCCCGTGAATCCGCGGGCGGATGCGGAAACCGAGGTAGAATCTCTACGCCAGCGGGTCGCGGAACTGGAGTCCCGGCTGCAAAAGTCTGCACCGCGCAAGCGCCGTTCCCGCAAGAAGCATTGACCCTGCAACCTTCACTGACCGGTCTTTATCTAAGTGCACGCTTCGAGAATGTCACTTTGATGCAACGAACCTACAGGTTATAATTGTGCGGTGCAGCATCTGCTTGGTTCGGTGCCATGACGCGGCGAACCAGCATTTCCAGGATGAAATTGCGGCGTAAACCGAAAAGGGCAACATCGAATACCGCAAGGCTGAAGGTGCGCAAGACCACCGCGCCCGGTCCAACAACCCAATTTTCTCCCTTTTGGACGGAAGCTCTATTCGGTGCGGAAATTCTCATTCTGCATGCGACCCCCGTCTATTACGGTCTGGGCGTGCCCCGCGGCGATGGCTCCGCGGTCGTCATCATTCCCGGATTTCTGGGAACCGACGTTTATCTGACGGAACTTCATGCCTGGCTCGGGCGCATCGGATACCGTCCATATTTCTCCGGAATTGGCATCAATGCCGAATGTCCGAACCTGCTCATCCAGCGCCGTCTGAATCAGACCATCGACAAGGCATTGGCGGACACAGGACGCAAGATTCATCTGATCGGACATAGCCTGGGCGGAGTGATCGCGCGCTCGGTCGCGGGCGCGCGGCCCAAGGATGTCGCGTCCGTCATCACCTTGGCCTCGCCTATCCGTGGCACCGTGATGAATCGTGCCGTTTTACAGGCGTCGGAAGCTGTTCGTCTCCGCATTCTCGAAGAACACGGGCAGGGCGTGCTGCCCGACTGCTATACCGGCCGGTGCACGTGCAATTTCCTGGACTCGCTTCGCCGCAAGGTTCCTCGATCGCTGGTGGAAACCGCTATCTACACGCGTCAGGACGGAATTGTGGACTGGCGATACTGCATGACTATGAGCCCGGAAAAAGATGTCGAGGTGCCCGGAACTCATATCGGGATGGCATTCAATCCGGCGGCCTACGCGGTCGTGGCAGAGCGCTTGGCTAGGGCCCAATCCCTCGAGTAGTTCAGCCAACCATTTCCAGCACCGCTCCCGTAGCGGTTTCCAGTTTCTCCGTCGACTCGTCTCTTCGCTCGATAAGCAGCGTTGCTCTAGCGAGGCTATTGTTCAGAACGCTGAAAGCGCCGGAGCAATTCGTCTTTAAGTAAGAAAGACGATGGACACTGGGACCGCTGCCATCGATCGCGGCCTTGAGTTTCAACCCAACGCGCGAACTGCACTCGAAATCCCATTTCATCTCTTCGCGCGAGCAGACGGTTTCGTGTACGTTCCGAAAAACATATTCCTTCTCCTCGTGCCACAGCACGGTTTTGCGGAAGACCAGACCGAAGGGCATCTCGTATACCAGCGTCTCCAGTGTGCTCGCTGTATGACCGGCGCGAGGAAAATAAGCGTGGGTCCATCGCCAGAAGTTGCGATGGCGGTATCCGCAGTTGTGGCCTTGCACACCAAAGCCTAATGGTTGGCCCGAGAACGTGCGGCCATCGAGCGTGATCTCCCCGGAAAACGTTGCGTCGGAATGCGGGGTGCGCGAGAAGCCGATCCAGCCCTTGCTGCTCAATGTGACGCGAAACGTGGAATGGTACTGCAGATTCCAGGAGAGGTTGTGTCCGTTCACATTCAAAGCTCCCCGGCAAAAGTCTTCTCCAATTTCGTTGTCTCCACTTTTGAAGTGGAATGGTGTTTGACCTCGACGGCTGATGCTGAATCCCGGCAAAGGAAATCCCTGGATAAAGCTCTGCGGCGCATCATTCGCCGGAAACCAGGTGGCCCACACTTGCACCGGCATGCCCCGCGGATTTCCGGTGCAGCCTCCACGGCCCGGATTCATCAGCAAGTAGCGGAACCACCAGGCGCCGCCGCCGTCCGCCAAGCCCAGGCGCACAAACCACACTTCGTATCGGCGCGCCGCCGACAGCGTAGAGAAAACTTCATTCAGAGTGGCCACGTTGCCTCGATCCTTCTGACAACCGAAGACTATCTCACAGAAATTTAAGTCTTCCGGTGATGTCCGTCACTGCGCATCTGGGCTCCGCGGGCGATAGTGTGAGCAGTTGGCGCCCCGATGTCAGACGCATCCACCATTGCGGCCGGATTGGGTCAGTTCGCGCCGCAGCAGTGGCGCGCTGTCCTCGAGAATTTGCTACCGCAAAACGCCAAAACTGCCGAAAAGATCCGCGCTATCGAAGCCGGACTACAGAGCCCCTTCGGACAATCTGTACGCGAAACCATGGCGCAATGGATTGTGGACGAAATCGTTCCGGTCGAGAGACTAGTTCCCGCCGCCTATATCAAGTGGCGTCCGCCGGTACGCGACGCCATGATGTTCGTCGTGACCCGGCTCTCTGCGACGCGACTGGCGCCGAAATTATTGGAGCAGATTGAGCTGCCCCGGAATACTGCGCCCGAAGTCCGCCTGCTGCGGCTCATCGCCAAGGTGCCGGGCTTGCAGAAACTCGGACAGGTCATTGCGCGCAACCGGCATCTGCACCCCGCATTGCGCAAGGCGCTGGCCAAACTGGAGAACGGCATACGCGACGTTAACCCCGAAGAGATCCGAGCGATCGTGCAGAAAGAATTAGGAACAAAGGTTCAAACCTACGACGTAAAGGTCTCTACCACGATATTAAAAGAAGCGAGCGTGAGCGCCGTGGTGCGCTTCACCTGGCGCGATCCGGATACGGGGCACCGCCAGCGGGGCGTTTTCAAGGTATTGAAGCCGCATATTCCTGAGTACTTTTCCGAAGACATGGATTACCTCCAGGGCCTGGCGCATCACTTCGGCGAGCGGCATCATCGGTACGGTTTTCCCGCCCATCTCATCCCTGACACATTTCACAAAGTCCGGCGACTGCTGCGGCACGAAGTAAATTTTCGCCGCGAGCAAAAAACGCTGCGCGAAGCGGCTAACCTCTACCGCTCCTACAACGGCATTCGCATCCCGCGTGTGATTCAGCCTCTGTGCACACCGACGATCACGGCGCTGACCGAAGAGTGCGGCATCAAGGTGACGAATGCGGCGGCCAGCCTGTCTATGCGGGATCGAAGGATGGTCGCCGAGCAACTGATTGAAGCTTTGATCGCCGTGCCCCTGCTGGCCGCGGCACAAGATGCGGTGTTTCACGGTGACCCTCATGCCGGCAACCTGCTTTACGACCGAGCCGGAAAAAAGCTCGTCATTCTGGATTGGGCCTTGCAGGAGCACCTGGGACGCGAACAGCGCCGGCATCTCGCGCTCCTTTTCTTGATGGCGAGTCTGCGAGATCCGTTGGGGGTCCGCAACGAAATCGTGGCGCTGTCGCAAAGTCATCCCAGAAGAGCCTCGCGTGAGGGGCGAATCGTGCAGCAGTCGGTGACTAAATTTCTTGACACGCTGCCGGCATCTCACTTTCCGAGTGCGGCCGACGCCATGCGGCTTCTGGAGGCGGTGGCGATGCAGGGAATCAAGTTCCCCGGTTCGCTGATTATCTTGTCCAAGGTGATGTTCACTCTGGAGGGAATACTTACGGATATTGTCGGCGCGGACACAGACATGGGACTCAGCGTCGCGCGTCACATTACGCTGCACTGGCTCCGCCATTTGGCGGAGTTTCGCTCTCCACTCTTGAAGCGGGATTGGGTCACGCTGCAATGCAGCGCGTTATTATTCCTGAGCCGGATGGGAATACGGTGGCAGCAAACGATGCTGGATCGTTGGCTTGCGCCCAATCCGGCACCGTCTGCCACCGCGTTGGATGCGGTTGCGGTCTCCCGCTAAACTCGGCTCACAAAGCAAAATCGGGGGAAGTTAAACCGCGACTGCCTTGCTCTGCCGCGTGCGGCCGCGGCCTGGTTTTGCCCGGCCAGCACTCTTCGGTTTGTGCGGTTTGATCAGCGAGCCGATCAACGATGTTTCTGTGTCGACGAACTTCTTCAGGTTCTCCCGGCTGAGACTTGCCATGGGCAACAACTGCGCGGGCGACATCATTTTCATGGACTCGGCAGTCAGGTCCAGGTTCACATTCATTTGCTGTCCCATCACGTCGAGCAGTCTCCTTTGCGCCTCGATAAAAGCACTGGCCGCCTCGCGCGCCACAGCCAGGAACTCGGCCTTCTTTACCGGCTTTTCCGCATGCGCGCGCTTTGCCCCCGATGCCCTCGCCGACTCCTCGGCAACCACTTCGAGGAACTTCTTTTGCGCGCGCGTAAACGTCTCAACCGCCTCGCGCACCGACTCGGCCAAGTGAGCAGAGTAATCCGGGTTGCGGCGTTTTTCGGAGTCCACCCATTGCAAAGTTTGCTTGCTTGCAGCAGTCAGCAATTCCTGCTGCATCGAGATGAGGACCTCGACACTGCGCCGCACCATATCCGTCATTGCCACGCCGGGCAGGAAGCCGCCGAGCCGCGTTTTCAAACCGTTCAGGAAAATGTCGTTCTCCTGTTGCGCCAGGCTCAGAAGCGTTCGCTGCGCCTCGACGAGACTGGATGTTCCTTCCACCGCCAGCTCCGTAAGCAGGGCCAGGGGCGAACGCTCCTCGTGGGAGTTTGTATGAGTTCGCATCAGACCATCCTCCTTGCTGCACTGCAGCATTGGCTTTACTATAAGAACCAAAACCGCCTGAGTCAACGCCCAACCTGCAGGTTGTGCGTCGCGATAATAAGAGCAGTGATCCTGGTCACTTATGGAGCCGGAATGCGGAAGCGATCATCCCCTTGGAGGCTTGACTCCCCGATAACCCGCCATGAACACACCCATCCAAGTCGAAACCGCGAGAGCATTGATGACCGAAGCGATGAAGTGGTCAGTGATGAAATGGCTCCGCGAAAAGAAGAATGTGCGGAAGACCGCCGACCAGGCCAACGCCGCGCTCGATAAGTTGAATCGCGAAGTAAAACAGCGCTGGCCCGACAATGTGAAATCTGCGTATGACGCGCTGGAGGCACAATCGTCATCGCCCGCCCAGGAAGATCGCAATCGCCGCAAACCGTCGTCGCCAAACGGCGAATCCGAGACGTTGTTGCTGGCAAGGAAACTGAAGGGTGCGAACGACGAAGCGTATCGCGCTCGAGCGATCGCGGAAGAAGCCTTCGACCAAGCTGAAAAGCAGCTCAGCACCCGCCTGGCACGAGAGGGATGCCTGAAGGCCATCCATGCCTGGGACATGCTAGAAGAGGTCATCCGCAACGCTGAAAACATTGGCTTTTAAGAGCATCGAGATCTCGTCTTAAGCAATCCAGCGCACCGGCGAAGGATGCGTTTCGACAAGGGCGAAAACTACTGGGTTGGGGATGCGTAGACCGATTCGCTTTCGGCCGCTCGCGGCACCGGAAAATATTGTCGCTGGAAGTACAACGCGACGTTCACCAGTCCGATCATGACCGGTACCTCGACCAACGGCCCGATCACCGCGGCGAACGCTGCTCCCGAATTGATTCCGAATACTGAAACCGCGACCGCAATAGCCAGCTCAAAATTGTTCGAGGCCGCCGTGAACGAGAGTGTGGTTGTCTTCGAATAGTCCGCACCCAGTTTCCTGCCCATATAGAACGACACCAAGAACATCAGCACGAAGTAGATCAGCAAGGGAACGGCGATTCGGAGGACATCCAAGGGGAGGCGAACGATGTATTCGCCCTTCAGCGAGAACATGACCACAATAGTGAATAGCAGAGCGATGAGCGTTAGCGGGCTTATGCGAGGAACAAAGTTCCCCTCGTACCACTCTCGCCCCCAGAGACGAATGAGCGCTCGGCGCGTCGCAAACCCGGCAAAGCAAGGAATGCCCAGGTAGACGAACACGCTCTTTGCGATTTCCGCGATGGAGACATCGACAACCGCTCCCCGAAGCCCTAGTTTCGCCGGCAGCACGGTGATGAATACCCAGGCATAGAGCGAATAGAAAAAAACCTGGAAGAGAGAATTGAACGCCACCAAGCCGGCCGCATACTCCGTATCACCCTTGGCAAGTTCATTCCACACGATGACCATGGCGATGCATCGCGCCAGGCCGATCATGATCAAGCCTGCCATGTATTCCGGATACCCGCGCAGGAATAAAACCGCCAACCCGAACATCAGAATCGGCCCCACCACCCAGTTCTGCACCAGAGACAGCCCCAGCACCTTCCTGTTGCGAAACACTTCCGGCAGTTCTTCGTATCGCACCTTGGTAAACGGGGGATACATCATGACGATCAGTCCGACTGCGATCGGAATCGACGTGGCGCCAACGCTGAAGCGGTTTAGAAACGGCACAACGCCGGGCACCAGCGAGCCCACCCCTACGCCCATGGCCATGGCAGAAAAGATCCAGGCGGTGAGATAACGGTCGAGAAACTTGAGTCGAACGCTCGTCTTCATTTTTCCAATCTTTGCTCAGGACACCAGTTCATTGAGAAATTCGGTTTGCTTCATTCATATTTGGCGCGTGACGGGCGAGGTTGATTGCCCGATGTTGTCGAGTTCCCTCTTGATCGCCATATTGTCGAGAGCCCTAAAGGGAAGTGACAAAAACAGGCTGATTCTCCGTTCCAAGACAAAGAAGGCATCGCGGAAGGCTTTTTCGATCTCGAGCGTTCCGCCGCCAACTGCTGGCGGATCAGGAATGCCCCAATGAGCTGTCAGCGGTTGCCCAGGCCATATCGGGCAAACCTCGCCTGCCGCGTTGTCACAAAGCGTGAAAACAAAATCGAGCTGCGGAGCGCCCGGCACGGAAAATTCGTCCCAACCTTTACTGCGAAGGCCCTTAATCGGGATATGCGCCTGCTCAAGCTGCCGCAGCGCCTCAGGCCGCACTGCCCCGGTGGGATGGCTCCCCGCACTGTAGGCGGTGAAGGTCGGACGGCCTTTGAAGTTCAGGATCGCCTCGGCCATAATCGAGCGCGCCGAATTCCCGGTGCAGAGAAACAAAACGTTGTAATTTGCTTTCATATAGCCGGTCCTAATTGCAGCAAGTGGGGCCGCAACAGGCTTTCGTAGCGGCTTTGGCCGGTTTGACCGCGCGGATAAACGCGCTCATGAATTTGCCATCCACCTGCGGTGCGATCGCTTCCACATCAATTTCCTCGGCTCTCAGAAGATCGCGGGCGTCTTCGCTTCGGTAAATCCGCGTGGGTTCAATATCGATCCCCTCGAAGCCCGCCCCGGCCAGCTTGCGCCGGTACTCGTTATCCTCCAAAGCTCCCGCCACACAGCCCACCCACAAAAGGATGCTCTTCCGGATCGCCGCATCGACCTCCCCGCGAGTCACCACGTCTGAGACCGCCAGCCGACCTCCCGGCTTAAGCACACGGAAGGCCTCCCGCAAGACCTTGTCTTTATCGGCGGATAGATTGATCACGCAATTTGAAATAATGACGTCGACCGAATTGTCGGGCAACGGAATGTTCTCGATCTCGCCCTTCAGAAACTCGACATTTTCCAATCCAGCCCTACGCTTGTTCTCATTGGCGAGGGCCAGCATCTCATCGGTCATGTCGAGACCGTAGGCTTTCCCCATCGGCCCGACCCTCTTGGCGGACAGAAGCACATCGATGCCGCCCCCCGATCCCAGATCGAGCACGACCTCGCCCGCATTCAATTGCGCCAGCGCCGTCGGATTGCCGCAACCGAGAGACGCGAGCATAGCTTCTTCCGGAACTTGCTCGCCTTCTGAAGCGGAGTAGAGGTTCGAGGTTATGGGATCGCATCCCCGTCCAATACCGGGCTCAGCTCCGCAACAACTGCTTCCGCCGCTCTTCACTCGAAGGGCAGCCTGCCCGTATTTCTCTTTCACAACTTCCTTGATGTCCGTGGTGCTCATATGGGTCTCCTATCTGCAAATCTGAACGATGTCCTGCGGCTTGAGAGCCTTGTTCCGCGTGCAGCACTCCGCGTACAGGAACTGCAGCAACTCCTGCAGCGCGTCCGTATTGGCCGTGTAGCGCAGAAAAGTGCTCTCGCGACGAACTTGAACCAAGCCTTCGCTTTTAAGCTTGTCGAGGTGATGGGAAAGCGTGGAATTGGGGATCTCCAGTTCTTCCTGAATTTCACCGACGACCAGCCCTTCCGGATGCGCGGACAACAGCAACTGCATGATCCGCAGCCTAGCCTCGGTTCCCATGGCCGAGAACATGTCCGCGTACTTGGCCACCTGCTCTGCGGACTTCTTTGCTTGAGCCGTCGGCATATTTCCATGTTTGCAGAAATATAGTTTAATGTCAAGGGGGACTTCGGCAAATTGCTGACGGAGGAGATTGCCGCAGCCGAGGCGCCGCCCTTTGCGCTAAGCGATAGCCCGCAACGATAGGTGCCACTCATGCTTCGGCAGTGACTTGCTCCTTCAACTCAGGGCTCCGAGAAGCCGTCGCGGTTGAGTCTCTGATCCGTAGCTCAGCTTTGAGTCGCACCACGCTATCGGCGCTGATTTCGGGCTCGGCGTCGCTTGCTCGCAATATGCGCAGCAAGACCTGCATGGCTTGTTTGCCCATTTCATAGGTCGGTTGGGCGATTGTGGTCAGTCGCGGGTTGAAGTAAGCGGACCACTCGAAATCGTCAAAGCCGAGTACGCTTACGGCTTCGGGGCAGTTCACCCGCATTTCCACAAGAGACCGCATCAGGCCCAAGGTCATTTTGTTGTTGCAGGAAAAAATGGCTGTCGGCGGAAGTGGAAGGCGCATCAGTTCCAAACCACATCGATACCCACTCTCCAATTGAAAGTTTCCTTTTTGCACATATTCATCCGGAAGGGCGAGATGTTTCTCCTGCAGAGCTTTCCGAAATCCCTCCAGACGATCCAACCCATTCGAAAGACCCAACTGCCCAGTGATAATCGCGATCCGTCGATGGCCGAGTTTGATCAAGTGCTGTGTACCTTCATAGGCAGCACTAAAGTTATCCGTCATCACCGCCGGCCCTTTAAATCCGACAGGTACACGATCGATCAAAACAATTGGCAATCGCTGATGAATTCGTAGTTCGTGCACCGAGGGTGCGGTCGCCGGCGCCAATAAAACGCCGTCGACGCGACGAGAAAGCAACATGTTTAGATTGCGGCGTTCCAGTTCTGAATCTTCGTTGGAGTCGCAGAGTATTACCGAGTAGCCGCTGTTTTGAGCCTCTTGTTCGACACCGCGGATTACATCGGTGAAGAAGGGATTCGTGACGTCGGGGATAATGATTCCGACTGTGAGGGTCCGACGAACGCGCAAACTGCGGGCGACGTGATCCGGATGGTAATCCAGAGCGTCCATCGCTTTCTTGACTCGCTCGACGAGCTTGGGCTTGATGGTCGGTTTGTTATTCAGGACACCGGAGACTGTTGCGACCGAAACCCCAGCCAGTCTCGCGATATCCTTAATGGTGTACAAACGAACGTCCCCCTGACGCTGCGCGGGTGAGCCAGGCCGTGATTTTGCCCAGGACTCAAATCATACCAAATCGTACTCCCAGAAGTGAATCGATACTGTTTTTCGATGATTATCGGATCGCCATTCTACTTCGTCGCGCAGGCTCGGGGACCAACGCTATCCATTGCCGGTGGAAAACGCACAGCTCGGGAGGCTGGGCAGAGTCTTTCATGTCGCTCCAGGACCTCATTCTCAGTCTTTACACTAACTCATTTGTAAACATATAGTTAACTAATATCTACGTAGTAAGTAGCTCGTAAGTATTTCTCTTGGTGAGCTTCTATACGCGACGGGAAGTAAAAATTCGGCAGCTCGACCCATTGCAGTATCAGTTTTTCCCGTAGCTCGCTCCGAAAAATAGAATCGATTATATTTATCCTTGACAAGCCGCCGCCCCGGGTGTTAACTGTGCTGCCCAAGCCGATAGCACGATCCAACTGTTGCAGGGAGAAGCTTGCATGCTTCGAACCATTGTATTGTTCGCGTTCGTCGTACTGGTCATCTCCAACATGGTTGCTGCGGTGAAAGTCGAAAAGACGGAATACCAAGGCTGGCCGACCTGCTATCGGGTGACGAACGGCGAGATTGAACTCATTGTGACGGGAGACGTCGGCCCGAGAATCATGCGGTTTGCTTTCGTCGGCGGACAAAACCTGTTCAAGGAATTCCCCGACCAGTTGGGTAAAAGCGGGGAAGAAAAATTCCAGCTCCGCGGTGGAGACCGCGTCTGGAAAGCGCCGGAAGACCCGGTAGCGACGTGGGCGCCGGACAATGTTGCGGTTGAAATTCAATTGACGAGCGCCGGGCTGGTGGCTCGCGAGCCGATCGAGCCGCTGACTCACCTGCAGAAAGAGATCGAAATCAGCATGGCTCCTTCGGGAACCAATGTAACTGTCTCTCACCGCATCACCAATCATTCTTTGTTCACGCTGGAATTTGCGCCTTGGGCTCTGACCATGATGGCGCAGGGCGGGATGGCGGTTTCCGGCTTCCCGCCTCGTGGCCGGCACCCTATCAACCTCGAAGCGACCAATCCGTTGGTAATGTGGGCATATACCAATCTCGCCGACCCGCGATGGAAGTTTACGAAGAAGTACCTTATGCTCCGTCAGGATCCCCATAACAGCGAGGCGCAGAAACTGGGACTTTCTAATCAGGATACTTGGGCGGCATACGTACTCAACACGGAGGCTTTCATCAAGCGCGTGCAATCGGATCCACTCAAAACTTATCCTGATTTTGGGTGCTCGTTCGAAACCTTCACGAACAACGACTTTCTTGAGATTGAAACGCTCGGCCCATTGACTAAAGTGCAACCCGAACAAACGGTCGAGCAGGTGGAGCATTGGGCACTTTATCGCGGCGTGAAACTTTCAGAATTCACCGACCAGGAGCTTGATCGCGTGCTTCTTCCCCTTGTCCAATCGGTCGGGGGCACTCGCTGATGCCCTCGGCCCCGTGTTTTCTGCTCTTCGCCAGCCCGCGAATGTCGCTTACCGCCGTCGACCTGACAATCATTGTGCTGTACTTCTGCCTGGTTTTGGGCCTCGGCGCTTACCTGCGCCGCTTTACCAACACAGGCGATGAGTTCTTTATGGCCGGACGCGAGATGACGGCCTGGATTGCCGGCCTAAGCTTCATCTCCGCCAATCTTGGCTCACTGGAGATGATGGGCTATGCGGCGGCAACGTATCAGTATGGAATCCTGGTTGCGCATGCTTATTGGATCGGCGCAATTCCCGCGATTCTCTTCCTCGCGCTGGTGATGATGCCCTTCTATTACATCTGCAAAACTCATTCGGTACCAGGCTATCTGAAGTTGCGATACGGTGAGGGCGCTCGATCGCTGTCCGCGATCTCGTTCGCAGTCATGACCATTCTGATGAGCGGCATCAATATGTATTCGATGGCCATCATCATGAAAGTGATCCTTGGCTGGGACATTCATTTCAGCATTTGGGTTTCATCGCTCACGGTAGCGCTCTACGTGATGGCAGGGGGCTTGCTATCTGCAATCTTCAATGAGGTGCTGCAGTTCTTCCTGATCTGGATTGGGTGTCTGGTGATTCCGGTTGTCGGGCTTATCGAGACCGGTGGTTGGGCAGGAATGATTCATCGCATTCAGACCAATTTTCCTGGTCAGGATTTCATTCACATGTGGAGGACAACGTCATCGTTCACCGGTAATCCGATGGGAGTTCACTGGACGGGCATTGTTTTCGGATGGGGCCTGGCGATTTCCTTCGGATATTGGACAACAGATTTCCTGGTGGTGCAGCGCGTGATGGCGGCCAAGAACCTGCGTTCGGCCAAACTCGGAACCGTAATCGGCGCATTCTTCAAAATGATTGTGCCTGTAATTGTCATCCTGCCGGGCCTGCTGGCGCTGGCTGTGCTGCCCTTTCACCTGGTGCCGGAAAGCCAGGCAGGACTCCCGAACGTGCACACTTACAACGAGGCTCTCCCGCTCATGCTGGCGCGCTATTGCGGGCCAGGACTACTCGGCTTGGGAGTTACTGCACTCGTAGCCGGTTTCATGTCTGGAATGGCCGGGAATGTCACTGCATTTACGACCGTGTGGACTTACGACATCTACAAGCCTTTCATCCGCAAGGCAGCCACCGATGCGCATTATGTTTCAGTAGGACGATGGTGTTCGCTGATTGGCGTATTCATCAGCATCGGCACCGCTTACCTGGTGATGAATTTCTCCAGCATCATCGTGTATGCACAGGTCATTTTTGTCTTCTTCATCGTTCCCATGTTCGGTACCGTGATCTTGGGCATGTTGTGGAAGAGAACCACCCCCGCCGCGGGATTCTGGGGCCTGCTGGCCGGGATTCTCACGTCTTTTGGCTTGTGGGCCTGGATCAAGATTGATCCCGGAGCGTTGCAATATGTCGCCTTCTCGTCTCACGCGAAGGACATGGCGGAGAACGTCTATCGCGCGATGTGGTCCCTTCTCGTAAACGTTGTGGTTACGTTCGCGGTAAGTCTGGTGACCAGGCCAAAACCCGAGCACGAACTCAAGGGATTGGTTTATGGATTGACCGAGGTTCCCGCCGAAGGCGATTTCCCTTTCTTCCGTCGTCCCATTACGTGGGCGATTGTGGTGGCTGTCGGATTCATCGCGTTGAACATAATTTTCTGGTGAGTGGAACATGGAACAACGCTCGATTTCGGTATGGTTCTTCATCGGCTTGCTTCTGACTATTTATGGCCTTCTGATTCTTGCGACGGGTGTGCATGAACTCCTGGTTCCGCCGATTACTCAAGTCGCCATGGCCCACCTGCATATCGGGATCTGGTGGGGCGCAGGCATGTTGATCTTCGGCTTGGTGTACTTGATCCGCTTTCGGCCAAAACGCAACGTCACCAACTAAGTTTGTCGGAGGCTCTCATGCAAAAACGTGAAGTCATTCTCATTGCGAGTGGTGATCTGAGGCTCTCTGCCAATCAGACCTGCTGGCCTGCCCAACAAAAAGTGGAGGAGGCAGTGACGGCCGCGATTCGCGACTGTGGCAGTTCGGTTCGGCGCGGGCACCGTTTCGATCCAGGGCAGGGGCATGGATTTATCCACAGTCAACGCCATGGCATCGAGGTCTTTCGTCAATTTCCTCCCGATGCTCCGCTCATGGTTGTAGAGGCAGTGTGGCAGTACAGCCAGCATGTGTTGCCCGGCTTGATGACTCATCGAGGCCCCATTCTCACCATTGCCAATTGGTCCGGACAATGGCCGGGTCTGGTGGGGATGCTCAACCTGAACGCATCCATGGCAAAAGCGGGGATTCCATACAGCACGCTCTGGAGCGCGAATTTCGACGATGACTTCTTCCTGGCTGGACTTCGTCGCTGGCTCAACGGAGAGGCAATAACCCATGACAGCAGTCATGTTCGCGCGTTCAGTTCCGTTCGTCTCCCCAGCGAAGCGGAAAAGCGGGGCCGCGAGATCGGCCGCCAGCTCAAACAGGATAAGGCCATCATGGGTGTCTTCGATGAGGGCTGCATGGGCATGTACAACGCCATCATTCCTGATGAGTTGCTGCACTCCACAGGCGTCTACAAAGAACGATTAAGTCAGTCCGCGCTGTATGCCGAAATGCGTCGTGTGACGGAAGACGAAGCTCAGGGAGTCCGCCGCTGGCTCGATCAGAAAGGAATGAAATTTCACACCGGGCCGGATCCAAAAAAAGATTTAACCGACCAGCAAATTCTCGAGCAGTGCAGAATGTATATCGCTGCACTTCGAATTGCGGATGAGTTCGGGTGCGACACCATAGGAATCCAATATCAGCAGGGACTTAAGGATATCTGTCCAGCCTCTGATCTGGCCGAGGGACTGCTGAACAACGTTGACCGGCCGCCAGTAAAAGATGCGCAAGGAAAACGAATTCTGTTCGAAAATTTGGCTCTCCCTCATTTCAATGAGGCCGACGAATGCGCCGGCCTTGATGCATTGGTAACGAATCGTGTCTGGCGTCAATACGGATTCCCACCCGAAACGACTCTCCACGATGTTCGCTACGGTGAAGACTTTGTAGTCAATGGCAGCAAGGACTTCGTGTGGGTGTTGGAAATCTCAGGTTCGGTTCCTCCGAACCATTTCGCTCGCGCCTACGAAGACGCAACCAGTGAGCGCCAGCCGCCAATGTATTTCCCGCTGGGCGGTGGAACCATTAAAGGCGTCAGCAAACCCGGCGAAATCATTTGGAGCCGAGTGTTCGTGGAGCACGGCAAATTGAACGTCGACATCGGACGTGGTAGGGCTTTAAAACTACCTGATTCTGAAGTCGAACGGCGTTGGTCGATTACGACTCCGCAGTGGCCTCTCATGAATGCTGTGCTCTACGGAGTGAGTCGTGATCAGTTCATGGCAAGGCACAAATCGAATCACATCCAGGTTGCTTATACGCCCGACAGCGAAGCTGCGCGCTCTGTGCTCGCCTCGAAAGCTGCCGCCATGGCTGAACTGGGACTCACGGTTAATTTCTGCGGAAATTGCGGGTTCTCGATGTCTTGAGATTCAGCCACGGACGACGGTATTTCCTGATTGCTGTTCGCTTAGGCCGAGATCGTGGATCACCGCCTCACCAGCGCCGGATCTTATATCGGCGGCGGTTTTCTCGAGTTCGTCCTTATTTCTTGCGACAAGCACGGGGACTGAGAAATCCTGGGCGAGCCTGAGCGCCGTGGCTCGCCCGATCCCTTGACTCGCGACTGGCCATTGTGGCTTTCATACTCGACGCGAAAGGGCTTTTGCACTTTGCGGTCCCGCCAGTCCTCCTGCGCGATTAGTGCGTTGGCTTGCGCGAGGCGTTCCGACGGTTGAGGATGCGTGCGGAAATACCCTTCCAGGCTCTGAATCGCGAGTTCCAAGAGTTCTTCCTCGGGGCTCTGTGCGTGAATGATGTATTCCTTGTGCAGTTTGGCAAGTTTCTCAAATAGAGTCACAGCTCCATAGGGCGAATAACCTCCAAGAACCGCGACCCGCATACCCTCCCGGTCCGCTTCCAGTTCCTCATCTTTGTTATAGCCGGCCTCCCACACGCTGAGCGGAATCTGCACCAATGCTCCGATAACCGAGTTTCAAGTTGCGCAGCTTCGCTTCCACCTGCACACGTTCGGCGCAGTGGTAATGATCGATGTGTTCGATTTCATGTCCGAGAACCGACGCAAGCTCATCTTCGCTGGTCATCAGGCTGAGCAGGCCTTCCCCAACGTAAACGGGGCCTCCAGGAAGAGAAAAGGCATTTGATCATGGACCGGTTGGGCAGCAGATGAAAGGAATAGGGAAGGTGCCGGTGAGCATGCGATGCTACCGTGCTTCCCACTTGGCGAATGTACGTGTCAAGCGCCAATTCCTCAGGGCTAAGCTTGGTGCTGTTAATGCAGTATTGCTCCGCAAGTTCATTGCCGACCGCGATTTCTTGATCGTCAGAAAGACGCGTCAGCCGCATTGGAACTCGACTTAGATCGCGTTGCGCGTCGGCAACCACCTCCACGACGGCGTTCGCCGAGACAGGCGTCGAATCGTGCCGCCGTTCGCTGAAGTAGATGGCCGATACGCCAACCAGGAGCACGCCGATGAACAGGTTTGGCGAAGTCCGATCGTGATCAGCCCGTTTTGGTCGCTGGTGCGCTGTTCTCGGTTCCGTTCATCTTGTTCTCGATGACGGGCGGATTTCTCGCCGATCTTTTCAAGACTCCACAGGACTAATCCCGCCGTGGAAGCGAGATCACACCGGGTAGCCGACGATTTAGGCGTTACGCAAGAAGGGCGTTGTCAGTACTGATCGTGCGCATTTTGGGGTCGAAATCGGGCCGTAGTACGACCGTGAAATCGATTAGAAGAGCAGAGTGTCGCCTGCTCCACGAACCGAAACACGAATCACCTGAGGTACGCTAGAGCCCGATCTGAAGCCGTGACAAAGTGCATTTTTGTTGTGTTGGGACACTTTTTCTTGTAAGCTACGGGCCCGCTAGGTCATGCGGTGAGACCTACACCATTGGCCTGCTTTTCTACTCATGCCAGCGGACCCATTCATCGTGTCTATGCTGTCGGCGCTCTCTTCCGCAGAGCGACAGTCGGCGTGGTGCGCATTTCTTGACTGCTATAGCGGGTTGATCTATCACGTTGTCCGAAGCTTTGACCGCGACCCGGATCGCAGCGGCAACTGTTTCCTGTTTGTTTGCGAACAGCTTTCAGCCAATGATTTTGGCCGCTTGCGCAAGTTCGCCGTAGGCGGAAGAGCCACTTTCTCGACGTGGCTGTGCGCGGTCGTGCGCAATATTTGTCTCGATTGGCACCGCAAGGAGCACGGACGCCATCGCGTTTTCGGATCAGTCGCCCAGCGGGGTGCAACGGACCAACTCCTGTTCGAGGTTGTATTCAGGCGCGGTTTTTCAGCGGAGGAGGCCCGTGAAGAGCTAAGCCGTCGTGGTTTCGAATTGAGCTTCACCGCGGTGGAAGAGAGAATCTGCGATTTGCGCCGGTGCCTGAGTTCGCGCCAACTGTGGCTTCTTAGCTCCGGCAAGACAATACTAGGCTCCATCGACGGCGAAAAGGAAGGAACCTACGTTGAACCGGCCGATCCTGCTCCTGATCCTGAAGCGGTGGTGGCATTGCGCGAAACCCATCAGCACGTCTCGGCGGCGCTAGCGTCATTGACCGACTCGGACCGGCTGCTCATTCGGCTGCGTTATCAAGAAGGACTAACGCTGCAGCAAGTCGCCAAGCTTGTGGGCCTGAAGGACGCGCAAACGGCAGATCGACGCCTGCGCGACATCATCGGCCATCTCCGGCATGCGCTTGGCATCGAACATCTCGTTCGCGGAAAACCTAAACCGGCGTCCGTGTAACTAGGGTGAGCGCGGAAGCCGACTCTATGTTGAACCGAATTTTCCCCCGAACTCATCGGTTCCACTGTCCCGATGAACATCAGTTGGCCGCTTACGTCGATCAGGAACTAATCGGCGCAGAACGCGAGCGCGTGGAAAGCCACCTTGCAAGATGCGACTCTTGCCTTCAGCAAGTGGTATTTCTCATCAAATCTCAGGTCCCACGAGGGTCCGCCCCCTTATCGTTGGTGCAACGGGCGAAGAGACTCTGGGCTGCGGCACCGGAAAATGCGCCCTTCAAGTGGAAATGGGTGAGCGTGGCCGCAGCCAGTGCCGTTATGGCAATCGGGCTGGCGGTGTGGCGCGAGGCCCGACCCAATATCAGAGCGCACTCTACGATTATTGCGACAGCCCAGCAACCGCTGGCACCCACCGTTCGTGAGAACGCGCAGCCGAATGTAGATAACGCCGTTCGGAGCGTACACGCGCCCGACTCCCAGCCCATCGTGCTGTCTCCCCAGGCGGGTGCAACAGTTCATGACTCCGATTTCATGATTCGCTGGAAGGCGATCCCCAATGCGGCTACATATGAGGTGCGCATCGTTAGTGCCGATGGCGACCTCATCTGGCGCAAACGGGTCCACCAAAACTCAGTAAATCCTCCTAAACAAACGCTGCGACCTGGGTTGAAGTATTTCGTCTGGGTTCGCGCCTGGCTGGCGAACGGTAAGACACAGCAGTCGGCGGCGGTCGGCTTTATCGGTGGATAGACGATGTTGGAGCTTCATGTGCGGATCGTACTTGCGTACGCAGCACTAGTACTACTGGCGGTCGCGCTCCCAGCGGCCGCGCAGAACGATCCAGCTGCTGACGAACTGCTTGCACGTGCCAAAAGCCTCTATTCCTCAGCTGGACCATCGGCCGCGCTCCCGGAGTATGAAAAGGCGCTCGCGGCTTATCAAACACTCGAGAACCGCCACGGCGAAGCGATCACACTGGGGCTCATCGGCAACTGCTACAAGCACCTGGGTGACCGAACTCGCGCGCTCGATTTTCTCGGTCGTGCCCTGAAAATAAAACAGGAGTTAGGTGACCGACTCGAAGAAGGTAAGACCATCAGCAACATCGGCCTGGTCTACTGGGAAGCTGGCGATTACCCAAAAGCAATCGATCATTTCAATCGCGCCATCGCCATCGCCCGGGAAGTTCATGACGGGCGTCTCGAAGGCGCCGCGCTGAACAACTTGAGTCTTGTTTATGACGAGAAAGGAGAGTACAGACGCTCTTTAGAGCAGTACCAGAAGGCGCTGGCGCTCCATCGTGCAGGCAACTATCGAGAGGGCGAGAGTGATGCGCTGGGAAACATTGGGGGCGTGTACCTCCTGCTCGGACATTATAGCGACGCCATTAACTACTACCAGCAGGCTCTTGCTTTAGACGAAGACCTGGGCCGTAAGCCCGCTGAAAGTCAAGACCTGGGAAATCTAGCGATCTGTCAAGCCGCAGTGGGCCAATTGGATGAATCCATTAAGACGTTCGACCGCGCGTTGACGCTGGCAAAATCGGCTGGTCTGAATAAGGAAGAAGCGGATTGGGAAAAAGGAAGAGCGTCGACGCTGCTGCGGCTGGGAAAATTCGACGAAGCGCTGAATGAGTATCGAACAGCATTAGCGTCATACGAAAGAGCCGGTCTAAAGCGAGAACTGGTTGAAGCGCTCTACGATGACGGGTACGTGCACCTCATGTTGGGCGATCGCCGTTCGGCGGAGCACTCGTTCCAACGTGCCATCCAGGTTTCGAAACAGATTTCCTTTCCACACGGAGTGCTGATTAATAGGCTCGCGTTGGCCGACGTTGCCTGGCGCAGCGGCGATCTTGCCAAAGCAGTGGCGTCAGCAAACGACGTTGTGGATCACGCGCGCAGGTTAGAAGACAGAGCTAATACTGTCTCCGGCTTGCTCGTATTGTCATTATCACTGCGCGACGAGGGCAACACGACGAAAGCCCTTGCGCAAGCCCGCGAGGCCGTGTCAGTTGCGCAGCAAAGCGGCGCGAAGCTCCTTGAGGCACAGGCTCTGGATACAGAGGCGGAGATTCTGCTGAAGTTGGGCAAGGCCGAAGATGCGTTGCGATCCTTGTCTTCCGCAGGGGATCTCCTTGCCAACACCGGAGACACCGCACTGCCCTGGCACGTCGATTATTTGCAGGGGCAGGCGCTTGAATCCGTGAAGCGCGACGAAGAAGCCGTCGCAGCGTATCGCAGATCGATTACCTCCATCGAGGGTATTCGCGGGTCAATTTCCGAAGATCGCTTCCGTACCGGCTTTTTGCAAGACAAGGAAATGGTCTACATTGCCCTGGTCCGTTTGTTATTGCGCATGGGCAGGGTTGACGAGGCTTTTCAATACTCGGAGCGGCTCCGAGCCCGCGGGTATCTCGACCTGATCAACCGCTCAGCGCTGCCGAGTTCGAATCCGCATATTGCGGAGCTGCAGGCACGCATTCGCCGCCTGCAGAGCGCAATCGAGGAGGAAAACTCGAAGGCTCCCTCCGAGCAACGCAGCGGCGCGACCAGCACGTTTTCGAGTGAGCTAGCGAATGCGGAACGCGAATACTCGGACCTGGTCGGCCTTCATGCCGACGTGGGGCTCCTCTCTGCGGCAGTTCCGGAACCGACCAAGGTAGAGCGTGAACTTCCAAATGACAGGGCTCTAATCGAATACGTCGTCGGGCCACGGCAGATTGCCATTTTCGTACTGCGTCACGATGGCCTTCACGCAATGCTTGAACCAGTACGCGCTGTAGATCTAGAGTCGAAGATAACTCTGCTCCGCGACCTGATACGGCGTCCCGATTCGACTGATTGGCAGTTCCCTGCCCGGAGCTTGCGTCGCGTGCTGGTGGACCCCATCGAGAAAGCTGATTGGCTGCATGGAGCCAATGAGATCACCATCGTTCCGCACGGTTTCCTCCATTATCTTCCGTTTGCGACACTGGTACGCCCTGCTCGCGGGGGTAATCGATTCCTCGTCGAAGATTACGTGCTGTCCTATCTACCAATGGCCGGAGCGCTGGCGATGTCTTCCCCGCCGCAACCGCCCGGCGAGCGCCTTGTTGCCCTAGCTCCTTCGGTTTCCAACTTGCAATTCACTTCCGGTGAGGTGCGAGCCGTTGCGGCTGCTTTTGGGCGCCATGCGACTGCCATTGTTGGTCCAAAGGCGACTGAGACGTGGTTCAAGCACACCGCGGGAGACTACGACGTGATTCACTTTGCGACGCACGGCTTCTTTAATAAGGCCAATCCTCTGTTCTCGGGCGTACAACTGGAACCGGACGCGCAAAACGACGGAAGGCTCGAAGTCTATGAGATTCTCGGCCTTCATTTGCGGGCACAACTCGTTACGCTGAGCGCGTGCGAAACTGCCTTGGGCAGCGGGTATTTCACTGAAATTCCCGCCGGTGATGAGTTCGTTGGCTTAACGCGAGCTTTCTTGTCTGCCGGGGCCTCTACGGTCATCGCGACCCTGTGGGAAGTCAACGATAGTTCTACGGCGCGGCTCATGCAGAGCTTTTATCGGAGGGTTTCCGAGGACTCGGCATCGCTATCGCTTGCGATAGCGCAAAGATCGATGCTGCACGGAGAAAGCGCGCATCGACATCCGTATTATTGGTCCGCTTTCGTCGTGGTGGGGAATGGCCAGCCGCTAATTCCGGCTAGCCTAACGGAAAAGCGGTAATTCTGTCCGTGTAACAGAAGCAAAGGATTCGATTTTGTTCCTTCTGGGGTGAGGACATGAAGCTTTCGCGCGCCGACCGTCCTGCAGTAAATCTGGCATTTCTGTGTCTCATAGCCGCTTTTGGAGTCACCCCCGCCGCAGCGCAGATCTCGGTTACGAGTGCGTTACCGAACTCCGCTACCCAGGGCACGATTAACCTTGACGTTCGCGTCGGTGGGAAGGGTTTCAAAACAGGAGCTAAGGCTCAGTGGTTTATCAGCGGAACCACTAATCCCGGCGGTGTCACGGTCAATTCGACCAACTTCGTGAACTCAAACACACTGGCCGCCAATATTACCGTCTCGAGCAGCGCGTACGTGGGCGGCTTCGATATCGTGGTGACAAATAGCGATGGGCGCAGCGGCAAAGGAACCGAATTGTTCGCCGTGCAATCGCCTCCTGGCCAGTGCGACGATATATCGTTGCAAATGATCGTGACGCCACAGACGCTGGGTCAAGGCGGCATTTCCGGCGATGGTCTGTCGATCTACGAGAACCCAAACGACCCGGCATTCAATGGCGGCACGCTATATCAGGATGGTGTCGGGGGCGCCAGTGTGAAGTTTCTGGTTTGCAACGGATCGAACGACTTCGTCGTCGATCTGCGCGGTACCTCACCGGTGCGTTACCTGAACCTCGACTTCTCCGTGCAGCTGGCACCACCAGACACCGCCGACGGCGCAGTGGACCTGACCGGCCAGCAAGTCCATCAGCAGGGACAGCAGATCAATGAAATGGCTAATAGTTCGCTCTACACCAATGGGCGGTTCGTCGACTGTTCCGGACTCGCGTTGAACACCGGCGGCAATGCGTGGTATAAGCCGACGACCATTTACGATCCAGTGGTTCCAGACTGCCTCGGAGGCACGGCACAAAATCTTGCTAACACACCGATCAACACGTCCTCGGTGTTGATCCAGCAGGTCAATGCTTGCACCTGGACAGTTTCGCCCATGCTGGACAGCACCGGCACATGGCGTCGTGTCGGCCTTGGGGAAACGGTGAAGAGTGGGAAAACTACTAAGGCGGTCACAGGCGGTCAGTACCAGATGCCGTTCAGCTACGAGATCCAAAAGCTCAATTGCACTCCATAGGTGGTTGAAACGCCTTTTTCGAATGGAAGGGTGTTGGCGAGAGTGGTGCGGTGATTCACGAGACCAAAAACGAGCATGACTGGAAATTAGTTCAGGGCATCGCCGAACCGTGGGCGCGGTTGATCCGTTTTTGCCAGCAGCTCGGCCACGGTGAGATCGAGAAATTAAAGATTCAGGATGGCCTCCCGGTTATCGCGGATGTCGTCAGGGAAAAAGTAAAGTTCACTTAGTCGGCAGTTCAACTGAATAAGGCTGACCGAAGCACTCGGAGGCCGCTGGTCCGAAAAGGACTCGCGGCCTTTTTCACTATAGGGAAAAGAAAGGAAGGGAAAAACAGATGAGTCACAAAACAACACTACTGATGTTCGCACTGGCAACGTTAGTCGCGCTGCCCTGTTGGGCCGCTCCACCCTCGGCTAACCGTGGACAGTGCTCCGATATTCCACTGCAGTTGATCGTGATGCCGCAAACGCCGGGCCAGGGGGGCATTTCCGGCGATGGCCTGTCCATCTACAACAACCCCAACAATGCCAGTGACCCATTCAATGGCGGCACGCTGTATCAGGACGGTGTCGGCGGCGTATACGCCGAGTTTCTGGTTTGCAACGGATCGAACGACTTCGTCCTCAACCTGCGCGGTACCTCACCGGTGCGCTACCTGAACCTCGATTTCTCCGTACAACTGGCACCACCGGATACCGCCGATGGCGCAGTGGACCTGACTGGACAGCAATACCACCAGCAGGGACAACAGATCAATGAAATGGCTAATAGTTCGCTCTACACAAACGGCCAGTTCGACGACTGTTCCGGGCTTATGTTGAACGCGCTGAGTAAGACAGTGACGGGCGGCAATGCCTGGTTTCATCCAAGTACGCTGTACGATCCGATCGTTCCAGATTGCCTTGGAGGTACGCCGCAGAATCTTGCCAACACACCGGTCAACACGTCTTCGGTGTTGATCCAGCAGGTGAATGCCTGCACGTGGACGGTGTCGCCGAACCTGGATAGCACTGGGACGTGGTATCGCATCGGCGTCGCAGAAACGGTGAAAAATGCGGGCAAGAGTACGTCGGTGGAGGGCGGTCAGTATCAGATGCCCTTCAGCTACGAAATCCAAAAGCTCAATTGCACACCCTAGGGAACCTCTGAAATACTCGCCGATCCACAAGCCATGCGGGTAGTGTGTAAGTCGGAGGGAAAACACGGGTGCGACAACAGACGCTGGCGGCGCAGGCAAGGTTCGAGAAGTACGGGCGGAAGTCCAAGCGCGAGCAGTTTCTCGACCAGATGGAGCAAGTGGTTCCGTGGGCGGAGTTAGAGGCGCTGGTCGAGCCGTACTATCCCAAGGGGGAGAACGGACGGCCGCCGGTGGAATTGTCGATCATGCTGCGGGTGTATTTTGTGCAGCAGTGGTTCAACCTGAGCGATCCGGGGGCGGAGGAGGCGCTATACGAATCGCCCGTGCTGCGGCGGTTTGCGGGCGTGGACTTGGGGCGGGCGCCGGCGCCGGACGAATCGTGCCCCGGCTGATGCGGATGCCCCGGCTCTCCAGATATTCATTCACCCTTTGCAGCATCGCCCCGCCCACATCGTGTTTCTCCAGCAGATGGCGGAACTGGACGCGACCATTCTGCATGCGCCGTCGTCGACCAAGAACCGCAGCGGAGAGCGCGATCCGGAGATGCATCAGACGCGTAAAGGCAAGTAGTGGTACTTCGGGTTGAAGGCGCACATCGGCGTGGACTCCAAGCGAGGCCATGTGCATTCGGTGTGCACGTCGGCGGCATCGGTGGCCGACAAGCACATGCTGCCTGGACCTGCTGCACGGTGACGAACGCAAAGTGTGGGGTGACGGAGCGTATCAGGGGCAGGGCGGAGCGATCCGGCAAGCGGCTCCGCAGGCACAAGATATGACCAGCCGCAGAGTGAAGTACAAGAACTTTGTGGATGAGTTACAAAAAGCGAAGAATCGGGTGAAGGTGCGAGTGCGAGCGAAAGTCGAACATCCGTTTCGGATCTTGAAGCGCATCTTTGGTTTCGAGAAGGTGAGATACCGGGGGGATGTGCCTCTGTCGCCGTGTGCCCCGGAGCGATGGCGTTCACGCGAATGTTTCTGGCGCCGATCTCCAGAGCCAGGCTCCGCGTAAGGCTGTCCACGGCCCCTTTGGCGGATGAATAAATCGCGGCCATTGGCCGGGGCGCGTCAACCCACAATCGAACTGATGTTGATGATGCTTCCTCCCCCAGCGCCGACGTATCTGGTCGCCTCAAGTGTGGTCAGTACCGGGCCTAACACGTTGATGTTGTAATGCCAATGAAATGTGCCCTCGGAGTTTTCGACAAATGGTCCGAATTTGAAGACGCCCGCGTTGTTAACTTTGTTCAATCCGGAATCAGCGTGGACTCTGATCCTGACCAAAAGCCGCCATTATCCACCCTCCTCTGCAACTCAGGGACCTGGCTCAGTTCACACAATCTCTTTCAAAAGTCTCAGCGTTTCCGAAGGCTCCGGGCGAATCGTGTAGTCGGCGTTGACCTCCGCTGCCCGGATCAAACTGTTCGAATCAACGATGTAACGCGCGGGCATCGGCAAGCGGTATTCGGATTCGTCATGAAACCTGTCGAGGGTGCTCCCCCAAGATTTGTAGAGGTCCCTCAGGTAATCCGGAAAGGTGAAGACGAGCCCGAATTGCTCAGCGACCTTGAGATGAAGATCAGTGAGAATATCAAAGGGCAGATTCAGCTTGTTGTGCAGCGCGCGCGTATACCGCTCCAGTTCCGGAGTCAGAACCACAATTTGCGCTCCCAGCTTTTGCACCTCAGAATCTATTTCCTTTAGAGCCTCCAGCTCCATATTGCAGTAGGGTCACCAGTGTCCCCGAAAGAAACTTACAACCATCGGACCCTTTCGAAGCAGATCTTTCGACGACACTTCGACACGGTCCTGATTCAATAGCGCGAAATCCGGAGCGTAGTCGCCGATTTTGAGTGCACTACCTTCAATTCCTGATGCCTTGAGCTCGGCCGTCGCACGATGCATCGTGGCGATTCTTTCGGGCATTACATTGTACGGAGGAGCCCCAGACTCGAAAGTGTTTTTAAACTCTTGCAACCGATCCTTGAGATTCGACATGGTCACTGCCCTTCACCATTTGATTTTGCCTCTTCGAGAACAGCTCTCCTGAGGGATGGCACCTCGACTGCCAATACGGCTGGGATTCGGTCCCCCGAAATCAGCGGGCATGAGGACCGAAGCCAGCGCATAACATCACTCACCTGCGGCCTGCTCGTTGGACACTAATTTGCTACCTACGAAGGTTTGCTGTCGAGCCTGAGCGATTTCATGCGCTTGCTCTTTGGGGTAAACGAATTCATGTCCAGTTATGCGGCCGGGATAAAACCACTTCACTAATAGGGGTGGCTTTCCAGACTGCTGTTCTGCCAGAGTGACCGTGGTGTCGTCCGCTGGTTCTCTAGCTGCTGTTGGGACCGTCTGCATGGTTGCGAGCAAGAGAGTCTGATCAGCATTGAATATCTGAATCAGATCCCGATGATCGTCGTTCGCCTGCAGGAAAGTGTAGGTTCCTGCCGGCAACACCTGTCCGGGAATCTGAACCGGTGCACTGAATGTGATTTTGGTTAACTGGTTCGACTCATCGGCATGAGCGGCAAGCTCGAAGAAGAAACCAATGGCAATCAGTAAACCGAGTACGATGTAGAGCTTATGGACTCTCATTTTGCGTTCATCTCCTTTAAATGGAATTCGGTTATCGTTCCAGTCGCGGTCAGAAGAAATACTTCACGACCTTGACCCCTGCTTTCGCGGTGTCTTTCGCAGTGGCCGTTACGGCTTTTGCCGTGTCCTCACCGGCAACCTTCGCGCTGGGCACTGCAGCACTTCATCAAGTGAGATTCGTTAACCGATAAAATGTTTCATAGGTGTGCAGTCCGCGAGATCTTAAGATCCAGAGCGCTCAGGCCGGCAAGACTGGTTCGTTACAGTCGGTTGCGGGCGGGATAGAATGTCTCGTCATCGGTGTTAGATTTGCAGTTGTCTTGTGGCCAGAGCCACAGGTGAACGGTTGATTCAAAGAGAATCAAATGGATTTGACGGGATCGAACCCACGGGTCTGGCTCCAGGAACCACCGAAACCGGGTGCGAGGGCGTCCCGCAGTCGCAATCGAGCGCGAGACAGCCTCGTTTTGACGGTCGTTATAGTGAGTCCGAGGAGTTCTGCTGTCTCCTTGATATTGAACTGCTGCACGTCTCGGAAAAACAATACTGAGCGGTATTTAGAGGGAAG
>Ga0187805_10000068_pt1 | contig 29537 bp, 24 predicted proteins | sample NC_wetland_sal_i_6_FD_132965 | JGI IMG/M metagenome (GOLD analysis project Ga0187805, IMG submission 132965) | Wetland sediment microbial communities from Neuse River Estuary, North Carolina, USA - Control_5 | ecosystem: Environmental > Aquatic > Freshwater > Wetlands > Sediment | place: USA...
AATGCGGGAATGAACTCGTCCGGATTCTCGATCATCAGGTGGCAATCCAGCGGCAGATCGGTCACCTTGCGCAGCGATTTTACAACTGGAGGCCCGATCGTAAGATTGGGAACGAAGTGGCCGTCCATGATGTCGACATGGATGACACTCGCCCCGCCCTCGCCCGCGGCGCGTACCTGTTCGCCCAGTCGAGCAAAATCAGCCGAAAGAATGGAAGGAGCCAGTTCGATCAAAACCCGGGTGCCTCAGTTCCAGAGTTCTCGCAAGAAGACGGCGTGTGAAAATTCTAACACGCGGAAAGAGAGGCCGTCGGAAGGGTTTGAGTGTCCGTCGTCGGAATCGCGGGCTCGATCCCCCGCCGTGCTAATCTCATCCGGCGTGTTCCTGCCAGCCCAATTCTCCTCCGCTCCTGTAGCCTGTTCCGTCACGGCTGTTTTTCTTTGGGGTGCCTCCGACTTTTCGGGAGGATACGCCTCGCGGCGTGCCAACGCCTTCGTCTTCACCGCTTTTACTCACATCTGTGCCCTCGCGTTGATGAGCACCGTTGCCATCGGGCTGGGCGGCTCGTTCCCGGATCGCGCTAGCATTGCCTGGGCTCTGCTTGCCGGAGCCCTGGGTGGCTTTTCGCTGGCCATTTTTTACGGTGCGTTGGCCGCGGGCCAGATGGGCCTCACCGCTCCCATTGCGGCCCTGCTGGGTGCCGCAATCCCGACCATGGTCGATATCGCCTTGGAAGGCGCGCCCAGCCGCTGGTCGATCGGCGGTTTTGGGTTGGCCATCTTCGCCATCTGGCTCATCACTCGCCCTGAGGCTCAAGGTGAAAACGATGACTCCGGCCACCCGAAAGGAGTCGTAACCGCAGCTCTGGCCGGCGTGGGATTTGCCGGATTTTATCTCTGCATCCACCAGGCCAGCGGCTCGCCCGCCTGGGTCGCCGCGATGTCCCGCGTCGGATCGTTGACCGCTACCGCCATCGCCGTTGCCGTAGTCCGTCCTTCCCTGGCGATGGACCGTCCTGCGGTAGGGCTTGGCGTGCTGGCTGGATTTTTCGACGTGACAGCCAGCGCCCTCTTCATCTACGCCAGCCAGCATGGGCGCCTCGATGAAGCCGTGGTCATCACCTCGCTGTATCCTGCAGTTACCGTCCTGCTGGCGCGGATGTTTCTGAAAGAACACTTCAGCCGCTGGAAATTGATTGGATTGCTGGCCGCTCTTGCAGCCGTGCCGTTGATATCAGCCGGATGACGAAGTTCACGCTTATTGCATATTCCGGAATCTGGAATGATCCGCGGATGGGCTAGAGCCAGTCTCACAAATGATTTTGGGAAGGACGCGTGGTTTTGGGAAGGGCACGTGGTTTTGGGAAGGACGCCTGACTTTGGGAAGGGCGCTTGGTTTTGGGAAGGGCACGGCTTCAGCCGTGCCACTACCGATCATTAAAATGCGGGCTTCAGCCCCTGAGGCCCTCCCGGCCTGCTTTCAAAACCATTTACTGAGACCAGTTCTAGTCAACAGCGAATCTCGATCGTGCTGAACCGAATCCAGCAGATAATAGACGCAAGCTAAACACCGATGCCCCTTTTCGAAATCCGCAACTTGTCCAAGATTTTTCCTCACAGCGCTTCGCCCTTTGCCGGCAAATCGCGCGGAGAAGTTCGCGCCGTCGACGATGTTTCTCTGGCGATTCACGCCGGCGAAACGCTGGGCTTGGTGGGCGAATCCGGCTCGGGCAAGAGCACCCTCGGCAGATTGATCCTGCGGCTCATCGAGCCCACATCGGGATCCGTTCTTTACGAGGGGAAGGACCTAGTAAGCGTGACCCGCGGCGAGATGCGCAAACTGCGCCGCGACTTGCAGATCGTCTTCCAGGATCCCTTCGCCTCGCTCGATCCCCGCTTTCGTGTGGAAGACATCATCGCCGAGCCACTAATCATTCACGGCGAAGGGCACGACCACGGCGACAGGGAAGGGCACGACTTTAGTCGTGCCGTTAGCGGCACTTCAAACAAGGCGGCTTCAGCCGCTGGGGGCGTGCGCGCGCGGGTTTCCGAACTCCTGCGCGCCGTCGGCCTCGACGAATCCGCGCGTAATCGCTACCCGCATGAATTCTCCGGAGGACAGCGCCAGCGCATCGGCATCGCGCGTGCCCTCGCCTTGCGCCCGAAATTTATCGTGTGCGATGAGCCCGTCTCCGCGCTCGACGTCAGCGTCGGCGCTCAAATCGTCAATCTGCTGGCTCAACTCCAGCGCGATTTCGGCCTCACCTACCTCTTCATCTCGCACTCCATGCCCGTGGTCCGCTATCTTGCGACGTGCATCGCGGTCATGCACCGGGGCAAGCTCATCGAGGTGGGCGACACCGAGCAAATCACCAACCGCCCCGCCCATGCCTACACCCGCAGCCTGATGGACGCGACTCCACAACTTTCTGTCTGATTCCGAGCGCGTCTCAGCTAAAATCTTGCAACCAATTTTATTCGCGATTATTCCTACTCTTTTGAAGGGTCGTCATTCCTAATGGCCACTATTAATCCAGCCGCGTATCCATTGACCGTGCCCCGCGCTCCCGGTTCTGCGCGCGACCTGTCGGAACTCGCGGCCGGATTCACCGGCATTCTGGTCATCCTCTGGTTGCCCACCCATGAGCAACTCATTTTCGGCCCCATCGCTTTGCTCGCCCCATTGGTCATGGTTCTTGCGCGCCGGCCGGGCTTGAGCGATCTGGGGCTCGGCCTCCGCGGATTCGTAGCTTCTCTCTGGATCTTTCCAGCAGCGTTCGCCCTCTCGATTCTGGGCATCTTCCTGGCTCAGGGCGCGGGAACGTTCCATGCACTCTACCAGGCCGACTTTGCCCACTGCGGCGGATACGTCGTGTGGACGATGTATCAACAATTCCTGATGCAGGATTACTTCATGCCGCGCCTCACGCGAATGCTGAACAGCAACACGGCCATCACCGTTGCCGCCGTCTTGTTTTCCGTGGCGCACCTGCCCAATCTTGCGCTCGCCGCCGCAACCCTGGTGTGGGGAGTCGTTTCGTGCTTGCTTTTCCGCCGCTATCGCAATCTCTACATCCTTGGCCTGACCCAGGGGCTGCTCGGACTCTGCTTCGCGGTCTGCGTCCCCGACGCGCTTCTGCATCACATGCGCGTGGGCTTAGGATACTGGCGGTATCATCCGATGAATTGAGGATCCCATCTCCGAGAGGCGGCATCCCGACGTCCCGCGTTTTCACCAGCGGGACGAGGAATCTCCCTTGGGCACACCGACGACGAAGCTCAAACTGAATCACTACTAAGTTTTTAGAACCACCACGTCCACAGCCAATCAACCGTAGCGTGTGTGATCGTCGAAGCGGGAACTCTTCTTTGCTGGCGCCAGGCGCGGCCGTAAAAGATTCCGGCGATCGTCGCCAGCAACACGTAACGCCAGTTGAAGTGTGCCGATCGCTTGTTGAAATGAGATAGTCCGAACAGGATCGACGCGACGAGCAGCGCGCCCCTCCGGCCGATGCGCCGTTCCAGAAAATTCTGGACCCAGGCGCGAAAGAAAAGCTCTTCCGGTATGGCGACAAACACGAAGATCCCAACCCACGTGAGAACCGCCTTTGCAAAACCGGGCACATTGGCGTGAGGATGAATAAATCCCAGCGTGATGCCCAGGATTAATACCGCCGGCGCGAAGAACAGGAGCTCTCGCAATCCAGTCTTCCAATCGCTCCAACGCAGGTGAAAATCAAATCCTGCACCGCTCAACCGGCGAATCCCAAGGAACGCATACAGGCCCGCATCGACCAGCAACAGATTGCCCAGGCCGCGCAGTCCAGAGGACCACGCCACGTCGAACCAGCGCAGATCGACTGCCAGCCCCAGCGTGAGAAGAATCAGCGCGTCGCGCCAGTTGCCGCGCTGCTCCGGATCAACCGCTGCGGCTTGCGTCATCAGCCAGGCCATCACCACGGGAAGAGCGGCGTACAGGCCAAACCATTGCACGCGGAACATATGATGCGCCGTCGCGAGAATCACATACGGCAGGGCAAACACCGCGGGAGCGGCGATTCGCACCGCAGCCGGCCAGCGGCTCATCCATTGCGCAACTCGTTCGCCTGCGAAGCCAAAGGCCGCCGCCGGAGCGAGTTCGACGATCAGAACCGCAATATCAATGGGCGTGGCGTTCAGCATCCCATTCCATCTTAGCTTCGTGGGAAGTCTATTTGTCCGGGCAACCCCGCTGGCCCGCCACATTCCACGCCAGACCGGCACAGAACTGGATCATCCAACTGGATTCGCGAGCGCGCCCATGAGTAGAATGCACTCAACGCCAGATTCGCCAGAACGAGAGGATCCTATGAAGCGCATCATCGGACTTTTTCTGCTCTTTGCCGCCACCGCTGTTCTCGCCCAGGACAAGAATCCGGTCACTTCCGTGGCCAAGCAGATTCTTCCCCGGCAACAGAAGAACCTCGTCGCGGCAGTCGAGGAAATGCCGGCCGATAAATTCGGATACAAACCCACGGAGCAGCAAATCACCTTCGGACACCTGGTTTTGCACATCATCGAGTCAAACAATTACCTGTGCTCGCACATCGGTGACCTGCCCGAAGTGAAGCCGCCAGCGCCGCTCAAGGAATCCGACGGCAAAGACAAGCTGGTGGCGGCGCTGCAGGCGAGCTTCGATTTCTGCAACACTGCGCTGGGCAAGGTCGACGATTCTAAGCTGGGAGATGAAGTCGAACTCTTCGGCGGCCGCAAGGGATCGCGCGCCTTCGCGCTCATCGCACTCACCAACGACTGGGCCGACCACTACAGCTCGGCTGCAATGTACCTGCGCCTGAACGGCCTGTTGCCGCCCACCGCTCAACCGAAGAAGTAGCCGCCGTTAAGTGGCAGACGTTAAGTAGCCGTTGCTATCGGATTTGCACGAGATCGTCGGCGGGCGCTGTGGCCGGGCGCCGCGTCGCCGGATCTTGCGGCGCGCGCCACGAATCGAAGATTGAAACCTGGTGCACGCACGAAACGGTGCAGTTCGGCGCGCATCCTTTTTCGGTCAGATATTCGCGGCGCAGGTCCTCGCGCGTGTAGCTCTCCAGCGGAACTCCGGGGTAGCCGCGCTGCTGCGAACAGTAGTGCACCAGTCCGTTCTCGCAGATGTAGAGATAACGCGCTCCCGCGCGGCATCGCCAGTCATTGGGCAATCCCTTGGCAATGTTGTCCTGAAACGCATTCACGCGCGTGAAGCTGCCTTTCTCGAGCGCCTGCATCTCGTGATAAATGCGACGCTCCTCGTCGTTTAGCGGCTGCAATTGTCCGCTGTCGTCGTGGATGATGCCGATCGTCGACGTGAAGCCGAGTTCCACCGCTCGCTTTCCGATCACCAATGCATCCTGCGGATGAGTAATTCCTCCGCCCACAACCGAATTGATGTTCACGTGAAAGTCGGCATGCTCGGCCAGCAGTTGCAGCTTTTTGTCGAGCACCTTCAGGCTTTTCTTCGAAACCTCGTCCGGATTCACGTTGTCGATCGAAATCTGCAGCCACTCGAGCCCAGCGCGATTCAGCCGCTGTATGCGATCGGCGACCAGCAGATATCCGTTCGTGATCAGTCCGGCGATCATGCCGTTCGCGCGGATACGACGGATCACGTCGTCGAGTTCGGGATGCATCAGCGGCTCGCCGCCCGAGATCGTCACCACCGCAGTTCCCAGCGCTCCCAGCTTGTCGATGCGCCGGTACATTTCTTCCAGCGGCACCGGCTTCGAGAAATCGTCGAACTCGTTGCAGTAGGTGCACGCCAGGTTGCAGCGGCGCATCGGGATGATGTGCGCCAGCAAGGGATGGTCGGTCGAAGCCAGCGCTCGCGCGGCCATCTTCGCCCCGCGCAGGTTGCGGTGCAGGGCCTTGGCGCGGCGGCGCAGGGTTGTCAGAGTTGAAGGCATTCGGTTGAGTTACTTCTATTACAACATACCGAGGCACCGATTGGCCGCATAACGCCAGCATTCGGCGCGATTGCGAGACTGAATGGTGAAAAATCCCGACCAGTCAGAAACGTGGCTCACCCCTCAGGTGGCAGCAACTTCCGCCACGATTCATATCATGGCCGTAGTTCGTGGCCGGCATGCTGTAGGGCATTGAGCGCTGCTCCCGCCCACTCTTCCTGGATCAGCACATAATCGGTGTCATAGGTCGAAATGGCAAAGATCGGAATGCCTTTCGACGACAGCGGCTCGATGAACGACAACAGCACTCCGGTCTGCGAAAAGGGAAACGGCCCCTCGAGCTTCAGGCAGATCCAGTGATGCGGCGAATCGATTTCAGCAGGAGGATTGTCCGCCGGGCAGACAATGGAAAGCTCCTCTGGTGTGCGAGCGATCGATGTAAATTCGCCCTCGGTAGCCCACGCCGGAACGGGCTCATCCGGCGCCAGTCGCACAATCGCATACGGCCCCGCCAGCCTTCGAAATCTGAGTCTCGCCTGCACGTCACCTCTCTTATCCCCTCAGGACGCATTCATGCATCCGCGAAGTCAAACGCTCCCTAGCCCTCAACTGCCTTCCGCACCGCGGCCCGCGCCAGCAACCGCGTGGAATCGAGCGTGGGCAGCGGCGAGGACTCCGGCGTTACCAGCAACGGGATCTCCGTGCACCCCAGCACGACGCCATCGCAACCTTCATCCTTCATCCCGCGGATCACTTCCACGTAGTACGCCAGCGATCGCGGCAGAAACTGCCCGTTCACCAGTTCGTCAAAAATGATTTGATTGATGCGCTCCCGTTCCACCGCGCTCGGGACCCGACATTCGATCCCCGCCGCCTTCAGCGCCTCGCGATACACCGGACCTTCCATCAGATAGCGCGTCCCCAGCACCGCGAGTCGCTTCAATCCGCGCTGCTGCGCCTCTTTCGCGACTTCCCGTGCAATGTGCAGCCACGGCCGCGGCGACCGATGCTCCACCAGATCGAATGCCTGATGAATTGTGTTGTCGGGACAGATCAGGAAATCGGCTCCGCCTTTCGCCAACTTCTCGGCTGAGGCCAGCATCAGTTCCGCCACGCCCGCCCAGTCATTGGCGTCCACACACTTCATGTATGCGGCCAGCGAAAACGAATGCAGCGACACCTCCGGATGGTCGTGCCGGCCGAGCACCTGCGCTCCTTCCTGCGCGATGGTGCGATAACACAGCGCGGCTCCTTCGGTACTGCAGGCGACGATGCCGATGTGTAACATGCAGTGAGACTCGGGCTTCCTGATTGTAGCGGGTCCCTCGGCATGGCATCACCTGCGATCCATTCCTTCGACGCGTTGATTCTGGGTGGCGGCGCCGCGGGACTGATGTGCGCCATCGAGGCCGGCAAACGCGGGCGGCGGGTCGCGGTGCTGGAACGCGCCGACCGCCTGGGCAAGAAAATCCTGATCTCCGGCGGCGGACGCTGCAATTTCACCAACCTGCATTGCCGTCCTGAAAATTTTCTCTCGGCCAACCCGCATTTTGCGAAATCCGCTCTCGCCCGCTACACGCCCGCCGACTTCATCGCTCTGGTCGAGAAGCACGGCATCGCCTATCACGAAAAAACACTGGGACAGCTTTTCTGTGATTCGTCCGCTCGCGCCATTGTCGCCATGCTGAAAGAAGAATGCCGAAGTGCCGGCGTCGGCATCCACCTGAATGCGAATATTAAGGGAGTCAGTCGCAATGTCGGCTTCATCGTTCGCACCGCGAACGAAGAATTCCATGCACCTGCGCTCGTCGTTGCCACCGGAGGCTTATCGATCCCCAAGATCGGTGCGACCTTGTTCGGCTACGACCTCGCCCGGCAATTCGGCCTCAAGATTCAGGCCCCGCGCCCGGGCCTTGTGCCGCTCGTGCTGCAGGAGCAAGATCGCGCCCGCTATTGTGATCTGGCCGGCGTCTCCGCCGAGGTCATCGCCTCGTGCAACGGTCAGCAATTTCGCGAGAAGATGCTGATCACGCATCGCGGCCTCAGCGGCCCCGCAATTCTGCAAATTTCCTCTTACCGGGACAAGTCGCAACCGCTGCACATAGACCTGGCTCCGGAAACGGACCTGACCTCGCCCTTCCGCGATCCCAAGACGCCTCGCACCCTCACCAGTCTTCGCACCGAGTTGCGCCTGACCTTGCCGCACCGCTTCGCAGACCGATGGCTGGAATTTCACGCGCCTTCATCCTGGACAAATAACGCTCTGTCCCAGTTCGAACAGCAAGCCCACGCATGGACCATCGCTCCCGCCGGAACCGAAGGCTTCGAAAAAGCTGAAGTCACCGCGGGCGGCATCGACACCGCCGAACTTTCCGCCAAAACAATGGAATGCCGCAAAGTGCCCGGCCTGTTCTTCATCGGTGAGGTAGTCGACGTGACCGGACATCTCGGCGGATTCAATTTCCAATGGGCCTGGTCCTCTGGCGCGGCCGCAGGCAGGGCGATCTGATTCGTCAGTTAGAATCACAGCTTGCCTCTCACCATCGAAAAAATGATCTACGGCGGCGACGGCCTTGCCCACCTTCCCGCCGACGAGCGCGGCCGCGGCAAGGCGGTTTTCCTGCCCTTCGTTCTAACTGGCGAAAAAGTCGAAGCCACAGTCACTCAGCAGAAGTCCGGGTTCGCCCGCGCGCACGCCGAATCGATCGTCGAACCGTCGCCCCATCGCATCCTGCCCGCCTGCCCGTATTTCACCCGCTGCGGTGGCTGCCATTATCAGCACTCCTCCTACGAACATCAACTCGAGGTCAAGCAAGAGATTTTGCGCGAAGCCTTCCGCCGTACCGCCAAACTCGAATCACCGCCTGAGATCCAGGTTCATCGCTCGCCCCCATGGAACTATCGCAACCGTTCGCGGCTGCAGGTGCAGACCGCTCCCACATTCTCGGCGGGATATTTCAAGATGGCTTCGCACGCGCTGCTTGCGGTTGAACAATGCCCCATCAGTTCGCCGCTCATTAATCGCGGCATCGCAACCCTGTGGCAATTCGGACGCGCCGGCAAAGTGCCCGTTGGAGTGGTCGAAGTCGAATTCTTCGCCGACGCCGAGGACTCCCACATGCTGGTCGAGGTTTCCTGCTCAGCCGATTCGCGCCGCGCGGCCGTGCGCACCTGGGCCGAAGACTTGCAAGCCTCCATGCCTGAAATTGCCGGAGTGGTCGCTTTCCGAGTTGCGAACCCAGGCGCAAAGCGGCCGCCGGAAAGACTGCTCTCCGTCGGCGCGGATCATCTGATGTATCGCACCCGGAAGTCGGCCTATCGCATCAGCGCCGGGTCATTCTTCCAAACCAACCGGCATCTGACCGACGAACTGGTCCGCATCGTCACCGAAGGCCAGTCGGGCAAGTTCGCCCTCGACCTCTATGCTGGAGCGGGCCTGTTTTCCACAGCCCTTGGTGACTTTCATCACACTGTTTCTGTCGAGATGTCACAGACTTCCTCAGCCGATCTTTCCTACAATTTGATCTCGAACGGAGAAGCGGTCCAGGCCACAGCGGAGCAATACCTGGCCCGCACGGAAAATCGGGAGCGAGTCGGGAAGGGCAAAATCCTCCCTCATATTTTTCATAAGCCCGACCTAGCGGTGGTGGACCCGCCCCGAAGTGGCCTGGGAGAACGCGTGGCGCGATTGCTGGCGACCTTGGGCGCGCCACGCGTGGTTTATGTCTCGTGCGATCCCGCGACTCTGGCGCGCGATCTGCTGATCCTGCTGGAGCAAGGGTATCGCATCGAGCAAGTTCACCTGGTCGATTTGTTTCCGCAAACCTACCACCTGGAAACGGTTGCGCACCTGGCCCGATAAAGGGTGGGTTCATGTGGAGACAGCCGCCTCGGTTGTCCTGGACGAAGGAGAAGGGCTGTCCGACCATAGCCTGCAGCTTCCTCGGTTTGCGGGGTCGGACGGCTGCGAGATCAGAGTGGAGATATTCGGCCACTAGGTTCGGGGGCGGTTTTGGGAAGGGCACGGCTTCAAGCCGTGCCGCTCAGCGCCACAAATACTCCGGGCTTTAGCCCCTGGGGGATTTCCGCAGCGATGCCCAGGATAAGTCTTGATCCCTTCTCGATCTTCGGGTAACCCCAAGGTTGGATTCATCCCGCCCGCCGCGCCGCTCGCGCCCCCTGCGTTCCAGTTCAAGGCCTCGCGCCAGCCGATGCTCTGGGCCGCCGTGTCCTATTGCCTCGGCATCACAGCGGGAGTCTATCTGTGGCGGCCCGTCTTGTGGTGGGTGATCGCGGCCACCGCTTTTATCGCTGCCGCCGCATACTTCACCTCGCCCCGTTCTCGTCCGGCATGGGCGCTCGCCCTCGGTGCATTCTTCCTGGCAGGCGCGCTCCACATTCAACTCCGCGGAGGCTCCCCGCAACTCGACACCAGCATCGATCCCTATGCGGATCGACAGGAACTCCAGGTTACCGCTCACGTAACCCGCGAGGGCCGCGTGCAAGAAGGCGGCTTCAACGAAATTCGGCAGACGATCGACGTTGAGACCGAAACCATCCAGACAGCGGAAGGACAGACCGCAGCCATCCGCTCCGGCATTCGCCTCAGCATTTACAGCCCGCGCCCGAACGATGCGGCTTCGGAAGAAAATGCCAGCATAACCGCACCTCCCGGCGCTCCGATGCCCGTCTTTCATTACGGCGATCGCCTCCGTTTCTCCGCCAAACTCAAGCGGCCGCGCAATTTCCGCAATCCCGGCGCCTTTGACTACCAGGGATATCTTGCCGATCGCGGCATCGCTGCCCTCGGCTCGGCCAAAATCGAAAATGTCGAGCGCCTCCCCGGATTTTCTGGAAGTCGCATCGCCTTCTGGCGCAGCCGCCTGCATCGCGGCGTCATCGCAAAGGTGCACGAACTGTGGCCGTCACGCGAGGCCGCCCTGATCGACGCCATGGTCATCGGCGAGGAAGCCTTCATCGATCGCGACACGCGCACCGATTTTCAGCGCTCCGGCACTTATCACGTATTAGTCGTCTCCGGCATGAACGTCAGCATCCTCGCTTTCGTAGTTTTCTGGACGCTGCGCCGGCTTCGCCTTGCCGAGATTCCCTCCACGCTGCTGACCATCGCATTCTGCGCAAGCTACGCCTTCATCACCGAAGTGGGTGCGCCCGTCTGGCGGGCCACGCTGATGTGTGCCGTTTACTTGACCACGCGCTTGCTCTATCGCGACCGCGCCATGGTCAATGCCATCGGAGCCGCCGCGCTCGCGATTCTGATCTTCGATCCGCGGCAGCTCTTCACCGCAAGCTTTCAAATGACATTCGTTTGCGTCTTGATCGTCGCCGCCATCGGCCTGCCGGTGCTGCAGCGTACTTCTCAGCTGTACAAGCAAGCTTTGCACCATTGGGATTCGAACGATTACGCCGCGATGTTGCCCCCGAGGGTCGCGCAATTCCGCGTCGACTTGCAACTTATCTCGTCGCGCCTCGCCCGGTTTGTAGGAAAAGTCTGGGCGCCACGGCTGATTCGCGGCACAGTCCGCTCGCTGCTAGTCGCTTACGAACTCGTTTTCATCTCCGCCGTGATGCAGATGGGTCTGGCTTTGCCCATGGCCTATTACTTTCACCGGGCCACGACTATCGGCTTGCCCGCCAACCTGGTCGTGGTACCGCTGATGCAATTGCTGATGCCGGCCGCCATCGCCACTCTGCTACTCGGATCCGCCTCGCCTTGGTTGGCCAGGCTCCCGTTGCTGGTCGCCAACTTTGCTCTCCACGGAATCACCGGCACAGTGCGCGGCTTGGGAATCATGCGGCTGGCCGATCTCCGCGTTGCGATGCCCTCGGCTGCGGTGATCGTCTGCGCCGCAGGCGCGCTGGTATTCGCCATGCTCATGGCGCGGCGCCGTTGGTGGTTGGCCACTGCCGGAATCGTGGCGATCCTTGCCGCATCACTGGTGCTGGCGCTGATTCCCCCGGCTCCCCGTATCCATCCCCGAGTGCTTGAAATGACTTCCATTGATGTCGGCGAGGGCGATTCCATTCTCCTCGTCACGCCGCAGGGCCGCACTTTGCTCATCGACGCCGGAGGCCCCATCGGTCCCGGCGGTTCTCAACTCGACTTCGGCGAGGACGTCGTTTCGCCCTATCTCTGGAATCGCGGCATCTCGCATCTCGATGCGGTGGCCATCACCCACGGCCATTCTGATCACATTGGGGGGATGATTTCGGTCCTGAAGAATTTTCGGCCCCACGAACTGTGGGTCGGCCTGCTGCCTCCGAGCCATGCTCTGCAGAACGTGATCGCGACCGCGAATTCTCTTTCAATCAAAGTCGTGCGCCACTGGGAAGGCGATGAGTTCGAGTTCGGCGGAACGACCGTGCGCGTGCTGTTTCCGCCGCGCCAGTGGCCGGTCGGCGACCGGCCGCAGAACAACGATTCCATGGTGCTCCGCGTCAGCTATCTCGATTCGTCAATCCTGTTGGAGGGAGATGCGGAAAAGAAAGTGGAGCGCTACATCGCGGAAACCGAACGTCCCCACGCCTCTTTGCTGAAGGTCGGCCACCATGGCAGCGCCAACGCCACCACGCCCGAACTCATGGCCACCGCCAAACCGCAATTCGCCTTGATTTCCGTGGGGACAGGCAACTCGTTCGGATTGCCTCGAATGGAAACTCTCGCCCGTTTGGGCGCAGCCGGAGCGCGGGTTTACCGCACCGATGTCAATGGCGCGGTCACCTTCCTGCTTGACGGACACTCGGTCACGGCTTCTCCGGCGGATCTTCAATAATTTCGATCTCGGCCGTCTCGTCATCGTCGAAATCCGGTTGACGGTACTCGGCAATTAATTTTTGCGCCGCGACCGCGTCCTCTTGCCGCACCAGAATGAGCGTTCCTCCCAGCCCCGGAAATGCATCCTGCACCAACGATGCCGAAGTGAGATCGTTGTCGATGCCCGCCGAGTCGAGCAGTCCCTTCACCACCAGGGCTTCCGATTCCTGCTCGGAATCGAACACCTTGACCAGTTTCTCGTTAGGATCCGGGCGCGGCTCGACGCCTCCGGTCTTGAGCGGTTCTGGCATGAGATCTCCAATTCTGGATTCGCTTCACACGGCCGAATCCCCGCCGCACAGCCGATTCTACTCTTCTCCCAAGCTCCTGTAGGAGCGACTGCCCGGCCAGCCCACTTCGACAGCACCGGGAAGAGCACGACAGTCGTGCCGTAAACGCGTCTTCAACCTCCTGCTTCAGTCGCTGTGGCCCAATCTTTGTGCTCCGGGCAGGCCGCGCTACTGAACAGCCGCGAAGCGGCGGAAGAACGCAGCCCACGGCGCAAGCCGTGGGTGGGCAAAAACAGATTAGGAGCGAGCCCCGGAGGGGCGAAAGAATAGCTACGCCACAGACTCGTAGGGACAACCCAGATTTCGCGCGTACCTTTTCAGGCGCCAGCTCTGCGCGAACGCCGCCTAAAGCTTCATCAACCAATCTGCAGGATGAACCTCAACTGGCACCTCCGGGTAGTTGCTTTCTGCCGTGTCTGCGAGAGAATGCCCTAACCGAGGCGCGCAACGCGAAGACGCGTAGCGTCATCCAAACTGTGGGTGGATTGGCCGGTAGACACGCAAAGGGGACTCCATGAATTTACCTCAGCAGGCTGCCAAGGGATCGCAATTTCCGTTAGCGGAACAGGAGGCCTGCCGCGAACGCGAAGAGGAAGCCCGCAAGATCCGCCGCCTGCAGTTGATGATCAGCATGGTCATGTCCGTGATCAGCCAGGACCCGAACCTTACGGTGGAAGAAGCTTCAGAACTGGCCGCCGGAGCCAAGCGCGCGGCCCTCGCCATGTTCCCCGACAAAGAACTCGCCTTCGACCTGCTCTACAAACCCCGCCTGCAAAGGCTGATGAAGGAACGCTTTCGGCTGCAGTGAGGCTAGCTGCGTTACTCATCCACCACCGAATTCTTCAGCGTCCCTACGCCTTCTACGCTCACTTCGATCACATCTCCCGCCACCACCGGGCCCACGCCCGCCGGCGTCCCGCTTGGAATCAGGTCTCCCGGAAACAAGGTCATCGCCTGCGCGATATGCCGGATCACCGCATCCAGCGAAAAAATGAAATCGCGCGTGTTGCCCTGCTGCCGCACCTGGCCATTGACGCGCGTTTCCACGCCCACGCCCGCCCCCGCTCCGAAACATGGATCAATCTCGTCCGTCACCAGCGGGCCCACCGGACAGAACGTGTCGAAGCCCTTGGCTCGCGTCCACTGTCCGTCTTTATTTTGCAGATCGCGCGCCGTCACGTCGTTCACGCATGTGTAGCCAAGAATAAATTGCCGAATATCCGCATCCGCGGCGGGCTGGTAACAAGTCTTGCCGATGACAACGCCGAGTTCCCCCTCATAATCGACTCGCTCGGAAATCTTTGGGCGCCGCACCGTTCCTCCCGGTGCGAGCAAAGCCGAAGTCGGCTTGAAAAAAATCAACGGCTCCTTCGGTACCTCATGCCCCAGTTCCACGGCATGCTCGCGATAGTTTCGCCCCACGCAGACAATTTTCGACGGACGCACCGGAGGCAGCAATGCCGCCTCCTCCAGCGCGATCGCCTCGATCCGCCGCGTGCGCAGGCCTTCCATGTCTCCGTCTGCTTCCTCAGGAGGCGTGACCAGGATGCGCACAATGCAATCGCGCCCGCCCACGGACTCCACCAGCCCGTACTGGGCCTCACCGTTGAATTGAAATCGACAATATTTCATGGCTCCCTATCTAAACACGAGTTGCAGAATCCCGCGAAATCTTTTGTCCCACGCGGAGCCGCGTGAGTGTATGTGGAGCGGGCACTCCTGCCCGCTTTGCCTGCGGCGGCAAGAGCTAGCGGGCAGGAGTGCCCGCTCCACATACACTGCGCCTACTGCGGCACAGTTTCGCTGGCTTCCTCTGAACCTGCGCTCTCGTTGCCGCGAACATCCACCGCGGACACGGAATAAAAATACCGGTTTCCCGGCGTGACGCTGGCGTCGCGATAAGCCGGCGTCTTCACCGGTTCGGCATTCAACTTGACGGCCGGCGTTCCTTCCTGGTGACGATAGATGTTATATCCGGCAAGATCCACTTCGCTCACCGGCGCCCACACCAGATCGATGAAGGGCTTTTGCCCAGGGCCGGAGAACACCGCCTGCACGCCTGAAGGCACGGCCGGAGGAAACACGTCGTTCGCAAAAACCTTGATCTCGGGCGTGTCGTCGCCTTCGATCAGCACCTCAGGTTTGCTGGCTTCGTGGACCGTCGTTACCGTGTTGGCGCGGTAGTTGTATGTTCTCTGCCACTCGATCTCGGAATCAGTCAGCGAAAAATGATTGTCCGCGCTCGCCGGCAACTCGCCCACCAGCGTCGCCTGCGTGCTGCCTTCAGGCATGCGGTATACGCGGTACGAGTAGCGGATCGCAGGCTCCTTGCTCACTGCAGAAGGATCGCCTGCCCAGCTCAGTACGACACCCTCACGCTTGACTTCGGCCCGAAAGTCTGGCGGCGGTGGCAAGGTCCGTACCAGCGGAACCCGGATCTGATTCGAAAGTCCGGCGCCCCGACGGTCGTTATTCAGCACTTCGACCGCATAGGTGATCACCGCACCCAGCGCGTTGCTCTGCATCTGCGCCGGAAGCGTGTCGGTGTAGGACGCGGTTATTTTGTTCGCGGATTTCATGGATTTCGGAGAACTGGGCTTCGCAGAATTCGTGTTTGGCGGGGCGGTCTGCGCCGGGGCTTCGCCGGCCGGCGTCCCGCAAGTTGTCAACTCGCCTGGGCCTCGGCAGATTTGTGTCGGGCCAACGCTGTGGATTACTTGCCGGTCAGTTGTGGTGGTGGGAATCGTCCAGGTGAGAGTCACCTTTTTGCCCTTTCGGGAAGCGCGCAGGTCCGATGGAGGCTTAGGCAGATCGAGCGATGGAGGCCGCGGCGGCCCGATCGTGGCGCAGGCCGCCAATATCAGCGGCGCGAACCAAGCCAGCCAAAAGCCGAATCTGGAGCGTCTCATGCGCAGGGAAACAGACTATCAGAACTGCGCTTGTCATCCTGAGCGAAGCGCGCTCGAATGAGCGCGCACAGTCGAAGGACCCCTACCCCATCAACAGAAGCGGGGCTCTGTCTGTGCCGCCCCTGCTTCACCCCGCCAGTTCCTTCACCGCCTCACGAAACACCTTCGTATGCCGGTCTACGTCCTCCGCTTCCGTCTGCGGACACATCAGCGCCATATTGTGAAACGGCGTCAGCAGAATGCCGCGATTCATCGCGTAAAGATGCATGAAGCGCTCCATTTCGAAGTCCATCGCGTCATGCGCCTGGTCGCCTGTCTTGGGCTCTGGCCCGAACATATATTCCGCGCGGCACCCTAGCTGCGTAACATGCCACGGCAATCCGGAATCAGAAATCGCCTTGGCTACGCCTGCCGTCCAGCGCTCGGCCATCGGGATCATCCGGTCGAACGCTTCTTTGGTGAGGACCTTGGTCAGCGTGGCGCGCATTGCGGCCAGGGACAAGGCGTTTCCCGCGAGCGTTCCTCCGATGCCGCCGACATCGGAGTGCTCCAGTTCCTGTTTCGCCAGGATACGATCGGCAACTTCCTGAGAGAATCCGTACGCCGCACCCGGAATACCCGCGCCAATCGCCTTGCCGAACACAATCACGTCGGGATCCAGATTTTCCGCCCGCGTATATCCGCCGGGCCCGGCGCAGATGGTGTGCGTCTCGTCAATGATCAGCAGCGTGCCATGTTTGCGGGTCAGCTCGCGCAAGGCCTTGTGATATCCCGGCTGCGGATGCACGATGCCGACGTTCGTCATCGCCGGTTCGGCGAGCACGCATGCGACATCGCCGACCGCCAAAGTCTTCTCCAACGCGGCAACATCGTTGAACTCGACAACTCTCGTCGTGACCGCCGGATTCACTGGAGGCCCAACGTTTCCATGGCGCGGCCCGGCTGTGCCGTCCGTGGCAAGCGTGATAAACGTCTCATCCACCGTGCCGTGATAGCACCAGTTGAAGACAAGAATTTTCGGACGCCCGGTGATCTGCCGGGCCAGCCGAATCGAAAAGCGGTTCGCGTCGGTTGCCGTCAGCGCAAACTGCCAGAAGGGAAGATGGAAGCGGTTCTGCAGTTCCTCGGCAACGACAATCGCGTCCTCTCCGGGAAGCATCAGGGTGATGCCGCGGCGCATCTGCTCCTCCGCCGCTTTCACTGTGGCAAACGGAGAATGTCCGGTCATCGCGCCGGTATCGCCGAGGCAGAAGTCGATGTAGCGATGTCCGTCGACGTCGAAAAAGTGCGCGCCCTGCGCCTCCCGCACGAACGGCGGAAACGCTCCCGCCCACTTCACCATCCAGTTCATGGGCACGCCCGCCAGCAGCGACTTGCTGGCTCGCTCAAACAGCGCCTTCGATTTCGGACGCTCGTCGACAAACTTCTTCTGTTCACGTTGCATGAGGGACTTCAGGCGGGCGCGGTCAATAGTTTTCATCGTGAAGAAAGATAAACCATGAAGCGCGCCGGAGCCATGGCGGGCTGGCGACTTCTGAGGGGAATTGATTCCGCGACGGCTTGGACAAGAGGCTTTTCTTTTTTTATATCGACTTCCCGTAAGATCTTGGATTTGCTGGACTTAGGAGGAAACGAGTGTAGTCTTGATCGCCAAATTCTTGCATCTAAAGTAGTTACCGGCAAAATATTCAGGAATAAAGAGTTAGCGAAATGAGGGTGGAGATGTCCACCTTCGCTGCGTGACTGGGTTGGAGAATATTCGCGCACGGTGCCAGTGTGAGCGCTTTTTGGAACGTGGGTAAAGGTTATTCGTCACAGTGCGGGCGTGGGTGGCTGTGGAAAAAGTCGTGGGTCAATTTGGCGTTGGAAGGAAAAAGCTTTAATTACAAAGGGCACTAAGGTACACGAAGGAGGACGCCATTAACCACAGAGGGCACAGGGGGCACTGGGGAATGCCTACGACTACGGAACCCGTCCGGTCGACGAGGATCGCCTGAATCGAATGAGCGCTCCCAACGCGCCTTCCGCGATCCCGGAAAAATATTGGGGGATGGGCTCTCGCGCTCAATGTGGAGCACACATGGGGTGAGCAGCTCGCGGCAGCGGTGCTCAACCGCGTGGGGCCGCAAGCGAGGAAGTCATCGGTCTGAACCTGCGTTAGACCCTGCATGCAAAAAGCCTCCCGTGGGGGGCGGGAGGCTTTTCTGCGGAAACGAACCTGGGCGCTGTTCTTACTTCGGTTGCTGCTGCGTGTCGGTGTTCATGGGCGCGGCGCTGTTGCTGGAGAGCTGTTCGAGATCGTTCTTCAGCAGGCTGATCTCGACGCGGCCACCAGAGATGCGCTTCGTCTTTGCGGTCTCATCGCTCGAAGGAAGCGGGGCGTTGCCCATGCCGACGAGATAGATGCGGTAGACCGGGATATCGTGGTTCAGCACGAGGTAGCGCACAACGGATTCGGCCATCTTCTGGGAAACGGTGATCGCGGCCTGTCCCTTGCCCGACGAAAAGCCTTGCACCTCGATGATGTAGCCGCGCTGTCCCTTTACGCCGTCCGCCATCTGATCCAGAGCATCCTTGGCATTTTTGCTAAGCATGGTCTGACCAGGGCGGAAGCGGATTTCGGTCTGGTTCGAGGCCTTGTACTGGTCGATGTTGCTGACCACGGTCTCGACGGTCTGGACGCGGGTGGTGACCATCTGCGCGGACTGCTGCGCCTGCGTAGCCTTGTTGCCGGCGTCGATGGCGTGCTGGTCGGCTTCGTTAGCCTTGTCGGAGGCGAGCTTGATGCCAGCCTGGGCGCGCTGATCGGTGTCTTTGATCTGCTTGCTGTTGGCGGAGGTCAGCTCATCGAGCTCATTGACGCGGTCGCGGATGGGCTCGGTCTGGCGCTGTACATACTTTTTGCGGGCAAAAGGATTGACGCGTCCCCAGAAACCTTCACGAGATGGGGCAGCCAGCGGAGCTTTGCCGGTCGCATTGCCGGTGTCAGACGATTGAGTCTGCGCGGCAGCGGGCTGGCTTTGATCCTGGGAAGACGAGGTAGACTGCGCAACCGCCGGCAGAGCGAGCAGCGCGGCTAGAGGCAGAGCAACGACAAGACGGTGGTTCATATGTGACTTCCTCCAAGTTAGGGGGAGCGTTTTGGGCTCCACTCCAGCACGCCTGGGCGTGCTTTAAATTTGATTGCGTCCCCTGAAACGGTAAAGAAAGCCAGCGGAATCGCTGAGCCGGCCTGCGCTGACGCTGCGCCTGGCCTTTAAAGCCTCGGCGCCGATACGCGACGCCGCTATGCTCTATTACATGTGGGATGCCAAATGTGGCTCCAAGGTTGAACGCCTAAATGCTTGATAGCTATGGACATTGTAGCCCTCCGATTGGCGGAAAGATAGCGACGGCCGCAATTGCAGGGTAATTTTGGGAAACCTGATATAAAAACTGCGTGGAAAATTGAGTACGGCGGTGAGTGTGGCGAGCGGAAAAACAATGGACTTACCCAGAGCTCGGAAACATCGCAAAAATGTGCATCGAGGGGGAATCTTGGAATCGAACTGTTGGACTCGGAGTAATCGAAGTAATATGAGCGGCAAGTTACTGCTGGTTACTATCCTGACGTTGTGCTCTCTAACTTTGTCAGTGCCGACGGCGGTCGCGGAGTCAGGGCTGCGGTCGTCGCGGATTCCTGACGAACGCATGCAGCAGTATTCCGAGCTGGCCGTCAGTTGGATGCAGGAATATTTGCGGATCGATACGACGAATCCTCCGGGAAACGAGATGAAGGCGATCACGTTTTACAAGAAGATTCTCGATCAGGAAGGGATTGAGAATCGCACGTTTGAGTACGCTCCGGGGCGTGGAGACTTGTGGGCGCGGCTGCCGCATACGACCGGCGAGGCGAAACGGCCCATCATTTTACTGAACCATATGGATGTGGTCACCAGCGATGCGTCGCATTGGCGGGTGCCACCGTTCAGCGGCGAGATCAAGGACGGCTATCTCTGGGGCCGCGGCGCGCAGGACATGAAGGACGAAGGACTGGCGCAACTGGTCGTGATGGTGATGCTAAAGCGGGAGAAGATTGCGCTCGATCGGGACGTGATCTTCCTGGCGGTGTCGGACGAAGAGGCGGATGGGACGGGCACGGACTGGTTCATCAGCCACCAGCGCGATCTGCTGGAGAATGCGGAATTCCTGATCAACGAGGGCGGCGAGAATTTACTCGAAGGTGGAAAGGTGAGGTACGTCGGCGTCGATGTGGGCGAGAAGACCACGTACTGGCTGCACGTGGTGGCGCATGGAACTCCGGGGCATGCCTCGCGGCCGAATCCGGACTCGGCGCCTAATCGGCTGGTGCGGGCCTTGGACCGGATCATTGCTTACCGGACTCCATTGCGGGTGTTGCCGGTAGTGGACGAGTTTTTGCGGGAGATGGCTCCTTATGAACCGACGGAAGAAGCCGCTTACTACCGCAATGTGAAGAAGGCGATCGAGGATAAGAAGTTTCAGCAGCAGTTGGAGCGGGACGAATCGCTGAACTTCCTGCTGCGCGACACCATCTCGCTCACCATGATGGGAGGATCGGGGCAGACGAACGTGATTCCCGCCGAGGCGTGGGCCAATCTGGATGTGCGGATTCTGCCGGGAGGAGATCCGAAAGCGGTGCTGGAGGCGGTGCGGCGGGTGGTGAACGATCCGAATGTGACGGTCGAGCCGCTGAACGCGGAGTTCCGCGTGGCAAATTATTCCGGGACGGACAATGCGCTGTATGCGGCCATCCGGGAGGTGGCGGGAAAATATTTTCCGGGGACGCCGGTGGTGCCGCACATCACCAGCGGGTATACGGAGAATCAGCGGTACCGGCCGCTGGGGATCGTGGCGTATGGGTTCAATCCATACACGGCGACCGATGAAGAGGGGAATACCGAGCACGGGAATGATGAGCGGATTCGGGTGGAGGAAGTGCGGAGAGGACCACGGGTTTTGTTTGATGTGGTGGCGGCGGTGGCGGGGAAGTAGGCGGCCGGACGGGCAGATTCAAGTACTCGGAACTGGGGTAATGATTGCTATGGGGGATTTAACAACAACAATGAGAAGGCTGGAACTGTCGCGTCGGGCTGAAAGGACTCACAGGTAGCCACTAATGGCCGAAGTCGACCCTCACGACAATTTCGGCCTCCATTGATTCGCCACCGCAACTAGCAGGCTTGAATCGCCATTGCCGTACGGCCTCCAACGCGGCATCGTCAAGCCCACTCCTCGGTTCGGAGGTTATACGCAGGTTGTGGGGCTCCCCATCGGTTCCAATAACTGCACTCACCAAAATCACAAATCTTCCGCTGAAGTATTTAGTGGGCCTTGGCCCCGGAGCGTAGAGCGCCTTCGGTGGTTCAACTGAATCGAGACAATTCACCGATTCCTTTGCTCCTTCCGGCTTCCCGAACAGGGCCGGGTCGGGCTCGGGCGCAGCAGCCAATTCCACTATTCTTGCCTGCAGGGCTGAGTGCTTATCCTCATCGCATTCGTAAGACATCGCGAATAGGCGGTCGCCGAACTTCTGATAGTCAGAGTATGAACAGACCCGTTCCACAATTCGAGTGCCAAGCTGCCAAGGTTGAAATTGGACCGCGAGTGTACCATTCGCTTTATCGAAACACAGACCCGACTTCGGGGGCGAAACGCCGACGTCGGTCTCGCGTTCTAAACAGTGCACGGAGACTCCATTGACCTCGCGATCCGTCGATGACTTCCATTTCCCCGGAAACTTGCCGAACTCAGAAAGGGTGAGGATTTCTCCCGTACGTTCGGGGATAACTGTGGAGTTGTCAAGAAGCCACCGCTTTCGGCCTGCAGTCACTTGAATTTTGCGAAAATTTCCCACCGCTAGTTCCCTACGCCATTGTGCTTTGGAAACCCAAACTTCCGTATATACACCCCGCATTGCAGTACCGTCTGTTCCAATGATCTTAACTTCCATCTGAAGCCGAAACGGGGGAGCACCTCCTGCACGGATATCGGACAGTTGCCTTGCGTGGTCGATTAGGGCGGATGCGGCGGCGTCACCCTCGCTGCCGAGAGCCTTTGACGAAGGGAGAAGAAGCGTGAATCCAAACAGCAAAATGCCAAAGCGAGTCATGTGAGCTTCCTGATTTGGAGAGGACAACTTAGATCAAATCGCAATTGGGAAGCCTAGCACATTTAGCTGATGATACACGGTTGAAGAAATCAGAGCCTAGCGCTCATTTACCCCGTTGCGGTTGGGGCCAGAGGACCGAAACAGATGAGTAGGCGCTTGGGGCGATTGTTGCCCACATAGGCGTGCCCTTAGACTCCCTGAATCGGCGCGATCATGCGAATGGATGGTAGGGATCCTTCGACTGCGTTGTCGTCCGCTTTGCAGACGGCAACTTCGCTCAGGATGACAATGCTGGGTGAGTCTTAGCAGCCGCAGTGCTTTTCGTATTGCTCGAAGATGAAGTGGTCGGTCATGCCGGCGATGTAGTCGCAGATTACGCGCGGGAGCGATTCTTCTTTCGACTTTTCCTGGTAGTTGTGCGGGAGGGATTCCGGGTGGTCCATCCAGAAGGCGAATAGCTCCGACACGACGCGCTCCGCGTCGTCTTTCTCATCCGCTAACGAAGGGCTGAAGTAGAGATTTTCGTAGAGGAATTCCTTGCTTTGCCTGCGCTCGGCTTCGACTTCGGGGCTGAAGGCCGCGAGGCGGTGGGGATGATCGCGGACATCCTCGAGAGTACGAACTCCGGATTCGTTGACTCGCTTCTGCGTCGTCTTGATCAAGTCATCCACAAAACGGTTGAGGACTTGTTTGAGGGCCTCGTTGAATTTCAGTTTGTCGGGAGCCTGAGGATAGATCTGCTCGACTTCGCGGAAGAAACGGTCGAATGCCGGCACTCCTTCGCGGATCTGATCGAGCGAGAGCAGGTGGGCCTCGTATCCGTCGTCGAGGTCGGCGGTGTTGTAGGCGATCTCGTCGGTGAGGTCGATGAGCTGCGCTTCGAGCGGAGGACGCCGGTCGAGAAGATACTCAGCAAGTTCCGGATGTTCGCCGGCGTTGTAGTCGTGGGAGTGCTTGATGATGCCTTCGCGGACTTCGAAAGTCAGATTGAGGCCGGGAAAGGCCGCATAGCGCTGTTCGAAATCTTCGACGATGCGCAGAGCGTGAAGATTATGGTCGAAGGAAAGTCCGTGCTCGCGCATGGCGGCGTCGAGAGCTTTCTCTCCGGCATGGCCGAAGGGAGGATGGCCGAGGTCGTGAGCTAACGCGAGGACTTCGGCGAGGTCGGTGTTGAGGTTGAGAGCGCCGGCGATGGTGCGGGAAATTTGCGTGACCTCGAGCGTGTGCGTGAGGCGGTTGCGGAAGTGGTCGCTGTAGCGGCGGGTAAAGACTTGCGTCTTGGCTTCGAGGCGGCGAAAGGCGCGGGCGTGGATAACGCGGTCGCGGTCGCGCTGGAAATCGTTGCGGTAAGGGTGGTGAGGCTCAGGAAAGCGGCGTCCGCGGGAGTGTTCGACGTGCACCGCGTAGGCGGCGAGCATGAGGGAAGGATAGCAGAGTGCCGAGTACTGAGTTGCGAGTACCGAGTATGGCCTACTCGGTACTCGGACCTCGCTACTGCTTGTTGGATTCCTCTTTGGCCAGCTTTACTTTCGCGGCGTCCAGCTTTTGCTGGACTTTAGCGAAGGCGTCGGTGTCCTGCTCGGCGGGAACGGTTTTGTTCCATTCCTGAACGGCGCGATCCCAGTGGGCGGCAGCCAGTTTGAGGCGCCCGGTTTTCTGGTAGAGATCGCCGAGATGTTCCTGCACAGTTGGATCGGAGCCCATGTGGACCGCAGCCTTATTCAGGTTGTCTTCGGCAAGATCGTATTTGCCTAACTTGAAGTACACCCAGCCGAGTGAATCGAGATAAGCGGGATTGTTGGGCTCAAAGGTGAGAGCCTGCTTGATGTAGTTGAGCGACTCTTCGAGCTTCACCCCGCGATCGGCATTCATGTAACCGAGATAGTTGAGGGTAGCGGCGGCCTGCGGATCGCTCGGCGGCGTCATGGCTAGAACTTTGCGGAACTGGTCCTCTGCCTGGTCAAACATCTTCTGGCGCTGGTAGAGATCGCCCCGAAGGAAGTAAACATAGGCCTTGTCATCAGTTTTAGTGGAGAGCTGTTCGGCCTTGTTGAGAGCTTCTTCGGCATCGCTCCAGCGCTTGGCGCGGGTGTAGATGATGGCGAGGCGAACGTAGACGTCACGATCTTCGGGCCCGCCCTTGAGCATGGAACGAATGTCGGCGACGGACTGATCGACTTGCCCCGTGTCGGCGAGTTGCGCATCGAGCACCATGCGGAGATCGCGGTCATCGGGCATCTTCTGAACCGCTTCTTTGGCGACAGCGGTGGCTTGCGGCCACTGCTTGGCTTCGCGATACGTGTCGATAATCTCCTGATAACCACTGCGGGCGTTTTCATCGCCGAGGGTCAGCATTTTGCGGAAGGTATCGACTGCGGCGGAGTAGTTTTCCTGCTCGCGGTAGATCATGCCCAGCCGCTCGATGAAGATCGCGCGATTATTACGGTCCGCCTGGCTCGTGCCGACATCACTCTTATCCGTTTTCTTCAGCAGATCCTGCAGCAGCTTGATGGCCTCGTCGTAGCGGCCTTGCGCCTGGTATACCGCAGCCATGCTGTAGGGAACGTCCATCGTATCGGGGACGAGAGTGTCGGCGCGCTTCAGATTTTCCAGCGCCTGGTCATACTTGCCTTGGCGACGGTAGATCTCGGCTATGCGAACGTAGGTTTGCGCGTCTTCCGGATTGGAATCGGCGATGACTTTGTATTGCTCGAGAGCGGCCTCGAGCTGGCCGTCGTTTAGAAGATTTTCGGCGAGCCCACGAATTGCGTCGAGATTGTCTCTATCGAGCACGATTGCGTGCTTATAGGCATCGATAGCGTCTTTGTAATCTTTGCGCTGCTCGTAGGCCGCGCCCAGCGCGGAGTACAGCTTGGCGGAACGCGCGGAATCGGGAATCGAGCTCAGCACTTTCAGAGCGTGGCCGGTGTCACCCTCATCGGTATAAAGCATGGCCAACGTGGTGACGGCTTCTTCCGAACTCGGGTCGAGCTTGATGGCGGTCTTGAGCTCAGCTTCCGCCTTCTGCATGTCGTTGCTCAGGCGATACAAGCGACCGAGCAGGAGATGGTCGTCGACGCTGTCGGGATCGAGCTTGACGATTTGTTCGTACTGGTCGATGGCCAGCTTCAGAATATTGTCGGAGCCCGAACCGCCGGGCATGTCGCCGAGGGAGCGGAGATAAATGCGCCCGAGAAGCTTGTGGGCTTCGAGGTTCTTGGGATCGCGCTTGATGATGTCTTGCGCTTCGCGGACGGCATCGGCAATGCGTCCGGTCTTGACGTAGAGCTCGGCGAGCGCGGAGGTCAGGAATTCAGAGGACGGATCGGCTTCGATGGCGAGGCGATATTCCTCGGCGGCTTTCACGGCCAGATCGCTGCGGCCGTAAGCGGTAACCATCTCCTCGTACATGTGGGCCAGCGTGTAGTGATAGTACGCGGCGGCCTTGTCGACCTTGTGAGGCGCGGACTGGGCCGGCTTCGCATCGGGCTGGCTCGCGTCGGACGAGGATGGGCTGGTTTGCCCCATGGCGGCGGTAGCCACCAAGATCATCAAACAAAGGCGAAGAATTCTATTCATCTGGACCTGACTGCGCTTGTGGCGCGTTTCCGGAACCTCAGCTTATTTGGATGCAAAGCCGTCGGGGGAAAGGTGCTTTTATTCTACCGCGAGCCGCCGAGAGTTGGGAAAAAACTGGGGCCAGGCGAGGTCGGAAGGACAGGGACTGCCGGGAGGCGGGGGTGTCAAGGTTTGGAAAGAGATTGTTGATTTCTGATTGTTGATGGTTGAATGAAAACCTTGGAACTTGCCGCCTGCCCAATCGGACTTCAGGTCCGAGCGCCACAGTCCGGGTGCGAAGCCGTGACGGCCTCGCTACAACGAGCGTTTCTGCTTTTATTCAACAATCAAAAATCATCATTCAACAATTTCTTGTCAGTGGCGGAAGTGGCGGACTCCGGTGAAGAGCATGGCCAGGCCGAGGCGGTCGGCGGCTTCGATGACTTCAGGATCGCGCTGCGAGCCTCCGGGCTGAATGATGGCGGTGGCTCCGGCTTTGGCGATCTCTTCGACGCCGTCGGGAAATGGGAAAAAGGCGTCGGAGGCGGCGACCGTGCCTTTCAGCGGGAGTTGAGCCTTCATCGCGCCGATCTTGGCGGCATCCACACGGGACATTTGTCCGGCGCCGACGCCGACGGTTTGTCCGTCGCGGGCGTAGACGATGGCATTGGACTTCACGTGCTTGCAGACTTTCCAGGCGAAAAGCAGGGCGCGGGTTTCTTCGGGAGTGGGCGGGCGCTTGGTGACGACCTTCAAGTCGGAATCGTTGAGAGCGCGGATGTCGGCGTCTTGCACCAGCATGCCGCCGGAGACATTTTTCAGGATCCATCTTTGATTCGCGGGTACGACTTCGACCAGGCGGAGATTCTTCTTACTCGCAAATTTCGCTTTGGCGGCTTCGTCGAACGACGGCGCGGCGATGACTTCCAGAAACAGCTTGTGCATTTCCTCAGCGGCTTCGAGGTCTACCGGGCGATTGACTCCGATCACGCCTCCAAAGGCCGAAACAGGGTCGCATTCCAGAGCACGCCTGTAGGCTTCGGCGAGGGTCTTGCCAGTCGCGGTGCCGCAGGGGTTGGTGTGCTTGATGATGGCGACGGCCGGCTCGTCGAAGTCTTTTCCCGTAAATTCCTGGGCGAGATCCCAAGCGGCCTGCAGGTCGACGATGTTGTTGTAGGAAAGCTCCTTACCCTGCAACTGGCGGGCGTTGGCGACGCCTTGGCCCGAGCCGTCGGAATACATCGCGGCCTTCTGGTGAGGGTTTTCGCCGTAGCGCAGGTCGAGGGCTTTGTAGAACGAGAAGCGGAGCGTACCGGGGAATCCGCTTTCTGATTGCAAGTCCACCTTGTCGGGGCTGATGCGCTCCAGCGTGCTTGCGATAGCGGAGTCGTAGGCGGCGGTAGTGGCAAAGGCTTTTTGGGCCAGGCGCCATTTGGTTTCGCGGGAGAGCCAGCCGCCGTCGCGCTCGAGTTCGGCGGCGATCGCGCCGTAATCGGAGGGCGAAGTGACGATGGCTACGTCGTGAAAATTCTTGGCGGCCGAGCGGATCATCGACGGCCCGCCGATGTCGATGTTTTCGATCAGCTCTTCGAAAGCCACTCCGGGCTTGGCGGCAGTTTTCTCGAAGGCGTAGAGATTCACGACCACCATGTCGATGGGCTGGATGCCGTGCTCTTTCACTGCGGCGACGTGCTTGGGATCTTCGCGGCGATGGAGGATGCCGCCGTGAACCTTGGGATGAAGCGTCTTGACGCGTCCGTCGAGCATCTCGGGGAAACCGGTGAGGTCGGAGATGTCTTTCACGGCGATGCCGGAGTCGCGCAGCAGCTTGGCGGTGCCTCCGGTGGAGATGAGGTCGATGCCGAGGGCAGAGAGCTTGCGGGCGAACTCGACGAGTCCGGTCTTGTCGGTGACGGAGAGGATGGCGCGATGAATTTTAGGATTGGCTGACATGCGGGCCCCTTAACTTCTTTGCCACGGATTTACACGGATGATCACGGATTTACGTATGGAAACTTAGGTTGAATCCGCGCAGAGCTGTGGCGCAATGAAGTTGCTTATCGAATCGTGAATGGGAAATTCTATCAGCAGATCGGGCGGGTCGGGCAAACCCAAAAGCATTTACCACTAAGGGCACGAAGGTTCACGAAGTAAGAACTTACGGCAACGCTGCAGTTGGGATTTCTTACGTTTTTGCTTTGGCTTTCAGCTTGACGTGGCCATTCGTGATTTCTACCGAGTATTCGACATTCTCGCAATGGTATTGCTTGCGAATCTGTTCGGTCTTTTTCTGGACGAAGGCGGTGAAGGAGTCGATGCCGCCGCTGACGTTCTCTCCCGCTTTTTTCTTGGCAGCCACGAGGGTGTTGTAGAGGCGCTCGACCTGCTCGCGTTCCGTCTGGTCGACGCTGTGAAGCGTGAACGGCTGAGACGAGGTGCCGGCGGCTGCGGCCGCGGCGGCCGCATGGCTCACGCCGTAAACGGGATGGTGCTGCGACTTGTGTTCTTCTTCGGCGACGCGGACTCCCTGGACAGAAAGCAGCGCATCCTGCGGACGGCGGTAGCCTTCCTCGCGGATGCGGGACTTCTTGCGCCACAGGTCGCTGTAGACGGCGTAGCGCTGAGCCATTTCGTTGTAGCGATAGCGCTGGGAGAAATTCATGCGACCGCCGTCGGAGAACTTCCGCAACATGGCCAGCACCTTCCACTCGATGTCGGTGGGAGGCCGCTTTTGCGGATTGCTGAAGAAGATCTCGTACTCGATCTTCAGGCGGCGCAGTTGCGAGTCGAGTACGTTAAGTTCCTCGTCGGTGGTCACACGTTTCTCCAAGGCCAGTGTAGGGGGCGAATTCCCGGAGAGCGAGGTGCCCATGGGTCACGGAGGGGAATGGTACGAAAGTAAGGTGGGAAGACAGCTATCAGCCTTCAGCTATCAGCTGTCAGTTAAAGCGTAATTGCTGCCGTGGTCTCGCTGACCTCATGGCTCTTATAAGGCAGATCCGCAGAAATGGCTTGTCATTCGGTCTGGCTGAAAGCTGACGGCTGATGGCTGAAAGCTACTTACTGGAATTCGACGCCATTTTCTTGACCATGGCGAGGACCAGCTTGCGGTCACTGTCGTTGAGGCTGGTGGAGTAGCGGCGGATCTGGCTGAGGAAGCGGACTTCGTCGTCGGAGAGCTGGGGCAGTCCCTTGGAGCCGTTATTGTGTCCGGGCTCGGAAAAAAACTGCGACAGCGGGAGTTCCATGGCACCGGCTATCTTTGACAGCGTATCTAGAGAGGGAATCGTGTGGCCGTTTTCCACGCGCGAGAGATAGCAACGCAGCAGGCCAGTGCGTTTTTCGATGTCACCCTGAGACATACCTTTTTGCAGCCGGTAGTTGCGGATGGTCTCGCCAATGTTCATGGTAGGGAGCATTTCAGAATGGGTCATGGTAACCAGATCGGCAACTTCTGGCAAGGGGAAATTTAGGCCACCTACTAGGACGTTCGTGCCATGCGGGAAGTACATTGCCGGAGCGGCATCTTAGGAGCGCGGCACGCCGTTAGTTGCACAGCGTAAAAGTAATCAAGGGCGGAAAATTACTCCTCCTGGCGCGAAGTTGGAGAAATTGTTTTTGCGAAATGTGGGCTGATTACAACAGGAGTTCCATGTAGAGGGCGCCGGCGATCGGATTCGCGCAATAGGGAGCGATTTCGCGAAAACCGATTCTGCGATACATGGCGACGGCATCTTTCATGACCGGTTCGACGGTGTCGAGGCGCATGCGGCGGTAGCCGATCTGGCGGGCTTCGGCGATGATGCGGTCGGCGAGCACGCGGCCGAGTCCTTTGCCACGGAATTGCGGGCGAAGATAGAGCCGCTTCATCTCGCAGATG
>Ga0187805_10000069_pt1 | contig 29503 bp, 27 predicted proteins | sample NC_wetland_sal_i_6_FD_132965 | JGI IMG/M metagenome (GOLD analysis project Ga0187805, IMG submission 132965) | Wetland sediment microbial communities from Neuse River Estuary, North Carolina, USA - Control_5 | ecosystem: Environmental > Aquatic > Freshwater > Wetlands > Sediment | place: USA...
GGAGTCTTTCCCTCAAGGTAAAGTGCCATTCTTCAGCCGATTTGCCTATGTTCTCCTCTGATTCTTGCCCTACATCCCCGCGGTATACTCCACTCAACACGGCCTCTCTCTCATAATGCATTGGCCCTTGACCCGTGATTGGGAGCAAAACAAACGTCCCAGCCTCAAAGACTGGGACGTAGGTTTGAGCAGCCCTCCCCCGAAGCCCGCTCGGCAGTTACCTTAACCTGTCCACCGGAACTGTAACCTGTCAGTCTTTACAGGGATAGCGAGTCATGCAAAGCGCGTGGGGCATCGATTGTTGACGCAAAATCCCCATAGCGCTCAGTGAGGGTTTTGAGCACAACTCGCCTACCTCACTCGTCAATCCGGCTTTTGGGAAGCTAAGCGCCGGTTTTAGCGAACCGACCTGCCTAGCGCGGCAACGGCATGAGCAGGAGCCAGGCGAACCGTAAACTTGTCCTCGTGTCCACAGCTGATGACTGTAGTGTGGTTGGGATATTCTCTGACCCACATCACCCGTTCGGGGTTGACAAAGACTTCCATGCCGTCCACATCTTCAAACATGACAAACTCCACGTTGCCTCCTTTTGTCAGGGTCTGACGGAAATGGGTGAGCGCCATGAAATCGTCATGTCGCACAGTCGCCAGGCTTTCCATTTGTCGCAAACGTATTCTAGGCCGAGCACCAGCTGGTAAGAAATCCCCACATCGCTCGCTGACCCGCGAATTCCCCGCGGGGCTCTGCTGGCGCGCCCGTTCTCTTTTCCACAGCCCCCATCCGAATCGTTGTGACGAACAACCTTTACCCTGCGAAATCGGAACGCGCAAACTGGCCTCATGCGCGCGAATTCCGCGATCAGCGTCACAACCGCCAAGGTCCGGGAAACCTCGGATAACTCCTTATTCTGTAAGATTTTACGAATAACATACTTAGAATCAGGATTTTGCGGCTCAAACAGCCAGCCTGCACTCCTTAACTACAACCAAATCAATATCTTAGCGGAAGTGATATGAAAAATATGAATGATGTGCACCCAGATCCCGCCATAGCTCATGCGTCCCCGGAAGCACCGCCGACGACCCCGACGTTCAAGCAGGAAACAGCCGCAACCGACCTCGAAGCCTTCGCCTGGACGTACGCGCAGAAATCCGGTGAGTTGCAGCAGGACGGCAAGCCCGTCGCCACCGGATATTCCGGCGCGGGAGCCGGCAGGAATAATCCCGCGCTGCAGAACCTGCCCAACGTCGGGCCTATCCCTCAAGGGGACTGGACGATCGCAGGCCCGCCCGCCGATACCGCCGATCACGGGCCGTACGTCCTGAAACTGAATCCGGCAGACGACACGGAAACGTTCGGCCGCAGCGGATTCCTCATGCACGGCGATTCCAAAGAGCATCCCGGATGCGCGTCGCACGGATGCGTCATCCTGCCGAGGAGCGTGCGCGAACAAGTATGGAACAGCGGCGACAGAGACCTGGAAGTGCTAACGGACATTCCTGCCCCGGCTTCAGAACGGGGCAGCAGCGAATAACGATGTCCAGTCGCATCGGGCACACGAGCGAGCGTAGAATCGGGACTGGCACGGCACAAACGTATGCCCGATCAGACTCCAGCGCGTCCACCGCAGACTCCGCCACCGCCCGCTCCACCCACGCCTCCGGCTGGCCCCACCATCAACATCGGCGAAGAGTACGGGACCGCGAAAAAAAATCTGCCGCCAGCGAAAATTGTCGCCATCGCGATCGGGGCCGTGCTGGTGGTCGTATTGATTGCGTCCTTCCTGAAGCGCGCCAAGCCGCAAGGGTCGGGCGCGCTCGACAACGTGGTCGCTGTCGAAATTCCCGGGCAGAACTCCACCCTCGCCGCGCTCACCTTTACCTTGCACAACAGCAGCGACAAGGCTCTCTATGTCCGCAGCCTGCAAGGATCGGTCAAATCCGCCAGTGGAGATTCCACCGCCGACGCTGTATCCGCCGTCGATTTCGACCGATACTTCCAGGCTTTTCCCGCGCTGAAGAATGGCGCGCTGCCCGCGCTTGCGCCGGAGGTTCGGCTTGAGGTCGGGCAAACCGTTTCGCGGACGATCATCGTACCTTTCCCGATGACCCTCGATGCCTTCAACCAGCGCAAATCCGTCAGCGCCATTATCTGGGCCTACAATCAGACTGAGCCTCTGACCTTGACCAAGTGATCCAGCATGCGTGAAGGTGATCCAGCCATGCTGCCTCCGAGATCTGTCATCCGGAAGGCCCGCGTAGTGTGCGGCGCGAAGGACCTGTGCACTCTGCCGCCCGGCGCTCCAGTTGTTTGCCACGAACCACCTTGCATGAATTCCTCAAAATGGGTTCCTATGAACAGATTGAACTTTTCGCGTTACTCTCTGAAAATCGCCGCTCTCGTTCTCGCGCTGTTTGCTCTCTTCGCCGCACCTGCGGCTCGGGCTCAGCAAGGCAAATACGTTTTCTACGTCGGCACCTATACCGGGAATGGCAATTCGAGCAAGGGCATCTATGCGTACCGGTTCGATGCGGCCACGGGCCAAGGCACGCCGCTCGGACTCGCCGCCGAAACCACGAATCCCTCGTTTCTCGCGCTCTCTCCCAACGGCCAGTTTCTGTATGCGGTCAACGAAGTGGAAAACTACCAGGGCGCGAACAGCGGCGGGGTGAGCGCGTTCTCCGTGGATCGTCCGACCGGAAAGCTGACCCTCCTGAATGAAGTGCGCTCGCGCGGCATCGACCCTTGTTACATCATCGTCGACAAATCCGGCAAATACGTTCTGGTCGCGAATTACGTCGGCGACAGCGTTGCGGTCTTCCCGGTTCTTGAAGACGGCAAACTGGGTGAGGCCACCGACTTCGTGCCGCGGCGCACTGGCCACGGCGCCAATCCGGAGCGACAGGAAGCGCCGCACGCGCATTCCATTGACCTGTCGCCCGACAACCGCTTCGCTTTCGTCGATGATCTCGGCCTCGACGAGCTGTTCGTGTACAAGTTCGACAGCGCGAACGGGACGCTCGCTCCGAACGACTCGCTTATCGTGAAGTTTGGCCCCGGCGCGGGCCCGCGCCATTTTCTGTTACATCCCTCGGGCAAGTTTGCATACGTGATCGCGGAACTGGCGTCTACGGTCACGGTATTTTCTTTCGATCAGAGAACGGGTGCGCTACTCCCCCGGCAAATGATTTCCACGCTGCCCAAAGGTTTCGCGGGCGGCAGCGATGCCGCGGAGATCCGCATCGCGCCTTCTGGCAAGTTCCTGTACGCGTCGAACCGCCGTCATGACAGCATCACGGTTTTCGCCATTGATTCTCAGAATGGCACGCTGACCAAAATCGACAACACCCCCACCCAAGGCAAGATTCCACGCAGCTTTGACATCGATCCGACCGGAAATTTCCTGCTCGCGGCAAATCAGAAGTCGGACAACATTGTCATCTTTCGCATCGACCAGGAAACCGGCCGCCTCGCACCGACCGGGCAAAAGCTGGAAGTAGGATCGCCGGTGTGCGTGAAGTTCATGGCGGCCACGAAGTGAGTGCTTGTGCCTTCTGGATGACGCACAAGCCGCTAACCCAATTACTGCTTCTTCTGGATGAACCTTCTCCGCGCCAGGTGCGTGCTGGCGTCGGGCTTGATCTCGTCGTATTTCAAACAGGAAATGGATCCGTCGACTTCGAGCACGGAGAGCGCGACTTGATCGACGCTTTGAATGCCGTGTTCGCGCAAGGCGCGATGAAGTTCGTCCATGCTGACGCGCTCTTTTTCCATATGCGATTCGATGACTTTGCCGTCGTGCACCAGCAGTGAAGGCTGGCCCTGAACCAGTTTCCGGAAGCGCCGGCTGCCTCCGGAAACATCCGCAACCAGATAATTGAAGACCAGCAAGGTGGCAGCCGCAACCGCGCCGCCCGCCAGCGAGGTGTCGGGCCCGGTCATCGCATTCTGTACGGAGTTCGAAAGCAGGAGCAGCAGCGTAAGGTCGAACGGAGTCATTTGCCCGACCTCACGCTTGCCGCTTAAACGTACGCCGATCAAGACCAGCAAGTAGATCACGCCCGTGCGCAGCACGATTTGCAACAACACGTGTACGCCCGGGAAAAAGGCTCCGTTCAATTCCCGCTACCCGTGGTGCTGCCGGCAGTCACCGGCACGGGCGCACTCTTCGGAGTGCTGAGATATCCCGTAACCTTTTTCTTGTCTACCGTCCAAACCACGAGTTCAAAGAGTAAGTGATCGCGGCCGGAGTAGAACTGAATGGGCTCGGAAACGTTGCGATCTTTCTTCTCGATCGTCTTGTCGTCGGAAGTCACATTCAGCGTGAACTTGCCGTGCTTAGGATCAGCTTTCTTCAATTGCAGGCTGACGGTGGAGACGGGCTGCGGTTTGGCGCCGCGCAACAGGGTGAATTCGTAATAATTGCGGTCGCCCTTGTGTTTGAGGACTTCGAGATCGGAGCGTGTATTCGCGATGAGACCGCTCTGCATACCGAGATCGCCGATGGTGCTTTGCAGCTTGGCTTTGGTCGCTTCCAGATCGGCCTTGGTCGAGGCCACGTCAGTCTTCACTCCGCCAACGTCCGTCTTGACTCCGGCGATGTCGCCGCTCACGGCAGTGATCGAAGCTTTCTGTTCTTTCTCAAGGCGGGCGGCCGCGGCTCTTTCTTCCGCCTGCAACGCGGCCGTACGCTGCGCCAGTTCTTTCTTGGTCATGCCGGCCTGCTTGGCCAGGGTCTCTTCTCCGGCTTCGGCGGCCTGCATGCGATTCTGCAGTTCCTTCACCTCGGCCTGGCTTGTGCCAAGGTCCGCCTTCAATTGCTTGACGGCCGAATGCGTCAGGTAGGTGGAATAACCAAAGCCGGCCACGACCAGCAATGCCAGCGCCAACAGAATCCACTTACCAGTATTCGACTCAGATTCCATGTGAATGTGTTCGCCTTCGTCCGCCATACGCTCTTCCTCCTCAGGAAGCAAGAATCACGATTGCGAGATGCCTGAATTATCAATTGTTCAGCAGGGCTAGTTGGAGTGTCAATTGGCTCATAAGATGCGGCGAGTGCGCTGGAGCGATTTCTTTTTCATTGTGACGCAACTCGGGGAGACCTTGTAGATGTATTCGTAAATCGGCATGTTAGTCCCTCTGGGGCTGAAGCCGTGCCTTTTCAAAATCTAAACGGCGGACAACCACAAAGGACACGAAGTTCCACGAAGGATTTCAGGCGCATACTTTCCTTCGTGTGACTTCGTGTCCCTCGTGGTTCAAGGTTCAGCGGTTCCCGGGTTCTAGCGGCATTATAGGTTGATTCGACGCGACTGCCGAGTGACGGAAGGAACCCGGTAGTTGTTACCAAGGTGACGATAGGCCACCAAAACTGGTGTGGAGCGGGCACTCCGCTTGCCTGAGCACCACAAAACCAGCGGGCAAGAGTGCCCGCTCCACACATGCGATCTAGCGGACTCCTGTCAGCGTTACGCTCTCGTGCCGCTCGACCGAGCGGCTCTTCTTGACTGCCATCAACTGCAAGGCACGATGAGCGATATGTTCGGCGCTGACTTCGAATTCCTTGATCAGCTCCCAGGGAGCGCCCGAATCTCCGAAGCGGTCTTTCACGCCGATTGCGCCGGTAATCACGGGCAAGCCATAGAGTTGTTCACTCTCGGTGAGAATGCCGCTGACTCGCCACGCCAGTGCGCCGATCTGGTGCTCCTCGGCGGTGACGATGACTCCAGTCTCCTTCGCCGCTCGAATGATGGCCTCGGCATCGATGGGCTTCAACGTGTGCAGGTTCAGAACGCGGGTTTCGTAGCCGAATTCCTGTTTCAAAATCCAGGCGGCGCGCATGGCTTCGGGAACCATAGGTCCGCAGGCAAGGATGCTGAGATCTTCATCTTCGTTCTGGTAGGAAGATGCCAGCACGGTTTCAAAGGCCTGGAGGAAACTGGGGCCTTCGCGCCGCAGGCGAATCACATTCGCTTTGCCAAACACGAAAGGCGTTTTCTCGTCGCTGACAATTGGAGTGGCCTCGCGGGCGAAGCGGATGTACTTCGGACCTTGGTGCCGCAGCAGGAGATAATCTGTGGCCTTGCGAGTCTCGACGATGTCGCACGGAACGACGACCGACATATTCGGCAAGCCTTGCACCGCGAACAAATCCTCTAACGCTTGGTGCGTGGCGCCATCAGGACCGACGGAGACGCCGCCGTGCGCGCCAGCGATCAAGACATTGAAGTTGCCGTAACAGACCGATGTGCGGATCTGGTCGAGATTGCGGGCCGCGGCGAAGGTAGCGTACGTTCCGAGGACGGGCAGCTTCCCTTCCCGCGCGAGTCCGGCGGCAGCGGAAGTGGCCGATTGTTCGGCGATCCCCATGCTGATCCAGCGCTTCTTGCGTTCGGGCTTGCCGGTGTAGAAATCGCTGATCGTGATCGAACCGGAAATGTCGAGACCGAGACAAACCACGCGCTCATCGCCACCGTTCGCCGCCAGCGATTGGCCGAAGCCTTTGCGCGTGGGCTCCATCTTTACCTTCATCGAGTCGCCGACATTCCACCAGTAGTCATGGCTGAACTTCGGCATGCGGGATGCGAGCTTGGTGTCGACTTCCTCCTGATAGTGCTTCGCCTTGTCGAGCAGATGAGGAACGGGAATCCGCTCGAGAAGGCCGAGTTCTTTGAGGCCTTGCATCAACTCGTCATAATTGGGAACTCTGCCGTGCCAGCCGGCCTGATCTTCCATGAAGCTGACGCCTTTGCCCTTGATCGTGTCGGCAAGAATCATAACGGGACGGCCCTTGATGGACTTGGACTGTCCCAGCGCGTCGACAATCTGGGCCATATCGTGGCCGTCGATGCGCATCACGTCCCATCCGAAGCTGGCGTACTTCGCCCCGAGCGGTTCGACTTCCATGACTTCATCGACCGGACCGTCGATCTGGAGGCAATTGCAGTCGATGATGCCGATCAGATTGTCAAGCTCGTAGTGACCGGCTTCCATGGCGGCTTCCCAAACCTGACCTTCCTGCTGCTCGCCATCGCCCATGAGGCAGAAAATCTTGTGGTGCTTTTGATCTAGCCGCGCGGCTAAGGCCATTCCCACTGCGATGCTGAGCCCCTGGCCGAGCGATCCCGTCGAGACTTCGACGCCGGGCAGCTTCAGCCAATGCGGATGTCCCTGGAAAGGCGAATAGAGCTTGCGCAGCGTGACCACGTCGTCGATGGGATAAAACCCGGCAAAGGCCAAGCCAAGATAGAGGCTGGGAGCCTTGTGGCCGGTGGACCAGATGATGCGGTCGCGGTCGGGCCAGTTAGGATTCTGCGGGTCGAGGTTGGCGATCTTGAGATAGAGCGCGGCGGCTATGTCCATGATGGAGAGCGTGCCACCAGCGTGGCCGGAACCTGCCGCATGGAGCGCGACCAGGTCGTAGCCGCGCATCAGGTTGGCAGCGTCCGCCAGTTCTTGGATGGAATAGTCGCGGATGAGCTTTCCGCTTGAGGAATCTGTGAGGGCCATGGGATCCCCTTCCCGCCGAACCGCAGGCGTAGACAGCTTGCTGAGGAGAGGTTAGATGGAGGGCGGGACTGGCAGCCGTGATCAGGATCACAGAGGGCGGTGAGCCAAGGTGTGGACTGTGTGGCGCGGGCACTCTGCCCGCGAAATGTGTCTATCTCCCGTGCGGTTTGGGTCGAGCAAGAAGATCAATGTGGAACGGTCAGGGGATAAGGGACCAGCCACCGTTTCGATGCGCTGCCGGCATTTTCGCGGGCAGGAGTGCCCGCGCCACACAATGCTATCGCCACACAATTTTATTTGAATTGCCAGCGGGTGGACTTGGTCTGGAAGTATTTTTCCCACAAGGCGAACACCACTCGCGGACGGACGGCAAAGACTGGTTCCTTCATCGAGAGCAGGTCGTCTTTCATGCTGGACAAGTCCCAATGGTACTTACGCTGGTAGACGGGGATGAGTTTGCGGCGGGCTTCGACATCGGCGATTTCGGCCACGCCTTCGAGGATGACTGCTTCATGCGCGTCTTCGGTACAGACGATGCAGCGGGCGTTCTTGGCCAGGTTGCGGGCTTTGCGCGACTGGCTGCCGGTGCTGAAGAGAAAGCGTCCGTCCTGCCATAAACCCCAGACGAGCATGGTGTGAGGAGAGCCGTCGGGCCGGACAGTGGTGATCCAGTAGTTGTGCGATTTCTTCAGGCGCTGCTCGACCCACGACCATGGCAGCAGACCTTTCTTGCCCTTGGGGAAACCGTAGCCGGGGGAGTGCGGGCGGCTCGACCGCGGAGTACCGGCTTTCTTTTTTGGCACGCTCGACTTCCTCCCGCTCGTAAATCTTAAAACGCAGAGAACGCTGAGAACTTCCGCTGAGAGCGCAGAGAAATTCCAATGCTGGCGCTTACAGGTTCTTCTTCGTCCATTGATCGAGGCGGTCTAGAGCCTGCTGCAGGTTCTCCAGCGAGTTGGCTACGCTGAAGCGCAGGTAGCCTTCGCCGAATTCGCCGAACGCCGTGCCGGAGAGCGCAGCAACCCCCGCTTGCTCCAATAGAGCGTCGGCCAGCGGCTTCGATTTCCATCCCGCTTGCGTGATGTTGGGGAAGACGTAGAACGCGCCTTTGGGCAGGCGGCAGGAGAAGCCCTTGATCTTATTCAATCCGGCGACGAAGACGTCTCGGCGGCGCTGGAACTCGTCGCGCATGTGATCGACCGAACTCTGATTGCCGCGGATGGCTTCGATCCCCGCTACCTGCGTGAAGCTGGCGGTGCAGGAGTTTGAGTTCGTCATCAGCCGCGTCATGTGGGCGGCAAGGTCAGGTCGCATCACGCCGTAACCCATGCGCCATCCGGTCATGGCGTACGTTTTCGAAAAGCCGTCTAGCAGGATTGTGCGCTCCTGCATGCCCGGCACCGACATGATGGAGAAATGCTGGCCTCCGTCGAAGAGCAGGCGGCTGTAGATTTCGTCCGACAAGACCATGATGTTGCGGTCACCGATGGCGCGGGCAGTGTGCTCGATGTCGCGGCGCTGGAGAACTCCGCCGGTAGGATTCTGTGGCGAATTGAGGATGATCAGCCGGGTGCGGTCGTTGATCAGCGAGGCGAGTTCGTTGACGTCGAGTGAGAAGTCGCGCTCTTCGCGAAGCTGGATGGGGACGGCCCGGCCGCCGACGTAGTTGATCATCGACTCGTAGATGGGGAATCCGGGATTGGGATAGATGACCTCATCTCCTTCATCAATCAGCGACAGAATCGTGAAGAAAATAATCGGCTTGCCGCCGGGGACTACGACCACTTCATCGCTAGTGACTTTCACTCCGCGGGTGCGGCTGACGTATTCCGCGAGGGCTTGGCGAAGATCAGGTAAACCGGCCGAGGGACCGTAGTGCGTCCAACCTTTGCGCATGGCGTCGACGCCGGCCTCGATTACATTCGAGGGCGTATCGAAATCGGGCTCGCCGATTTCCAGGTGGATGATGCTCTTGCCTTGCCGTTCGAGGGCGCGGGCCTTGTTGAGAACCTCAAAGGCGGTTTCGGTGCCAAGCCGCGACATGCGGCGGGCGAGTTGTAATTCGTGCTGGATGGCTTTCTCCATTTCAAGGCTCCGGCGGGAAAACTTATGAGAGCGGCAAACTGCACATTATACGCCCGGAGCGCGCGGGCCTTCAGTGCGCTTGAAGGACGGTGGAAGCGTCGAGTAGGATGTCCTGCCCTGCCATTCCTTCATTTCGTAAGGTGCAAACATGTGGAGAAGCTCATTTTCGCTGTCGTGTGTTCTGATCTTGAGTGTATTGCTGGCAATCATCCAGACGGCCTCCGCACAGCAATCTTCGGGACCAGCGCTGCCTTACAGCCCCAGCCTTGACGTCTCGTCGATGGACCGGACCGTGGATCCGTGCGTGGATTTGTACAAGTTTTCATGCGGGGGATGGCAGGCGAAGAATCCCATTCCGCCCGACCAGACCAGTTGGTCCGTGTATGCCAAGCTTTATGAGGACAATCTGACCTTCCTGCGCGCGATGCTGGAAGAGGCGGCCAAGCCGGACCCGCAGCGGAATGCGGTGACGCAGAAGATTGGCGACTTCTATGCCGCTTGCATGGACGAGGAAGCCGTCGAAAAGCGCGGGGCGGCCAGCATTCAGCCGGAGTTGGATGCCATCGCCGGAATCCGGTCGATAAAAGAGTTGACTCCGGTGCTGGCGCGGCTTCAGTTCACATACGCCGGGTATTCTTACACTAGTTCCCTGCTGTTTTCCGCGGGATCGAGCCAGGATCCTGACAACTCCGAGCAGCAAATCGCCGATGTTGATCAAGGCGGCTTGGGGATGCCCGACCGCGACTACTACCTAAAGGACGATGCCAAGTCGAAGGAAACCCGCGAACGATACTTGCGGCATGTGCAGAAGGTTTTTCAGCTGATCGGTGAAAGTCCGGCCGCTGCCAAGCAAGACGCCGAGACCGTGATGCGCCTGGAAACGGCGATGGCTAAGGCTTCGATGTCGCGCGTGGACCGGCGCGATCCGCACAAGCTGGTGCACAAGATGAAGCTTGCCGACCTCAGCCAGCTCGCGGCCAACTTTGACTGGGCCGCGTATTACCGCGAGATGAAGTATCCGGAGTTTGCCATCCTGAACGTGGATTCTCCTGACTTTATGAAGGAATTGAATTCTCTGCTGGGGAGCGAGCCCGTCGAGAGCTGGAAGACGTATCTGCGCTTCCACGTGGCGGACACTTCTTCTCCGTATCTTTCTTCGCCTTTCGTGGAGGAAAACTTCGAGTTTTATCGCAAGTATCTGCGCGGGGCGAAAGAGATGCAGCCGCGCTGGAAGCGGTGCGTGCAGTACGTGGACTACGACCTGGGAGAGGCGCTGGGGCAGGTGTATGTGGCGAAAGTGTTCTCTCCGCAGCTCAAGCAGAGCACGCTGGAAATGGTGCAGCGGATCGAGGATGCCATGGGCCAGCGCATCCGCGCGCTGGACTGGATGAGTCCGGCGACTAAGCAGCAGGCGCTGACGAAGCTGGCGGGGATCCGCAACAAGATTGGATATCCCGATAAATGGCGGGACTACAGCTCGGTGAATATTGTGCGCGATGACTTTGCCGGGAACGTGGAGCGCGCGCATCAGTTTGAGAGCCGCCGCGACATCAACAAAGTTGGCAAGCCGGTGGATCACGGTGAGTGGGATATGTCCGCGCCCACGGTGAACGCTTACTACAATCCGCAGATGAACGACATCAACTTTCCGGCGGGCGTGCTGCAGCCTCCGGTCTACGATCCGAAGATGGATGACGCGCCGAATTATGGCGACACCGGCGGCGCCATCGGCCACGAACTCACGCACGGTTTCGACGATGAAGGCAGCCAGTTCGACGCCAAGGGCAATCTGAAAGATTGGTGGACGAAGGAAGATCGCGAAAAATTCGACGCGCGCACCAAGTGCGTGGAAGACCAATACTCGGAATATATCGCCACGGACGATGTGCACGTCAACGGCAAGCTGACACTGGGTGAGAACGTGGCTGACCTGGGCGGGGAAATTCTGGCGTACATGGCGTGGAAGGATGCGACGAAAGACAAGCATCTAGAACCGATCGACGGGCTGACTCCGGAGCAACGCTTCTTTATCGGCTTCGCGCAGTGGGATTGCGCCAACGAGCGGCCGGAAGACCTGCGGGTGCGGGCGCTGACGGATCCGCATTCGCCGGCACGCTACCGCATCAACGGCGTCGTGGTGAATATGCCGGAGTTCAAGGAGGCATTCTCGTGCAAGGCGGGGCAACCGATGGTGAACCCTGAGGCGAAGTTGTGCCGCGTATGGTAAGCGATTGCGGCGACCGAGCTGGCCGACCCAACTCAAGGTCCCGAGACTGCGAAGATCGTCCGCGCTGCGGACGATCTTCTTCGCTCGGGATGTGTGGGCTCCCTCAGAAAAAAGATTATTCCGAGACGCTGTGCTCTTCGTTCTGGGAGCGCAGGACGCGGTCGACGGAGTAGGGGGCGCGACGGCTGGGCTCGTGGTAGTGGCGGACCTGCATTTCGCCGAGCAGGCCGATCGCTAACAAGTTCAATCCGCCAAGCAACAGCCCTAAGGCAGCCATCATGAGGGGGCCGTGCTCTGCCATAACCGGCACATGACGAAGGAACTTCTCGGCGCCCAACCAGGCAACAATGGCGCTGCCTCCGAAGATGCTCATCATGCCGAAGCTGCCAAAGAAATGCAGGGGGCGCGAGAGATAACGCAGCAGGAAACGGATGGTCAGCAGATCAAAGAAGACGCGGAAGGTACGGGTAATCCCGTAGTGCGAAACGCCGCGCTCGCGGTTGACGTTGCGGATGGGCACTTCGCAGATGGTGGCGCCATGCCATGAGGCCAGCGCGGGAATGAAGCGGTGCAATTCGCCGTAGAGCGGTACCTGCTCGAGGATATCGCGGCGATAGGCCTTGAAGGTGGTGCCAAAGTCGTGGATATTGACGCCGCTGATCTTGGCCATCATCCAGTTGGCAATGCGCGAAGGGATGCGGCGCATCCAGAAATTGTCGACGCGGACTTTGCGCCATCCGCTGACGATGTCGTATCCAGCGGCAATCTTTTCCAGGAACAAGGGGATGTCGTTGGGATCGTGCTGCAGATCGCCGTCCATGGCGATGATGTATTCGCCGCGGGCGTGGTCAAAACCGGCGGCGAGGCCTGCCGTCTGGCCGAAGTTGCGGCGCAGCTTGACGACGGTCACACGGCTGTCGACGGCGGCGATTTCGCGCAGCATGGCGAAGGTGTGATCGCTCGAACCGTCGTCCACTAAAACGATTTCGAAGCTTTCGCCGTGAGCTTCCATGACCGCTTTCAGCCGGTCATAAAGGTCAGTGACATTCTCTTGCTCGTTATGGAGCGGGACTACGATGGAGTACTTGGGCACAATTCACTGATTATAAACCGAAAAAACGGAAATTGTGCCCTAGATCTCAGTTTACGGTAGGGGCTCCCTTTGGAGGCAGATTTGTAAGTTCTGACAGTTCCAATACATGGTCGGATAGTACAGCCTCGATGCAGGCGTCCATAGAGGGCGTTGCGTAGTTGGTTTACCGCTTTCTCGACACGTCGATAAGGCAGGTGTCCATCTAATCCGAGTTAAGGCCAAACTGAGCCAGTACTCAGTCTCCGGCCAGTTACTCCGGGGAGGCATTTGAGTCCTTCAGGTGGATGAACCGGCGCCGCTCCAGGAAAGGAACACCCTCACTGCAACGTTACAACGGCATCGCAATGCTAGCGACAAGAATTATGTAATCCAGCCTTGAAGAAATGGCATCGAAGAGTCCGCATATGCGAGAAGTGGCGATCTAAGCCGAGTACGGCCGGGCCAGTTTGCGGTATGCAATAACGTCTTCGCAAGGCAGGCGCCCCCAGGTGCACCCTCGCGAATTGGTTTCGAGGCTTTATGGTGTTGATCGGACTCGCCCAAGCCCCCCCGCAATCCATCCCTGTGATCCGGATCTTGAAATTTCTATGCAGCACGGGCCTTGCTTTGTGCCTGGGCGGCATCGTCCTCGGGCAGTCGCAGTTGCCGTATCTAAACGGCGGGCCGAATTCCGCGTTCACGCAATTCGACTTCGCGCAAACGTATTTGGACGAGCAAATCCATGATGCGATCCGCTCCGGGCAAACCGTGATCGACGCGAATGACCTTTCGAGTCGAGCCATGGTCTCGATTCGAGATATCGCTGCGCCCCGCAAAGCGGTCGAGCAATTCAACTATGCCACATCTTACCTAAGATCACAGAATTCGAAAGATGCGATTAAGTGTCTTCGGAAAGCCATCAGCGTCTACCCTGAGTTTGTATCGGCCCACAACGTATTGGGGCTCGCCTACCTGGATGAGCGGGATGCCCGCGCCAAGGAGGAATTTGAGACGGCGGCCAAACTGGACGACCGATACCCAGTCTCGTTTCTGAATCTGGGAATGCTGGCGCTGAATGCCAACGATTTCGCCAGCGCCGATTCCAACCTCGAGAAGGCTGCATTTCTCAGTCGCCGGGATCCGAGAATTCTTACGGCTTTGGCCTTTGCACAAAACGGGGACCATAAGTACGCAGAGAGTCTGCGTACGGCGGAGCGGGTGCACGCGCTCGATCACCGCGGCATGGAAAATGTGCACTATATTGCCGCCGCGGCGGCGATGTCCCTGCATGATTTCGATAGGGCACAGCGAGAACTGGACACGCTGCTGAAAGAAGATCCCTCGAACCCTTTGGCTCCGATCGCGCACAGGCAACTGGATCTGCTGGCCAAGCGCAACCAGCAGGCGCCCCAAACCAGCAGCGTGACCGCTGTCGCGCAGCCCATCGCGTCCGACTACCAGGTGCAAACGTTTCCGGACAACGAACGCCTGCATGCGGAGTTGGAGGCGATGAAAGACGTACCCGGAACTGACGATTGCGGCCGGTGTGACGACGCGCGGGCATTCGCCGCCATCAGCGCTCGACCCGTCTCTTACGGTCCCGCGGCAGACAGCTGGCATAATCTATTCACGATTCACCGCGCGGTCGACGAAACCGCGGTCTTCTTTTCCGTCAGTCGAAATGGTCACCCGGTGAATGATCTGTCGCTCACAGACATTGAGATTCGCGATGACGACCAGCCTCCCGAGCGGATCCTGCAATTCGTTCCACAGTCGGAACTTCCTCTGCGCCTGGGAGTGCTGATTGACACCAGTGATTCGACCGAGAAGCGCTTCATGTTTGAAAAGCGGGCGGCCGAACACTTCGTTGGGAACGTGCTGCATGGCCCTTCGGATCTAGCCTTCGTGGGCGGATTTAGCGACGAGGTCTCGGTCAGCCAGGATTTCACTTCCGATCCTGCCATGCTGAAGCAGGGGATCGAGAAACTGAGGAGCGGCGGAAGCACGGCGCTTTTCGACGCGATCTATTTTGCGTCCTGGAAGCTGGCGGCTTATCCAGAGGAGGACCGGGTCGCGAAGGTGCTGCTGATTCTTACCGACGGCGAAGACAATTCCAGCCACAGAAGCCTCAAGCAGACGATCGAGGAAGCGGAAGCAGCGGGCATAACCATCTATACCGTCAGCACGGCGGAGAGTCCCGAGGTCGGAACGGATGCGGATAAGATTCTGCGGATGCTGGCGGAGCGCAGCGGCGGAGCGTCGTTCTTTCCCGGACGCCTGCAGACCCTGGAGCAAAGTCTTGCCAAACTGCGCGACGTCATCCGCGACCGCTACTTCATCGCATACAAAGTCGCCCATTTCGCTCCGAACGGCAAGTACCACCGTATTCGGATGAGCGCTGCAAAGAAGAGCCAGCGCCTGCAGGTTCACGTCCGGAAAGGCTACTATGCCCGGCTCGCGCAGAACGAGTTTTAGCAGAGAGCTCGCTGCCTTCGATCGCATCCCCTCAAGGCGGAGCGGGATGCGATCGAAAACGCGCGGCTTATCCCTGCTCTTTGAGCTTGAGCCGGGATTTATTTTCTTCCATGAACTGCTTGATGTCGTTGGCCGCTCCGAGCAGGCGGTTCCACTGCTCGTAGTATAAAGTCACGGGAAAACGACCGAGGCCGTAGACACTGACGCCGCCCTTCTCTCCGACTTTGAAGATGAGATCGCCGCTGCGTTTTTTGGTTTCGACTTCCTTTTCGAGTTGAGCGAGTTTAGCTTTGAGTTCTTCGTAACTGGGTTCGGACATGGTTTCCTCGCGATGGATTATAAGTGCAGTTTCGAGCGACGGGCCGCGTGAATTTCCGTCGCTTCGACTGCGAAAACACTATGGGACATTATGAGCAACCTTTCTATAGTAACTTGCCGCCGCTTGCGTTGTAGTGGATAACCGTTTTAAGCTGTCGAGAGTCTAATCCCGAAGCGGGAACGTTGCTGAAATTCAGTGGGGAGTTGTTTTCAGCAATTTTGCGTTCGAAGAAGTCGCTGTTCAACATGCGAAACTGGGTACGATGGCCGGCTTGGTTGTGCCTATCCTTGATGTTATGGATGGCGGCGGCGGAGTCCGTTCATAACCACCCGACGCAGACCGAAGCCGCAACATGTTCCATCTGCGTAGTAGCCCACAGCGCTAGCCCCACCATCAGTTCCAGTAATGCGACCCCGATTCTGGCCATGGTCGGGGTGCTGCAAGAAGATGATGTCGTGGCGAAGGCCCGGGTGAGCTTTTCTGACGCCGGCATTCGCGGTCCTCCTGTCCTGTAGGGAATCCCACAAATCAGTGAAGTTCCGGCGCAGGACGCCGACGATTCTCTACTCTCACAGGAGGATGTAAATGCCTACTTCTCATAAGTGGCGCTTTATCGCCATTTTTGCCGTCAGCTTTTTTCTAAGCGCCGCAGTCTGGGCCCAGTCCGTCGGTAATTCGGGAGCCATCGAGGGGACTGTAGTGGATCCGACCGGGGCGATTGTTCCGAAGGCTCGGGTCGAAATTCAGAACCCAGTCAGCGGCTTCGATCGGTCGGTTTTGACGGACAGTTCGGGTAAGTTCGAGTTCACCAACGTGCCATTTAACCCCTATCACCTTACCGTAACCGCGGAGGGATTCGCATCCTACGTGCAAGACGTGGAGCCACGATCTTCGGTGCCAGTGACCGTTTCGGTGAAGCTGCAGGTCGCCGGATCAACGACGTCCGTGACGGTGGCAGCGGAAGCTGGAGACTTGATCGAAAATGATCCGACGTTTCACACCGACGTGGACAAGAATCTTTTCGACAAGCTGCCGCTGGAAAGTCAGTCGTCATCGGTGAGTTCGCTGGTAACGCTGGCGACGCCGGGAATCTCCGCGGACTCCAATGGCCTGTTTCACGGGTTGGGGGACCATGCGGAGAATTCGTTTTCGGTCGATGGTCAACCCATTACAGATCAGCAGAGCAAGGTATTCTCCAACCAGATTCCGCTGGATGCGATCCAGTCGATGGAGGTGATCTCGGGTGCGCCGCCGGCTGAATACGGCGACAAGACGAGCGTCGTCATCAACGTGACAACGCAGTCTGGGGTGGGCGTCACGACTCCGCATGGGGTGCTGACGACGTCCTACGGTTCGTTCGGAACATCCAATGTGGACTTCAATCTTGCCTATGGAGGCAAGAGTTGGGGGAATTTCATTTCGGCGAGCGGCTTAAATAGCGGTCGGTTTCTCGATCCACCGGAATTCGAGGTGATGCACGACAAAGGAAACGAAGAAAACCTGTTCGACCGGGTGGATTACCAGCTCTCCACCGCGGACTCGATTCACGTCAACTTCGGCTATACGCGGTCCTGGTTCCAGACGCCGAATACTTACGATTCGCAGAACGCTACTCCGTGGAACGGCGTCGTGGTAAACAATGGCGGGCTAGGTCCCAACGGAATTCTTGTGGGCCCAAGCGATCAGCGTTCCCAGATTCAAACCTACAACATCGCGCCGTCGTGGACCCGGCTGATCAGTTCGACATCCGTGTTTACGCTGGGAGCGTTTGTACGCCGGGATCACTTTAATTACTACCCCAGCGGCAATCCGTTCGCCGACTTGGGACCAATCAACCTGCAGCGGGAAACCGTGGGGCAGGACCGGACGTTAACCAATGCGGGACTGCGGTCAGAGCTGTCGTACGTAAAAGGCATTCACAACATTAAGGTCGGCGCGGTCTATGAGCAGACGTTCCTGAATGAGAATGACAAGCTCGGCATCGTGGATCCTACGTTTTTACCGTCGCTCAGTGATGCCAATGGGAACCCCTGTTACAACACGGCAACCCATACGGCCATTGATGCGCCTTGCACGACGTTGTTCCCGTATGACCTGACCCAACCCGGCGGCGGGAGCCTATACCCGTTCAATGGCCACACCGACGTGAAGGAGTTGGCGCTTTACGTGGAAGACAACATCACCAAGGGAAACTGGGTTTTCAATCTGGGAGTACGGGGCGATTTCTACAACGGTCTTACCACTCATAGGGAGGGCGAGCCTCGTCTGGGGATCGCTTACAACATCAAGGCAACCAATACCGTGCTGCGCGTTTCGTACGCACGGACGTTGGAGACTCCGTTTAATGAAAACCTGGTGCTAGCCAGCGTTGGCTGCAATAACGCTGTACTAAACCCGCTACTGGGGTGCTTTGAAACAAGTCAGCCAACGCCGTTGGCTCCCGGCTGGCGCAATGAATTTCACGCCGGATTGGAGCAGGCTTTCGGGAAGTATTTGGTCTTCTCGGGCGAGTACATCTGGAAGTATACGCATAGCGCGTACGACTTCAGCGTACTGGGGAATACGCCCATCACGTTCCCGATTGAATGGGATCGATCGAAAATTCCAGGATACGCGGGACGAGTAAGCGTACCGAACGTGCATGGATTCTCTGCACTGGCGGTTTTCTCCAGCGTAGCGGCGCGGTTCTTCACGCCTCAAATTGGCGGGGCTGGTGCTGTACCTTCGACAGTGCTCGCTTCGGGGTCCACGCCGTTCCGCATCGATCACGACGAGAAATTCAATATGACGACGCACTTCCAGTACCAGCCCTGGAAACGAGGTCCGTGGATGGGCTTCAACTGGCGGTATGACAGTGGCCTGGTCGCGGGACAGACCCCTTGTTACGGCGGAAACTGCGCACAGACGACGACCGACTCGATGGGTGCTCCGGCGATTGCGATGACCGATTCGTTCGGAGTTCCTTTGACCGCGGATCAGGAGTTCGAGTCGGGACTCTACTGTGGATCGCTGCGAGCCACGCCGACTCAGTCTCTGCCTAATCCGTGCCCGGTATCGGAGTTCGGCTCGACGTTGTTAAATGTGCCGGCTCCGAATACAGAAAACGACGACAAGAATCCCCCGCGAATTGCACAGCGAAGCTTGTTCGATGTGGCCGTTGGGCATGACAACCTGTTCCACGGCGACAAATACAAAGTCAGCTTGCAATTCACGGCGATCAACATTACCAACAAATATGCTCTCTACAACTTCCTCTCCACCTTCAGTGGGACGCACTACGTGACGCCGCGAACGCTTACGGCTCAAATAGGCTTCCACTTCTAGCGGTTCGAAGCAGACTGCAAAGAAGGCGGCCTCGGCTTGCGGGCCGCCTTTTTCTTGACCTTACCAAAGTTTGTGTAAATGAGTGTAAAAAAACGCCCATCTGAAACCGTGCATCCAGTGGGATTGATAGAATGACGGTTAACAAACCAGGAAAAAACAACGTGCGGTTCATTGGGGGAAATGCTTGTCGATCAAGTTCGGCATAAGGATTGTCGCTTATTTCGTGCTCGTAAGCGGATTGTCGTTGCTATCCGCCGGACAGCAGAGCGCAACCCCGGCTGCAAATGCCGATTCCTCGACTCAGGCTCAGCCCCAGGACTCGGCCGCAGGCAAAACAACGCCCTCGGCGCAAACGCCCGCGAGCGCGGATAAGAAGATCGAGGATAAGAACAAAGACCAAACCCCAGCGCAACCCAGCGGCCAGGGGAAAGTGGCGGGCACTTCGAACGACCGGCTCTTCTATACTTTGCCGAATTTCCTGACGCTGCAGGGCGCTGGCCAGCTACCCCCGATGACTGCCAAGGACAAGTTCAAGGTTGTGGCCTTAGGCACGTTCGATTATGTCGAGTACCCCTGGTGGGGGGTGCTGGCCGCGATCGACCAGGCGAATGACAGCGAACCCGGCTACGGGCAAGGGTGGGTTGGCTATGCCAAGCGCTACGGTGCGACGATGGGTGACAGCACCATCGAAAACTTCATGGTGGGCGCCGTTTTTCCTTCCGTCCTGCACCAGGATCCCCGCTACTACCAATCGGGACGAGGAGGCTTCTTCCAGCGTTCGTTCTACGCGATGAGCCGGATCGTTGTGACCCGCAGCGACTCGGACCACACGCAGTTCAATTACTCTGAGATTTTCGGAAGCGCGACCGGGGCTGCGATCTCCACCTACTCCTACCATCCCGGCAGCACGTACGTCAGCACGCCGACCAACCCGCGTCTGTTCGTTGCTTCCGATCGGACATTGAAGAATACGGCCAGCGTTTGGGGAACGCAGGTGAGCCTCGATACCGTCACGATCTTAGTGAAGGAATTCTGGCCTGACGTTCACCGCAAGCTATCTCATAAATCGCAGACGGCCCCTGCAGCGGCCGAGAAACCGAGCACCTCGAACTCGCCCGTTCTCTCGAACTAAAACCCTAAAAGGAGCAGGAATTTTTGGACCGGATTACAAAAATCATTCTGACGACAGCGGTGTTCGTGGGGCAATCAGTGATCTCCAGAGCCCAGGAAAAGCCATTGCCGGAGGCTCCGTCAGCGACACAACAGACGCCTCCGGCGCCGCGGCCGTCGATCCAGGAACAGCAGACCACGCCGCCGACGGCGAACGGAGAAGGTCAACCGGTCCCGCTCTCCAAACAGCAACCCAAACGTATCCTGGGAGTCATGCCCAATTTTCGAGCCGTGAGCGCCGGGGCACTCCCTCCTCCGCCGACGTCGAAGCAGGCCTTTATTATCGCTACGAAAAACAGCTTCGATTATTCGTCGTTTGTGTTCGTCGGAATCACATCGGGGCTGGCGTTTTGGACCGAGGCCCATCCCGCACTGGGGGAGAACGGGCTTCCGGCCTATGGCCAATACTACTGGCGTGGGCTCGTCGACAAAACCACCGGAAATTATCTGGTGATCTGGGCGTTGCCCACCCTTCTCCACGAGGACGAGCGTTACTACGCTAAGGGCGAAGGTGAATTTTTCACGCGCGGAATCTATGCGGCGACCCGAATCCTGATCACGCCGAACTATCACGGGCATAACACGTTCAACGCCTCGGAGGTATTCGGACGGGCGATCTCGCAGGGTATTTCAACGACGTACTATCCGGCGTCGGATCGGACGGCGGGCGCGCTGGCCGTGAAATATGGATGGGCGATGGGCCGCGACGCTCTCACCAATGTCTTCCGCGAATACTGGCCCGATATCGCCACGCATGTATTGCACCGCCATCCGTGACGAGCAAATGGATCGCCTTCGAATTCATCAGGACTACATCATGCGCTTTGGTTCAAGCGGACGATCGGTGACCAGCTCCGGATGTAGCCGTCGAAAGCTATCCGCTACGTGGCAATTCCAGCAAACCGGTTGATGCGTCGTGAAGATATCAGGCAGTTGCTCGGGACGCATGTCCTTCCACTCCGCGGTCTTGGAATCGGGTCCGAGCAGAGCCGGAGCGTGATCCACATGATGGAGCGGCCCGATCGGCTTGTGGCAGAAGACGCAATTCTTCCCTTCGTACCATTTCGCGACGATATTCCAGACCAGGCAATTCTCCGGATCGATCTCAACCTGCTTGAGGCAATCCTGACCGCAGCCTTGCCGCTCAGGCCAGCGCGAACATTCGACCAGACGCAGGGTCGGCTCGTTGAGGAAAGCACCGATGGCGGCTTCGCCGGCCGCGACGTCGACGGCCGCGGCCCGGTTCGTCTCCGGGCATGTGACCAGTCGTTTCCCTCTGAACCGGGCATAGGCACGCAGGCTGGGAGCGGCACGCAACACGAACAGGCCAACCGCCAGCACGAGCACGGCAATGATGATGGTGAGAACGGTGGTCGTCATAGAACACCTCCGCGGATGAGATCGCACCCCGGACCGAACCAGATCAGATCAGAAACATCCTGCGATTCAGTTTGGCTGGAAAGGCGCCGGCGGGCGGTGCCTTGCGTCACCGAAAAATGTGATCACGCTCACATCAGGGGGCTTCAGGCCACACGCGTGAGTGCCTTGTTGACGCGACCGATAACCGTGGCAGGGAGCTGCAGAAGGCGCGACTGGGCGGTGCGCCGGGAGCGTACTTCGATCGCAATGCCGCCATCGCTGGGAAACGGGTCGGACAAGACTTCGAATTCCTCTCCATAAATTCGAATCTTCTGGGATGCCGCATAACCGAATTTCTTGATTTGGGCGCACATCTCGGCGGAGGGCAGACTGCTCGTGCTGGAGTTCACAATCCCTCTTTCCGGTGAACACAAAAATTCCACCGGCTCAATTTCAGTCCTTTTCCCAAATTTGCACAGTGATCATAGTCATGGATGTAGCTATGAATGTTTGCAATCAGATACAGGGAATCCCTGACAGGCGTGAGAAGGCGGGCCGGACGGGAAATCGCCGACACTTCTACTGGCGTTTACTGGGTCACGTGAGGCGAACGCAGTTGCATTTTGACCGCGACGGAGAGACGGCGGATGCCCTCGTGAATCTGCTCCGGCTGGGAGTGAGAAAAGTTGAGGCGCATGTGGCGGCCGCCCTCGTGGCCGTTGTTGGCATAGAAGCTGTCGCCGGGCACAAATGCGACTTCTTCGGCGAGCGCGGCACGGAACAGCGCTTGCGAGTCGGTGCCTTCGGGCATCGTCACCCAAAGGAATAGACCTCCCTTAGGATGAGTCCAAGTGACTTCCGGCGGGAAGTATTCGTGCAGAGCGTGCAGCATGGCATCGCGGCGTTCGCGGTAAACCTGACGGATCAGCTTAACGTGCTGGTCGAGGAAGCCGTCGCGGGCAACCTCATAGGCGACGTACTGATTGAAGGTGGAAGTATGCAGGTCGGCCGCCTGCTTGAGTTGCACCAGCTTGCTGATCACGTCTTCTGGGGCAACGATCCAGGCCAGGCGAATTCCGGGGGCAAGCGTTTTCGAGAAAGTGCTCAAGTAGATTACGTTGCCGAGGGTGAATCCGTTGTCGCGGCGCAGATTCTCGCGATCGAGCACGACCAGCGGGGCGATGTGCTCGCCTTCATACCGAAGTTGACCGTAAGGATCGTCTTCAACGATAGGAATTCCGTACTTATCGGCCAGAAGAATGAGCTGGTGACGGCGTCCTTCGGCGAGAGTGACGCCTGCCGGGTTCTGAAAATTCGGCAGAACGTACATGAATTTCGGGCCCGCGCGCAGGCTGGAATCGAGTTGTTCCGTGAGCAGACCGTCGTCGTCGACGGGCACGGGAACGTACTGGGCGCCGTACACGTTGAAGGCCTGCAAGGCACCCAGATAAGTGGGCGCTTCGACGAGCACGCGGTCGCCGCGATTGATGAGCATCTTGCCGATCAGATCCAGAGCCTGCTGGGAGCCGGAGGTGATGAGAACGTTTTCGGCGCTGGCAACGATGCCGTAGCGGGCAATGTTGCGGGCGATCATTTCGCGGAGGGGTTGATAGCCTTCGGTCATGCCGTACTGCAGAGCCTCGGAACCCTGCTCGGAGAGGACTTTGTGGCAGGCTTCTTCGAAGCGCTTTACCGGGAAGACATCCGGAGCAGGAAGGCCGCCGCCGAACGAAATGATTTCCGGCTTCTGCGTGACTTTCAGAAGCTCACGGATCGCGGAACTCTTGATTCCCAGGGTGCGCTGCGCGTACCGGGACTTCCAGAGCGTCGACATGAATCCTCCTCGGCGACTGCTTCATTTAGATGCAAACGCGACGGCATTCGAAACCGCGTCGGCGGCGTGGGCGAGACGTCCCCGCGACAGCCGGCCGGAGGCCAGCACTACGCTTACGCTGGCAGCCCATTCGATTCGCTACCTACAGCTTAATCCTCTCCGATCAGTTCTGGTTCGACGGACATGTGACCCCGCGGATGCGTGTACGTGTCGTTTTCCTGTGCATCGACCACGGCAATGGCCGCCACGTTCACTACGTCTTCGGCGGTCGCGATGCGTTGCAGCACGTGGACGGGACGGCTCATTCCCATCAGGATCGGGCCGATGAGCTCGCCTCCGCCGACCTTTGCGGCAAGCTTGCAGGCAATGTTTGCCGAGGCCAAATCCGGGAAGATGAGGACGTTGGCTCCGCCTTTCAGGGAACTGAAGGGATACAGTTCCTCGATCGTTTCCGGCGAAAGCGCTTCGTCGGCCATGATTTCGCCGTCGACGATAAGCGTCGGGTCGGCGTACTTGATCAACTCGACCGCCTTGCGAACCTTGGTGCAGATGGGATGATCGACGCCGCCGAAGCTGGAGAACGACAGCAGGGCGACCCGCGGCACGAGATCGAAGCGGCGCGCCATGTGCGCGGTGCAGAGCGCGATCTCGACCAGGTCTTCCGCCGTAGGCTCGATGTTAACGCTGGTATCGGCCATGAAGAACACTTCGCCTCTGCGGGTGATGACCGCATAGCAGCCGGAGACGCGATGCAGGCCTTCGCGCATGCGCACGATCTGCAGCGCGGGCCGGATAGTGTCGGGGAAATGCTGGGTGACGCCGGAGACGAGCGCGTCGGCATCGCCCATGTGAACCATCATCGATCCGAAGACGTTGCGATCGTTGAGCAGAGTTTCGGCTTCGTGCAAGGTGACGCCGCGGCGCTGGCGCAGGCGGAATAGCTCCTGGGCGTACTGTTCGCGATGCTCGAAGGTGGCGGGATCGACGATCTTCATGCCTTCGAGATCCACTCCAAACTCACGGGCGCGGCTCTGAATCTTGGCCGCATCGCCCAGCAGGATCGGATGTCCAATCTTCTCTTCCACCAGCACGTGGCAGGCGCGCAGGATCTTTTCGTTGTCTCCTTCCGGAAACACGACCTGCTTGGGATTGGCTTGTGCTTTGTGGATCATGGTGCGCGAGACTTCATAGGCTTTGCCGAGTCTCTTTTCCAGTTGGGCGCGATAGGTGTCGAGATCGATGGGTTCCTGCGCGACTCCGGTACGCATCGCGGCTTCGGCGACGGCCCAGGCCTCCCACATCAGCACCCGTGGATCGAACGGCTTGGGGATGAGATATTCGCGGCCGAACTGCAGGCGCGGAACGCCATAAGCGCGGCAGACGGAATCGGGAACATCTTCTTTGGCCAGATTGGCCAAGGCGCGCGTTGCGGCCAGCTTCATCTCTTCGTTTATGGCGGTGGCGCGGACGTCGAGGGCGCCGCGGAAAATGAAGGGGAAGCCGAGAACGTTGTTGACCTGGTTGGGATAGTCGGAGCGTCCGGTGGCGATAATGACGTCGGGACGGGCGGCCTTGGCGTCGTCATAAGTAATTTCGGGATCGGGGTTGGCCATGGCGAAGACGACCGGGTCGGGCGCCATGGACCTCACCATATCTTGCGTAAGCGCGCCTTTGACCGAAAGCCCGGCAAAGACGTCAGCACCGGCCACGGCCTCGGCCAGCGTGCGCAATTCCGTTTCCTGCGCGAAACGCTCTTTGTATTTGTTCATTCCGTCTTTGCGGCCCTGGTAGACGACGCCTTTCGTATCGCAAAGGATGATGTTCTCGCGCTTCACTCCCAGGCGGACATAATGCTCGGCGCAGGCAATGCCGGCGGCTCCGGCTCCGTTGAAGACCACGCGCACGCGGCGGATGTCTTTTCCCACAACCTCTAAAGCATTCAACAAAGCGGCGCCGGAAATGATGGCGGTGCCGTGCTGGTCGTCGTGAAAAACGGGGATCTTCATGGTCTTGCGCAGTTCTTCTTCGATCTGGAAGCAGTCGGGAGCTTTGATGTCTTCGAGATTGATTCCGCCAAAAGTCGGCTCGAGTAACTGGCAGAGCTTGATGATCTCTTCGGGATCGTGCGAGTTGACTTCGATATCGAACACATCGACGTCGGCGAAGCGCTTGAACAGCACAGCCTTGCCTTCCATGACAGGCTTGCCGGCGAGGGCGCCGATATCGCCAAGACCCAACACGGCGGTTCCGTTGCTCAGCACGGCGACCAGGTTTCCACGGCCGGTGTATTTATAGGCATCGTGCGGATTCTTCTGAATTTCAAGGCAGGGCACGGCGACTCCAGGCGTGTAGGCGAGGCTGAGATCGCGCTGCGTGCGGCAGGGCTTAGTGGATGTGACTTCAATTTTTCCCGGACGGGCCCCATTGTGATAATCGAGGGCCTGCTGCTTGCTGATCAACATGATTTCCTCCGTAACTCCTGGCGCCGGGTGCTGCGAACTTTGCAGGCAGCGACCTGCGGCGCATGAAACTTAAACTCTTACGGTCAGCACCGGGCACACAGCCCGGCTGACGACTTCGGAAGCCACCGGCCAGGGTAGATGCGACGACCACGATGCGGCGCGGGACTTGTGCACGCTCATGACAATCAAGTCCGCCTCGCGCTCCTGGGCTTCGCGCACGATCGCTTCCGCAGGATGCTCCCAGCGGACCACGATCTGCGGCGTGCACCAGTCTTTCGCGTGTTCCGGAATCAGCCCGTCAATGGCACGCCAGCAACGCTGCTCCACGGACGGCCGGTGCTGCCAGGGAACCAGGGGCACGGCTTGCAGCACGATGAACTCAGCCTGATTTTCTTCCGCCAGCGAAAGCGCATAGTGCAGAACCGGCTCAGGATCTTCCGCCAGATCGAGCGGGCACAGAATGCGCCGCAATTGCCAGTGGTCGGCGTGCTGGACTTTCGGTCCAACGGTCAACACAGGGCAGGTTGCGGTGCGATAAATCTTTTCCGCTGCGGAGCCGAGAATGAGTTTGCCAACTCCATGGCGACCATGGGTTCCGACCACAACCAGGTCGACTTCATGCTCGTGAATTATGGCCGGAATCACCTCGGCCACATCGCCGCGATCGAGCAGTGTTGTGCATGGAAGCGCGGTGAGCTGGCGGTCGTGGAGGAATTCGTCGAGCTGATGCCGGGCATCGTGCCAGGCCTGATCGTTCTCGCCGAGAAAACGGTCGGCGACCTCCGGGCGTTGCACTTGCGGCGCGATCGAGTGGGCCACCAAGATCGTGGATCCGTAGACCTGTGCCAGCGCCCGGGCAAAGGGCAGTGCAGCCCGGGAAGCGGTTGAAAAATCGGTGGGAACCAGAATCTTCTTGAGGGATAGACGCGCAACCTGCGGGACGGTAGGCATGGCGTACCTCCTTGCGGCGCAAGCTTCGGCCGCTAGAGAGAATCCATACTCCTGGGTATATGCGGAGGTTGTTGGCCGAGCAGTGATCCCGGTCACTATTTGTGGTGAGTGTAGATTCGTCGCCTAGGCCTCCACTCCCGCGCGGGTGCGCGTGAAGTTGGTCAATACTTCGGCGAGGCCGGGATGAGTCAAATCCTCCACTTCGTACGTGACGCGCAGACTGGGTTTATTCAGTTTGATCAAGTGGCCCAGGTTGATCGGCGTCGCGACCAGCACGAGATCAGAGGGCACACGATTGATGGTCTCTTCCAGTTCATGCCGTTGCATAGCGCTGTAGCCCATCGCGGGGAGCAGGCTGGTGAGATGCGGATAATGCTCATAGGTCGACCGAATGGAGCCGACGGCATAGGGACGAGGATCGACCAGTTCGGCCGCTCCACACTGGCGGGCAGCCACCACTCCGGCGCCGTAGGGCATTTCGCCGTGAGTCAGGGTGGGGCCGTCTTCGACGACCAGAACTTTTCTGCCACGGATGAGTTCCGGTTCGGAAACCGCGACCCGGCAGGCCATTTCGACGATCTTCGCCTTGGGATTCACGGCACGGATATTGCTGCGGACCGTCTCGACGTCCTTGGGAGCGGCGGTGTCTACCTTGTTAATCACGACCACATGGGCGCGGCGCAGATTCACTTCGGCAGGATAGTAGGCAAGTTCGTGGCCCGCGCGGTGCGGATCGGCGACCACGATTTCCAAGTCAGAACGGTAGAACGGAGTATCGTTGTTGCCGCCATCCCAAAGAATGATGCCGGCTTCTTTTTCCGCCTGGCGAAGAATGCGGCCGTAGTCAACGCCGGCATAGACCACGATTCCCTCGCGCAGATGGGGTTCATATTCTTCGCGCTCCTCGATGGTGCACTGCTGGGTATCGAGATCATCGAGTGTAGCGAAGCGCTGGACCGCCTGGGCGGCGAGATCACCGTAGGGCATGGGATGGCGAACGACGACCGGATTCCATCCCTGGCGCCGTAATTCGGAGGTGACGAAGCGCCCGATCGGGCTCTTGCCGCAACCGGTGCGCACGGCGCACACGGAGATCACGGGGACCGATGCCTCCAGTTGCGTGCGCTCGGAATTCAGCAGCCAGAAATCGGCTCCGGCGGCCACGGCGCGCGAGGCCACGTGCATCAGGTTGGGATAGGAAATGTCGCTGTAGGAGAACACCACCGCATCGATGCTGTGCTCTTCAATTAACCGTTCAAGATCCTGCTCTTCAAAGATCGGGATGCCGGCAGGATAGAGCGGGCCAGCCAGTTCCGTGGGATAGCGCCGGCCGGCAATGCCGGGAATTTGAGTCGCGGTGAAACCGACGACGTTGTAGTCCGCATCCCCTCGAAATACGACATTGAAATTGTGGAAGTCACGCCCTGCGGCACCGAGTATCAAGATTTTTTTCGGTTTCATGAATTGAATTCCCTCTTCTCTCCTGCGCAGACTCGTTGCTACGTTTTCGATCGCCAGCGATTCGCCTCGACGAAGACCTACTCCTTCGGGCTTCTGCGCCACATGGGAACGCACGGATTCCAGGTATGAACGTCTTTCTGGAAATCGCTGCCGGACTGTGTGGCTCCGACCGTGCTCAGTTCCTCGACTGGGGATTTCAGGAGTTCGGTAATGTATTTTTCGACCTGTTCGCGCAGCCGCGGATTTTTCAGGGCTTCGACCAGTGCCGGATTCTCGATATGGGTAAAGCCGCCGCACAGTGGACACTTCACAACGTCATCGTTAACCATCGCCAGCCTCGTAGATTGCGGGGAGTATGCGGGGAAACGATGCCGTTGAGCATCCCTATCTCCGCGCTTCCATTACAGAAGGACTGGCGGTTTGGGGCAGTGACAAGGGTCGCGGCAGTTTGTGACGGGAGTCACAGGTTTGGGGGGTGGCGGAAAACGAGGCTGATGAGTATTGTCGGGGATTTTGCGCCAACTACGCGCCACTCACCCCCCCACAGAAGGACTCCTGACCGCTGTTTAGGACTTCACGGATTGTGGACACCTTACCACGTTTCGGGCGGCGGGAAGGTTTCGTCCTGGTGAATGTCGATCTCCAGCGCGATCCATTCCAGGCGGATGGCGGCGGCGATTAGGGCTAGCGGGTTGGCGGCGCCGTAGCGATCGCACATTCTTTGGATGGTGGCTGCTAGGGTGCGGGGCTTGAGGTGGAGCGCGGCGGCGGCTTGCTTGCGCGTGTGTCCCTCGGCTAGGAGCTTGAGGATTTCGCGGTCTCGGGGGCTGGGGTTGCGTGGGTGCTGCGCGATCGGCAGGCGTGCGGGGCGGGTGGCTTTGGTGGTGGCTGCGCTCGCTTCGCTCGCGGGACGGACGAATGCGTCCGTCCCTACATGGGCTGTGTCCACATCGGCCGTCCCTACATTGGCGTATGCCGGTGCAACCGGCAAAGTCAGTGATCCTGCTTACTGCATTCCGTGACTGGGACGGAAGTGGACCAAAGGTAATCCTGCACGCGTTTACGCCGATTCCCCTTCCCTGCTAACATCATTGGTTTACTACTTCACCGTAAACGACATCTGTTTGTGCCTTCATAAATCTACGGAGGAACCATGGCAATCAAAGTAGGGATTAACGGCTTCGGACGAATCGGCCGCAATGTGCTGCGCGCTTCTCTGAAAGACCCCAACCTGGAATTCGTCGCGGTCAA
>Ga0187805_10000070_pt1 | contig 29164 bp, 23 predicted proteins | sample NC_wetland_sal_i_6_FD_132965 | JGI IMG/M metagenome (GOLD analysis project Ga0187805, IMG submission 132965) | Wetland sediment microbial communities from Neuse River Estuary, North Carolina, USA - Control_5 | ecosystem: Environmental > Aquatic > Freshwater > Wetlands > Sediment | place: USA...
CAGATCCTTTCCCCGGTTTCGGCGTTCAGCGCAATCAAGCAGTTCGCAAACAAATCGTCGCCCGCGCGATTGGCCCCGTAAAAATCAAACGCGGCCGATCCGGTCGGTACATAGACGATCCCGCGTTTCGTGTCGACCGTCATGCCCGCCCAATTATTTGCCGCGCCGCTGTATTTCCACGCGCCCTTCGGCCATGTTTCATAGCCAAATTCGCCGGGATGCGGAATGGTATGAAACGACCATCGCAATTTCCCTGACCTCACGTCGTAGGCCCGCACATCACCCGGCGCGGCCGGCAAGGTCTCGGGATTCCGTCCGCCGACAATAATCAAATCCTTGTAAACAATTCCCGGGCTCGTCAACGCCACCGACTGCCGTTCAGGATTGCGTCCCAGATCTCCACGCAGGTCTATCCTTCCTTTTTCCCCGAACGCGGCGATCGGATGGCCCGTGGCCGCGTCGAGCGCGTAAAGATAATTCATCACTCCAACCAAAATCCGCCTGTCTTTCTCGCTCGACCAATAAGCCAATCCGCGATCGGGCTGCGTGCCCTGAATCCCTGAATCAAATTTCCACAATAATTTCCCCGTCGTCGCATCCAACGCGAATACTTTCTGCGTCGGGGTGATTCCGTACAACACGCCGTCGACAACAATGGGGCTTGTTTCCAACCCGCCTTTTTCGCCCGTATCAAAGCTCCACGCAATCCTCAGCTCTTTCACATTCGTGCGATTGATCTGCGCGAGACTCGAGTAGTGGGTGTTGTCCGCCGCGCCGCCGTAAACTGGCCAATCGCGATTTTCTTCGCTGTTGTTTTTGGCGGTCGAGCTGCTGGAACTGGAGTGATCCGCGGCTAAGACCGCCCGCCCATGAACAGTGCGCTGCGACAACAAAAGGAGCCCAGAAATCGCGAGCCCGCCGCAGATCACCACGGCCGCGCCAAAAAATCTTCTCATGCCCTCACCTCGAATCGCGTCTCGGCCTTTCCACAAAACGAGCTGGACTCCGCGCGACGCCGTATCTTACCCCTGAACGAATCGGGCAGCCTCGCTTTCCGGTTTTCTCATTCTTTGTCTCTGATACCCGCTACTGAATCCTCGTGGCAATACGCCGCGAGGCTGCTATAATCCGCGCGATTTGCCGTTCTACTTCCTCGGCAAAATCCTCAATCGAGGCACGCCATGTCCGCAGCTTTTTCCTATGTGATCGCTTCCATCCTCTTGCTGGCCCTGGCAGCTGGAGGCAGCCGCAATCCTGCTACGCCCGAACACGGAATGCTCGTAGTGGCCAACCAGGGTGACCATACTGCCCTGCTCATCGATCCGCAGACGCATGAAGAACTGATGAAAGTCTGTGTTGGAATTAACGGGCACGAAGTCGCCGTGTCGCCAGACTCGCGCTTCGCTTATGTTCCCATCTACGGCAACTCCGGCGTCGGCAGACCCGGCACCGACGGCCAGTCCATCGACATCATCGATTTGCACGAACGAAAGCAGGTAGCTACCATCGACCTCGGTAAACCCCTCCGTCCTCACCGCGCCGAGTTCGGTCCCGATGGTTTGCTATACGTCTCCGCGGAGCTCGACCACGCCCTCGACGTCATCGATCCGGCTACCCGCAAAGTCCTCGCGGAAATCCCCACCGGCGCCGCGGAATCCCACATGTTCATCATTTCTCCCGATGGCCGGCGTGCTTACACGGCGAATGTAGGCGTTGGCAGCGTCAGCGTTCTGGACCTCAAAGAGCGCGGTCTCGTCACTGTCATCCAGGTTGCAAAGACCGTCCAGCGCATTTCCATTACTCCCGACGGCAAGCGCGTCTTCACTCACGATCAAGACAACCCGCGCATCGCAGTCATTGACACCTCCACGGATAAGATCGCCAGTTGGATTACCGTCCCTTCCACCGTCTATGCTTCCTCGCCTACGCCGGACGGTCGAAAACTCATAGCCACCTCCTCCGCTGGAAAACTCTTCGTCATCGATCTGGCTAGCTACAAACTTGACGAGTCCTTCGACATCCCGCCCGCTATCGGCGAAGTGCTGATCACTCCGGACGGCAAGCTCGCCTTCGTGAGCTGCCCCCAGGCAGGTGTAATCGAAGTGTTCGACGTGCACGCCAATAAGCTGTTGCAACCAATCAAACTTACGCGGGGCGTGGATGGCCTTGCCTGGGCCCCAGCGATTCCGTAACTTCCGCGGCGGCGGGAAACCGGGAAGTTTGAAGCGCAACACGCGGATGGCACGCCCATGAACATCGACTGGATTCGCGATCTGTGTCTCTCGTTTCCGCATACAACGGAACACATTCAATGGGGCGACGACCTCGTTTTCAAGATAGCCGGCAAAATTCACGCGGTCACTGTGCTCAAACCTGCCAAGGTTTGGCTTTGTTTCAAGGTTTCGCCGGAGAAATTCGCGGAGTTGACGGAACGTCCCGGCATCATTCCCGCTCCCTATCTGGCTCGCGCCAAATGGGTCGCGTTGGAAACCAGAGACGCTCTCCCGCCCGAAGAACTCGCAGAATTGTTACGCGAATCTTACGACATGGTGGCCGCCAAGCTACCCAGGAAGACTCGTGAAGCGCTCGGATCCAAGAAGTCTTCATCGCGCCCGCAATCCGCGAGAGTACGCAAAGCTAGGCGCGGTTCACGAAGGCTTCCTCGCAAAGCAAAAAAGCCCTCCCGGTAAAGGGCGGACTGTCAGTTTCGGTTGATCTTGAAAATCTCTTGAGTGCTAGGCGGAAGCTTTGGAGTCGGCTGTGCGCCGCAATGGTCTGGCTCCCGGAAGCGGGAAGCTCATGTGCCAGAAATTCGAGTCCGGTGAAACAAATTCGACCCCGATGTATGTCTTGCTTTCGCGGTCGCGCTTGATGGAAACCACTCGCGACTCCACCGTCCGGTCTCCGTTTTCATTCACCAGGATGAGCATTTGCCCAACGACTACGGGCTCGTCGAGTTGCAGAAGCGCCCCATGGCGGTTCACGGATTGCGACTTCGCCTTCACCCGGAACTTATCGCCGTTTTCATCCTGTCCGTGCACGGTCACCGGGACTGTGATGCTTACTCGCAACGTCCGCCGCCGCTCTTTACATCGAAAGTGAAGTATGGCCATGAGAGACGCTAACCTCTCCCTTTAACTTGACGACTTGGGGACCTAAGCCTGCCCATACTGGACTGGCTTCAGCGTCATTACCTTCAAGTATGTGGCGCTGAAGTGAACGGCCGACACGAGCGAAGAAACAAGCACGAACGTCGTCCACATTGTTCGTATTATGCGGTTTGGCACTGTCGCCCACAATAGCGGGACGGTACCAAATTAACCCCTAGTGTTCCGGTACTGTAGTACGTTACGTCGTTTGGTTCAACACCATTTTGGGAAAATGCCACCTCTGGATAGTGCAAGTCAGTCTCCGTTCGTTGCGAATTTCCACAGGAACTTCCGCTACCCGCCTCCCCCTCCTATCGAACGGAATCTGTCGCTGTACCCGATCCCCAGCTTCCTTGTAAGCTATTTTTCTTCAATGACTTAAGGAAATGTGGACGAGGACTGGTTTAGTTTTTGCCTTCCAGGTGGACTAATTCGACCCTCCACGGCAGAACTCCTAAATCCAGCCTACCCACCGTTATGGGCGATTGAAAGCGTTTGGGGCCTGCGCTCCCTGGGTTCACGTACAGCACGCCGTTTTTGACCTTCTGCGCTGGCTTATGGGAATGCCCGCTGATCACGATGTGCATCCCCGAAGTCACGGGGTCCAAGTCCAACTCATTTAGAATGTGTAGCATATACACCATTACAGAACCAACTGGAATGACTTCGGTCAGCGGCAGTGCCTTCGCCCACTCCCCCGTATCCACGTTTCCACGTACCGCAAACACGGGTGCCAGGGTTCTCAAGGCCTCGAGAATCTCCGGCGCACCCACATCGCCCGCATGGAGAATTAGATCCGAGCCACGTAAGGCGCTCACGGCCTCTTCGCGCATCAATCCGTGCGTATCAGAAATTAGTCCAAGAATTCTTCTCTCTTTTGGCAAATATCTTCACACCGCCCGCGGATAGCGCGCTTCACCACGGGGCTTTCTTGCGGCCGCTGGAAACTAGCCTTTCCCGAGTACGCGCACGATGTCCAGCGCATTCACGCGCGCGCGCTCCACCGTCAAACCCCAGTGCAGATGAGGGCCCGTCACCCGGCCCGTTGCGCCGACTTTCCCCAATACCGTTCCGGCTTTCACCTCATCGCCAACTTTTGCGTCAATTTCGGAGAAGTGGCAGTAAAACGTGTAAATCCCTAAACCGTGATCGACAATGACCGTGTTGCCGGAAAAAAAGAGCGCCTCGGCCAGCACCACCCGCCCGCTCTGTGACGCATGCACCGGCGTCCCCGTCGGCGCCGGGAAATCCACGCCCGTATGCGGCGATCCCGGTTGTCCGTTCAAGACGCGGCGCCGCCCAAAATTGGTGCCTTTGAACTCGCCGTCCAGCGGCTCGCGAAATGGGCCGTCCCACAGACGCTCTGGTGTCACGTGGTCAAATATTTCGCGAAGCCGTTTCGTTTCCGCCTCCGCGCGAGCCACTTGCTCGGGATCGGGCTCGACGAATTGCTTCTTCACCGTCAGGTTTTCCGTCGCGAAGTGTCCTTCTTCTACCTCCACCTTCGCGCTGCAGCTTACGTGTTCGCCGCTTTGCATTTTTGCCGTTACACTGAACTCGTATTTCCCAGTCGGCTTCTGCAGATCCACGCCCAGTAGTGCGTGCCGAACGTCCGCGCCTGATTCTCTCTCTGCCTTTCGTTCCCCCCGCCAGAAAGGAACCTCACGTTCATTCCAGTCGCCAGTCACTTCCCCGAGCGGCTTCGCGCTGCGTACCGTCACCAAAAGCAAGCTGCCCTGTGCCGCGTCCGGTGCGCTCAGCCGCAACTGTACCCCGCTGCCGCAATCCTCCGCACGGGCCACGGCGCAACGCAAAAGTGACGCGGCAAAAATGATCGATGCTCCAAATTGGAAAGAAAGCCTTCGCAATAGGACCTCGGTAAACACCTTTACTTCGGCCGCATCGCCTGAACTCGAGGCTCCATCTTCAAGAATTGGGCTCGCCCCAGCTTCGATCCCAGAATCGCTTTTTCAAACGCGAGCAGCATGTCGGGATTCTTTGTCTTTTCTCTGAGTTCCTTCAAAAAGGGCCGTACTTTGGCGAACACGAAAAACAACTCTCCGCAAAACGCTGGATCAAAAAATAGCTTTTCGCTTACCACCCCGTTCGACACAAACGACAACGCGATCCCCCAATAGCCGAGCACCTGCCTAAACCAGTTGTTCTCATCCGTCCCCATCGTCATTGCGGTTTTCATGAACTCATCCGCGTCCTTGGGCCAAAACGTTGCCGTCCACCACCGTCGCGCCTTCCGCATCTCCGGCTCGCGCCTCAAGTCGTAGAGCTCGAGAATCAACCGCGCGTCATCTATCGTCGGCTTCTTGGCCATCGTTTTCTCCTTTTTCTCTCGGTGGGTGATTTTACCTTGCGGATGCTCTCCGGCGGACAAAATTATTGCCCTTTACACGCTTCGCCGCCTCAGCGATGATTCAGCCGCCAAAAATCTGAACGTCGCTAGTGTGGAGTGAATTCATGGCCAAAAAACGAGCATCTTGGTTCGTAACCCTCGCCTTCCTCATTTGCTTGTCTCTGCGCGCACAGCAAACGCAACCTGCTTTGGCCCCGCCTGCCTCGACCAAGCAAACCGAAACCGACGAGTACACCCGCTACGAGCTGCTCGCCCCGGAATCCGCTAGTTTTAAGATTTATTATGAAGTCACCGCAACAACGCCCGGCACCACATTTTTCTACAATCCGATCCGCAAAGGCAGCGCCGCCAGCGACGAGTCCGTCCTCGACTCCATGACCGGCGAACCACTCCCCTTTCAGGTCGTGAGCGGCGCAGAAGCCCGCAAAGATCCGCTCATGCCCGACGCCGACACCGATACAAACTACATCAAAATTTCCCTCGCTCGCCCTGTGCCTCCCGAGGGTCAAGGCCGCGTCCTCATTCTTAAAACCTACAAAGATGCAAAAAGCTACTACCGCGAAGGCGACGCGATCGTCTTCAATCGCCCTCTCGGCATCAAGCGCAACAAGATTATTCTGCCCTCGGGATACGAATTGGTCGGTTGCAATGTCCCATCGCAGGTCTTATCCGAGCCGGATGGCCGCATCGCAGTAAGTTTTCTGAACGCCAGCGCCGGGGAAGCCCCCCTGATTCTTCACGCGAAGCTCGGCGCGCAAACCGGAAACGCCGCCGCACCGCATCCCGCAACTCAAGCCCGCAGTTGGGAGTCCCCCTTCGAGGGAGAATCCGAGCGTACCCGCCTCTCCGAACGCGCCCATCAGGATCGCGACATCGTCTACTTCCTGCAGCAGCCCGAAACCCACGCCTTCAGCCTCTACCACGACTACACCGAATCCCACGAAGGCGCCGACAAGTATCTAAACGTCGTCCGCGAAGGTAGCACCGTCTCCGACCCTTCCGCCTACGTCCTTGACACCGGCGAAAAACTCTCGACAAAGCTCATGTCCGGCGCCGAACTCGTCGCTGCAAAAATCGATGCCGGCGAGCCCGTGAGGCCCACAACACAAGTTGTCCTGATTCCATTTCCACCGGTCAAGAAAGGCCAGTCGCTCCGCCTGCGCATTTCCGAAACCTACACTGCGCCTGTTAGCTACCGTCTCGATAGCAACGAATTAGTCTTCGACCGCAGTCTTGGCCGTCCCCGCAACGCTGTTGTTCTCCCTGCCGGCTGGTATCTCACCGCCAGCTCCATCCCCGCGACCATCACGCAACTTCCCGACCGTCGCATTCGCCTCGACTTCTGGAATGGCCGCCCCGATTCCGTCGATGTTCTGATAAAGGCAAAACGCCGGGCTGCCACCGCGCCTTAGAGCACGCCTTGCGCCGACTGCTACCGATTACCGGCTTAGTCTCGTCAATCGTGCGCCCTTCTCACTCCACTCCGGCGCGCGTTCTCGATCAGCCCTTCGCACGCCGCTTGGCACGCTCTCTCGAACTCTTTCGAAATTTGCTCCTGAACTCCTTCTCCGAGCAGCAAAATGGCCGTCCCATGCACTAAGGCGACCAGCGCCAGCGCCAATTCGGCGTGCTCTCCGGGCGTCCCGCCGAGATCCCCAGCCAGCTTGGTCTTGAGCAATTCGTAAGACGGCATCGGCTCCTTGCGTCCAAGCCGCTCTGCCCAATCCGATGTAAGCAACAGGTATTCATTTCCGTGTTCGAGTGTGAACCGAAGCCCCGCACGGCAGGCCTCCGCCGTCGTTTTCGCTGGTTGCAAAGCCAAAAACATCCTCTCTCGTGCCCGGTCGCGCAAGAAGACCAGCAGCGCATGCTTATCGCTGAATCGCTCGTACAGGGTCGGCGTCGTCGTTCTCGCCGCCTTGGCCACCGCTCGCATTGTCAGCGCGTGCTCGCCTCCCCGGCTCCAAAGCTGGTAAGCAGCATCAACAATCCGACCTTCGAGGCGTTTATCAGCTTTTCGTGGCATCTCTGATCCCCTTCCCCGAGCTTTTAAATCCATTTAACACTACAATTATATGCTTGACAGCGTTAAAGAAACAACGTATAAATATCCCTCGCCGCCGCCTCCGCGGTTGGCTCGGCCCCCTCAGAAACCTCAGTAAGGAGATGCAAGAAGTAAGCTATGGCTAGATTTGAGTATTCCGTTGTCACCAAGGCCAGCCCTGCGCTCGCCTGGCTCGTTTTTTCCGACATTCACCGCTGGAACAATTTCGCCAACGTCTACGGCGAATTACACTGGATTGACGGCTACCCTTGGGAACCGGGCAGTCGCCTCAAAATCGAACTCCTTCGCCCCGTTAACGCCACCATCGACCATGTGATTACCACATGCGTGCCTGGAAAGAAAGTGGGTTGGATCGATCACGCCATCGGCGTGGCCATGGCTCAATGGGTCACTTTCGAAGAGGTCCCTCTAGAAGGAACGCACATCAGGACCTGGGGAGAAATAGTTCACAATGGCATGAAGATCGGCGGTCGCACCGTCGAGGAACTCGTCGCCAGCTTCACCCGCACCTGGTATGAATCCTTCCGCGTGGCGTGCAATCGGCTTGTCCTGCCCGGTGGCACTTCCCCGGGCGACGAATCCTTCGTGACTCAGTAGGCCCTTCCGCAGTCCCCGGCGCCAAGGCCCAGAATCGTGAAACTGCCTCATCGGCGGTGCGCTAAGCAGTGCGCCGGTGCGCCGCCTGCGGCAGCGTCCATTCGCCGACGCTCACAAACAACTCCAGACCGATCGCGAAGGATTCTTTTCCCAGCGGCTGGCAGTAAACCACGCGCGCTCTCGACCTTAGGTTTCCCAACAGCGATCTTACCGTTACATGTTCATTCGGCGGCCACGGTTTGCTCATCACCACGCGCGCCCCTCGCGCGCTAACGTTTTCGGTGACTCCTTGTTGCGCCGCTGTGTGCACATCCAATCCAGACAGGTCCACAGTCACTTGCACTGAAGAACGCTCTTCCAACCGCCGCGCTTCGCTATCCATGGGACACCGCGTTGCTTTCTGGACCGGGAAGTGGATGTAGACGCTGGGGAGGGCTCAACGACCGCCAAATCATACGCTGCTAACCCCCGGAGTGGTCAAGAAGTTTCGCTCCCCTAAATTCTCATTCCCAAACACCCATGAAGGCCTTCCAAGTGTCCGGCAATGAGACACGTCCATCCCGGGAGCGAACGCACTCACGCTCTCCCAGTGCCACCTCCAGATCCTAAAGCTCTATTTTTCTGTTTGTTACGGCCCGCACAAAATCGGCTATTCAATTGCCCTTCTTCTCCAGCTAAACTCTTACTTTCGGTCATCCTTTTTCGTCGAGGAGGGGCTTCATGAAAAAGCACGAACGCATCCGGGAAAAGGTCACCATTCTCCCAACCTCCATGTATCTCTCCAAAATGCACGATGCGGGCTGGACCCTCGTCGCTCTCGAATGGGAACGCGAAATCGAGACCTCTTCCGCTCCCGAACCACCGGAAGAAGTCGTCCCCTCCGAAGAAATCCCCTTCGGCCTGCGCATCGCCGCTGACTGCCATCACCTGGAAGACGATCCTCTCGAGACGCAAACCCTCAAATTCCTCGCCGAGCTGATTGTCCAGGACGTCTCCTTCACCAGCATGGCCGACGCCCTCAATGTCCGTGACTATCGCACCCGTAACGGCGCTCCTTGGACCGCCGCCACCGTTTTCCGCCTCATCCCGCGCCTCATTGACGTCGCCCCTCGCATCCTCAGCGGTGCAGAATGGGAATCCCGCAAACAGCAACTCTCTCGCGTCGCCTGGAATTCTTAGCCCACCAGAGCGATTTGAAGGATATTCTGGTTGCAGGTATATCTCAGCGCGCCTTTGTGGACGCACCCAGGTAATCTGCTCACCAACTCTCTCCTTGACATTCTACCTATCCCCATCTTATATATGTAGAATGTCTAGGAAGAAGCATTCCGTCGCCGCTCTTCTCAGCGCAACACTCATCCTGGCCACTGTTCCCGCGGCATCCTTCGCAAACTCCGACACCAGTGAACGGGAAGCCGCAGTCTCCATCGTGCTGCATATTCAAAAAGCCGACTACGAAGGTGATCGTTCATCACTCCAACGCCTTCATGATCAACTCTTACCATTCGTGGCGAGCAAGAATCTTGGGTCGCGCGTGCTCTACTGGCAGGGCTTTGCGCTTTGGCGCAAAGCGATGAACGGCTTCAACGACAACGTGGACAAGAAAGAGTTGGAACAGGATCTCACTCAGGCTGCAGTGGAATTCGAGCAGTCGGCCTCCTTAGATCCTGCCTTCGTCGACGCGAAGATTGGCCTCGGATCATGTTACGGCGTCCTCGCCTATGCCCTAAGCGAAAAGGGTGCCGCAGAACAGCTGGCTCTGGTCGCAAAATCCAGGCAAGCCTTGAAGGACGCTCGAGCAGCGGCGCCGGATAACCCGCGCCTCCTTTGGGCGTTAGGTCCAATCTACTGGAACACACCAGCCGAGCGTGGAGGCGGTCAAGCCAAAGCGATGGAAGTGGCTCAAATGGGCCTCGATACAATTCGGTCGCACAAATATGAAACGAACGATCCTCTCGAGCCTTCCTGGGGTGAACCGGAGCTATTAATGAATCTTGCTTGGAGCAACCTCAACCGAACTATCCCGGACCTGAACGCCGCGGAGCAATACGCGCGATCCGCCCTGGCACTCGTCCCCTATTGGCACTACGTTCGCGACATCTTGATGCCGCAAATTCGCGATGCCAAGGCAAAGCAGAAATCAACCAGTCAGCTTTACCCCAGTCACGCTATTTGGCTCAGCGCGTTTTCGTGCGATTCAGCCATCGATCTCAGGAGGGCGGATGCCCATCGAGAAATCTGAACTGCTCCAAGGCACTCTCGACATGCTCATTCTAAAAATCGTCGCCCTCGGCCCTGTCCACGGCTACGGCATCTCTCTCCGCATCCGCCAAATCTCCAAAGAGGTTTTGCAAGTCCAGCAAGGCTCCCTCTACCCCGCCCTCCATCGCCTCGAAAAACGCGGATGGCTCGAATCCGAATGGGGCGCCTCCGACAAAGGCCGCCAAGCCAAGTTCTACAAATTATCCGCGAAGGGCCGCAAACAGTTAGAGAGCGAAGAATCAAATTGGAACCGCCTCGCCGGCGCCGTCGCCAACATTCTTCAAACTGCGCAATAGGAGTTCGTCATGCCGTGGTGGAAATCCCTCTCGCCCAAACGCGCTTCCGACGCGCAAATGAACTCCGAGCTCCGGTTCCACATCGAGGAGCTCACCGATGAAAATATTGCCGCTGGCATGACGCCCGAAGAAGCCCGCCGCCGCGCCATCCTCGCGTTTGGCGGCCAAGAGCAGCTCAAAGAAGATCTGCGCGACGTTTACCGGATCCGCCTCCTCGACGCTTCTCTCGCCAATCTCAAATCCGCCTTCCGTTTCATTCGCAAATCTCCCACCTTCTCCGCCACCGTAATCCTTACTCTCGCACTCGGCATCGGCGCCAACAGCGCCGTCTTCTCCGCCATCGACGCCGTCCTCCTCCGCCCTTTGCCCTTCCCCGACGCCGATCAGCTCGTGCGCGTCGACCAAAACAATCCGAAAGCTTCAAGTCCCTTCCACTTGGTCGCTCCCGTTCGCCTCGAAGACTGGAATCGCCTCAATTCCACGTTTCAAGCGCTTACCGGTTACTACACCGAAGACGTCTCCGAATCCACCGGCGCCCTGCCGGAAAAAGTGACCCGTGCATGGGTCTCACCGCGCTTTTTCGACGTTTGGGGAATGGCGCCCGCCCTCGGCCGCGAATTCACTCCCGAAGAAGAAACACTCCACGGCCCCGCCGCCGTCCTGATCAGCGATCGCTTCTGGCGCCGTCGCTTCAACGCCGACCCCAACATCATCGGTAAGAATCTGCGGCTCGATGGCCACTTGGCTCCCATCGTCGGCGTGATGCCACCCGCCTTCCTCTTTCCCAATCGCGACACCGATTTATGGTGTCCCATTCCTGCGGGCCTTTCTTACGGTCAGGCTCGGGAAAACAATTGGTTCATCGTCATCGGACGCCTCAAGCCTGGCGTCACGGTGGCACAAGCCCGCGCCAATCTCGCCACCGTGCAGGCGGAGCTCGGCCACGCGTTCCCCAAAACCGACGCCCAGCTCTCCGTCGGCATCGAGCCGCTTAAGGAAGTCACCATTGCCGAGTCGCGCCGCTCCCTCTGGCTGCTCTTTGGCTCCGTCACCCTGCTTCTGCTCATCGCGTGCACGAACATTGTGGCTCTGCTCTTGTCTCGCTCGGCTCAGCGGCAGCACGAAATCGCCGTCCGCTTCTCTCTCGGCGCCCCTCGCGGCGCACTCATCGCCCAACTCCTCACGGAGACATTTCTCCTCGCCCTCCTAGGTTCTGGCCTCGGCCTTTTTCTCGCAGCCGGCGCCTCCAACATTTTCCGCTCTCTCGCCGCGCAGCTTCCCCGTGTTGAGGAGATCCATCTCGACGCTCGAATCGTCCTATATTCCTTGGCATGTTCGGTCGTGGTCACCCTGCTCTGCGGATTGGTTCCCGCCATTCGTGCCACCCGTCGCAGTCTCTCCGCATCGCTTGCTCAATCCAGCCGCTCGCAAGTCTCGGGACGAAATCCGCTGCAGTGGCTGCTGGTCGGCGTCCAGGTTGCCCTGGCCGTCATCCTGCTCGCCGGCGCTGCTCTGCTTCTTCGCAGCTTCCAACAACTTGGCCGCGTCAACCCCGGCTTTGAGGTCGCTCACATTCTCACTTTTCAACTCAGCATGAACTATGGTGAAACCGGAGATATGAAAAAACTGCGCCTGTTCACGGACCGCGTCCTCGAAACTCTGCGTGCTACGCCGGGTGTCGATGCCGCCGCGATCTCTGTGGGCGTTCCGGGCCAACCCTTCAAATACCAAACGGAAATAAAGCTCACTGAAGGACGCGCCGAGAGCGAGCCAAAGATCATCGCGGATAACCGCTACATTTCGGCCAGTTACTTCGCCACCATGAAAATCCCCATGCTATCGGGTGAACTCTGCCGCGAAACCGATGGCCCGCCCACGGTGGTCGTAAATCGCGCCTTCGCCGACGCCTATTTCCCCGGGATACCCGTGATTGGCCATCATTTGCAATCCCTGAATTTGGGCTACTCCGGCCCTGCCGAAATTGTCGGCGTTGCCAGCGACGTTCGCGAATCGGGCCTGGACCAACCGCCTGTGCCGACCGTTTACTGGTGCGCCCCTATCGCGGAGCCGGGTACCTATTTCCTCGTGCGCACCCGTAACGCCCCCATGACCATGGCCGAAACCATCCGCAAGCAACTTCGGGATATCGATCCGCAACGCTCGGTCTATGATTTCGCGCCACTCGAGCAGCATTTCTCCGACGCGCTTGCCCAAAATCGCCTCCGTACCATCCTCCTGACATTCTTCGCCGCCACCGCGCTCTCTCTCGCCTGTATCGGCCTTTATGGCACTCTCAGCTATTCCGTAAATATCCGCCGCCGCGAGGTCGGCCTCCGTCTCGCTCTCGGCGCGCTCCGCGGCCAAATCGTCAAACAATTCCTCTGGCAGGGACTCGCCGTGTGCCTCCTCGGTTGCGGGGCAGGGTTTGTTTTGGCCGCCGCTTCTTCCCGCGTCCTCGCTGGCCTGCTGTACGGCGTCTCTCCCACCGACATCCCAACTCTATGTTCCGTCATCCTTCTCGTCGTGCTCGTAGCTGTAGCCGCCTCCCTCCTCCCCGCCTTCCGCGCCTCCCGCGTCGATCCCATGCAAGTCCTCCGCGACGAATGAAATTCCAACAGCCGTCATCGCCAGCTGAGAAGGAAGTTCACTTGCCTCAAACAGCGTCTTTATCCGTTTCGACTGCTGCCGCTCCCCTCTCCCCTTCTCGATAGCAACCAGACTTCTGCGAAAGACCGCGCTCCCACGTCTCCCGGGCATCTTCTTCAAACGTAGTTTTGCCGTTTTTCCGTAGCTTTTCCACCCATACCCACGGCTCCAAACTCTTCCATCTACTCCGCTCCCGCCGCACCTCCGTCAATCAGTCCCTCCCCGTGCCAGGTCCTTCGTAAGCGCGCAATACATTGCGCCCACTCCTTCAGTTCATGTTCCCCAGGCGTCCGCTTCCCTAACGTTAAATCGTTTAGAATGCGCAGTTCCGAAAAATACGCCCGTAACTCCTTTAAAATTCGCAGTTTCAAAAACGAAAGACTTAAAGTCCTTCAGAATCTGCATTTACAAGAAGAGATGGGGGGAGGGGGTAAATTGTTATCTAGAAATCACGCACGTCCCGGGCTTCGGGGCCCTTTCTTTGGTTGACAAAACTCCCGGCACTGACGATTCTCTCTCGCGAGCAGCATCCCAAGATCTCGAGGCGGCCGGCGCGAACCGCAGGAACGATTTTCCGTGAACTGGCGAAGGAGAAATCATGTCCGTGACGCGGCGTGAGTTGTGCGCAAGGATTCCCGCGGCGCTGATTCCAGCGCTGCTACCTCTTGTTGCGTCCGCAGAGCAAGATCAGACGATGCCGTCAGCGATGTATCCCTTCGATAAGCTGCCGGTTCACACATCGAGCGGCGCCGTGACTCGGCACGTGCTGAATGGCAGACTCGCGACCGGGGAAGCCCTGGAAGTGCATGAGACGACCCTGCCGCCCGGCGGCGCACCGCATCCGCCCCATCACCATGTGCACTCCGAGATGTGGCTGATTCGCGAAGGCACGGTGGAAATCAACGTGAACGGGACGAACTATCAACTCGGGCCGGGCGGAGTGGGATTTGTGCGCAGCAACGACGAGCATGGCATCAAGAATGTAGGCGCGACGGCGGCAAATTATTTTGTCGTGGCAATCGGGCCGGGCGCGGACGCTTGATCAAGCCCCGAATCGATGATTATCTTGCTGCGGCCGGTTTACGTTCCGCGCGCCGCAAACGGAGCACGATGTGCAAAGCCAAAGGAGCCAAATGAAAAATCCAGCGTGGAAGGGTTTCCTGATCGCGATGGCGCTCTGCGGTTTCGCGAGCAGCGCGTTTGCTCAATCCAGCTACGATTTGCGCTCGCCCAATAACAAGGTCGAAGTCCGGATTCGCACCGCTCACGGTGTCCACTACGACGTGCTGCTGAATGGGCAGGCGCTTCTCGAGGACTGCACGCTTTCTCTCGATGTCGATCATAAGAAGCTGGGGCTGGAAACAAAGGTGATGCACTCCAAAGAGCGAACCGTCAACAATGTGCTGGAGCCGGTGGTGCGGCAAAAGTTCGCGAAGATTCATGAAAATTTCAACGAGGTTCGGCTGGAGATGGATGGCAACTATGCGGTTGTGTTTCGCGCGTATAACGAAGGCGCGGCATACCGGCTGGAAACTTCGTTTCCAGAGCAGCAAGTGAAGATATATGGAGAGGAAGTGCATTTCCGCTTCCCGAGCGATTTCGTCACCTACTATCCGCAGGAAGACAGCTTTTTCTCGCACAATGAGCGGAGATATGTTCCCCAGAAATTGAGCGAGATTGCGCCCGCGTTCCTGGCCACGCTGCCGGCAGTCGTGGATGCGGGGAACGGCGTCAAAGTAGCCATCGCAGAATCGGACGTCGAAGATTATCCGGGATTGTGGCTACACGGCACGAGCGGTAACGGATTGGATGGAACTTTCCCTCCTTATCCGTTGAAGGAGAAACAGGAGAACGAACTTGATGTCCGGGTGGTGGAGAGCGCGGACTATATCGCGGTGACCAACGGAACACGAACCTTTCCGTGGCGGGTGATGGGAATCGCGGAGCATGACGGAGACTTGCTGACCAATGAACTCGTTTGGCTGCTCGAAAAACCGTCGCAGGTTGACGATACCTCGTGGATCAAGCCGGGTAAAGTGTCCTGGGATTGGTGGAACTACAACAATATTTATGGCGTGGATTTTAAGGCCGGCATCAACACGGAGACGTACAAGTACTACATCGATTTTGCGGCCAAATACGGCCTTCCCTACATCATCCTGGACGCAGGATGGTACAAGCCTGGAAATATCCTGGAGGTCGTCCCTGAGATCAACATGGAAGAGCTGACCGCGTACGCCCGGCAGAAAAACGTTGGAATTATTTTGTGGGTGGCGTGGAAGACGCTCGACGATCAACTGATTCCGGCCCTGGATCAATACGCAAAATGGGGCATCAAGGGAATTAAAGTCGATTTCATGCAGCGCAGCGACCAGCTGCTCATCCATTACTATTACAAAGTGGCCCGAGAAACCGCGAGACGCAAAATGCTCGTTGATTTTCACGGAAACCAAAAACCGGCTTCGATGACGCGCACCTGGCCGAACCTGATCGGCGCCGAAGGAGTCCGCGGGCTGGAATGGAGCAAATGGAGCGCCACGACGGAACCGGAACACAACGTTACGCTGCCCTTCACGCGGATGTTTCTGGGCCCGATGGACTATACGCCGGGCGCAATGCTGAACGCGCAGCGGGACAGTTTCGCGCCCATCATGAAGCGGCCCATGAGCCTGGGCACGCGGTGCCAGCAACTGGCGATGTACGTCGTGTATGACAGTCCGCTGCAGATGCTGGCGGATAGCCCGTCCAATTACATGCGCGAGCCGGAAACCATGGAATTCCTTGCCGCAGTCCCCACGGTGTGGGACGAGACAAAAGTGCTGGACGCGCAAATCGCGGAATATGTGGCAGTCGCCCGTCGAAATGGCAGCGACTGGTATGTGGGCGCGATGTCGAACTGGACTCCACGCGATCTCGAAATTGACTTCTCATTTTTGCCGGAGGGAAACTTCCGAATGGAAGCGTATCAGGACGGGGTGAACGCGGACCGCTTCGCCAGCGACTACAAGCTGATACGGACACAAGTGAACCGGACGACAAAACTGAAAATCCATCTGGCGCCCGGAGGCGGGTGGGCCGCAAGGATTCATCCGTAAGCGCAGATCACCTCGTCTACGCGCCACGTTTTTGGGCGCTGTTTAGAAACCATGTTCAGGAGCCGTAATTACCGGGCAGGTTTGCCCGCCTGATTGCGCTCATTTTCGAAACTGCAATTCGACAGAACGATCCGTCCGGAGTTTCTTTCGACACAAATCGGAGCGCCCACGTTAGAAGGCGCCCCGACCCTTCCTCTTTGGGGTGTGGCTAGAAGAAGATTTTCAGCGCGAATTGAGCGATGCGCGGATCTCCCGCCTGTCCAGCCCGGAACGTGCCGAAGGAGCTGCTGCTGAGCTTGTCGAAGTTGCTGATCTGGTCGGTGCTATTCACGGTGCCGGTGCTGATGCTTTCAGGCGCAAAGTTCGGGTGATTGAGGATGTTGAAGTACTCGGCGCGGAGCTGAATCTTCCAGCGTTCCGTGACCAAGATGTTTTTGGCGATCTGAGCATCCCAGTTGGCGGTGTGGGGCAGACGTAGAACGTTTTTGCCGATGTCGCCAAAGGTGCCGAAGATAGCAGCGTTATTGCAGCTTGTAGCCGGAAGCGTACATCCGGTGGTGACTTTGGTGGGCTGAAAAGCAGCCGGATTGAGCCAACTCACGCAGTTCGTGGTGGTGCCGCAAGTGGTCGAGCTATAAGGATCGACGCCCGCGATAAATGTGCCGCGATCGTTGCCAATGCCGGTGCCGGAGAGTTCCGTGCCCTGGAGAACGGTGATGGGACGACCACTGGCAGCGGAGATGATGCCAGCGATTTCATAATCGCCGAAGAGGTGATGAATCAAGGAGCTATGTCCGGAGAGAGTGGGAGATTGCCAGACATAAGAGCCAGTAAAGACGTGGGTGTGGTCGAAACTCGAAGGGCCATAGTCAAAAGCGTGGCGGTCCGGATTGTCGAGCGGAAGTGTCGAATAGCCGGTGTCAAAACCGGTGACGCCCTCGCCGAAGGGGAGATCGTCGAGGCTTTTCGAATAGGTATAGTTGGCGAGGATGGTTAAGCCGTGAGACATGCGCTTCTGAGCGGACAACTGCAAGGAATGGTAGCTGGCATTGATATCGTCGATGTCCGCCTGGACGGTGGTGGAGAAAGTGTTGGGCTTGAAGAGCGCGCCGCTGGCGTTGGCGTTGCCGTGGCAGGATGCGACTGTGCCTCCTGTAGCTTCGCAAACCGTAAGGTTTGCAAGGCCGACGTTCGCTTTGCCGTTGCACGGCACGAAGGACGCAGCGTCGGTGCAAGGGACACCCGCGTTGTAGTACTGGGTTTCGAGGATGTGCGTGCTGCGAGAGCCCACGTAGGCTGCACGCACCAAAACGCCCGCGGGCAACTCGCGCTCGAGAGTGAGGTTCCATTCGTAAACTGTCGGAACGTGGTAGACGCCGCTTGGATCGTAGGTCACAGCAATTTCATTGAAGGGGGGATTGTAAGCGAAGTTCGTGGGAGCCGGGAAAGGACTCGGGAAAGTAGGATAAGAAGTGGCTTGAGCGCCCGAACAATTCAGAGCCGCCTGCGTGGCAGGCAGAGTGCAAAGTGGGTCGCTGAAGGAGCCAGCCGTTGAGCCCGGAGTAGGCGAGCTATTGCCTGCCGTAGAAAGGATGAACTGCGGGCTGAAAGGCCATTCATCGACGAAGCGATTGCTTAGCATTCCCTCGGCGCGCGTGTCGTAGAAAATGCCAGCGCCTCCGCGAACGCTGGTCTTGCCGTCGCCGAAGACATCGTAGGCAAAGCCAAGACGGGGAGCAAAACCATTCAGGCTGGAGTTCAACGCGTTCTTCGGCATACCTGGATCGCTGGCAATGCCATTGGCGCTGGAGAAGAAGATGCCTGGAGGCGCATTGGGATAGACCCTGGAGGTAACGTCCGCCGCCATGGCCGTGAGATTCACCTGTGCCCAGCGATCGCCCAAATCGCGCCAGGGGAGGGCGGGTTCCCACCGCAGGCCTAGGTTCACCGTCAGGCGATTGGTCACGTGATAGTTATCTTGGATATACAAACCTGGAAATTTATCGCGGTTGGCCTTGTACTCGCCGGCGCCCTGTTGGAAAGCGTAACCGTTGCCGGTAGCGTTGCCGTCGCACATGGTGCCGGCCAGGAAATTCTGGTAAACGGGAAGGCCGGCAGGCTCGTTGAGGTAAGTGTCCTGGGTGCAAAAATTGACGATGCCGGGCTGATTGAACTGGTTGTTGAGATCCACCTGACTCCACTCGATCATGCCGCCGAAATGGATATCGTGCTTGCCTTTCTCCCAGCTCACGTCATCGGCGTATGTGAAATTATTCCTGGTAAAAATGCCGGTGGGATTGTCGCCGAAGCTGAAGCCGCTTTGCACGCCGATGCCCTGAATGGAGCTGGGCGAGGGTTCAAAGGGAAGAGGAGCGGTTTCAAAGGTGGTTAAGTCCACGGCACCGGGAGCGGGGCCTCTGGAAGAAACCTCACGGGAGTAGCTGACACGGAAATCATTGATGAAACTCGGCGAGAAGAGGTGAGTCTCGTGGACGAGCGCATTTTGAGCGACGATCGAGTGAGTGGCATCGGTATAAGCGACGAGTTTGAGCGGATTGAAAACGCCAGCCTTGGTGAAGCGGTCAAATTCGTAGCGGCCGGTGATTTTGTCGCTCTTTCCAAAGGAATGATCAAGCCTGCCCATCCCCGAGTCGTAATTCTCGATGTCCGGTTTTGAAAAAGCGACAGTTGGATTGGAGCCCGCCGGAATGGGTCCGGCCAAGCTGAATTTTGCCGAGGAGCCCAAGTACGCGCCGGTGGTGGGATCAATTCCCATCATTTTGGCGACCCCGGGATCGATCGTTCCGGGGCTACCGCCTGGGCCGCCGGACGCAAGGAATTTGGCGATGTCGGTCTGCCCAACCACGTGAGAGCTGCCCAGGACGAGATTGCGAAATGCGGTGCGTTGATACCCCGCAAAGAAGAAAGTCTTGTCGTGAATGACCGGACCACCGACAGTGCCACCGTACTGATTGCGCTTGATTTGATCGTGGGTGGTGGGGGTAGCGAAATAGTTTTGGGCATTGAAGTAAGGATTGCGAACAAACTCGAAGACATCGCCGTGGAAATTGTTGGTACCGGACTTGGTGATGACGTTGACGACGCCACCGGCATTCTGACCGTACTCGGCGCTGTAGTTGCTGGTTTGGACGCTGAATTCCTGGAGAGCATCGGGAAAAGGAAACGGTTGATTGACGTTGGTGTATTCATCGACGTAATTGCCGCCATCGAGCTGGTAACTGATGGTGTCTTGCCGGGTGCCGTTCGCCGTGTAGGTCACGGCCCCAGGAAAGGTTTTTGTGGCACCTTGGTCAGCGCCACCGTTGGGGGAGTTGACGGCCCCAGCAACTAATAGAGTGAGTTGCGCAGCGTTCCGGCCGTTCAGTGGCAATTCGGAAATGCGCTGCTGCTCGATGACTTGCCGGAGAGCGGAGGTGGAGGTATCGACTTGAACGGCGTTGGTGGTGACATTGACGATTTCCGTCAGCGAGCCCAGCTTCAAATCCGCGTTAACCGTAAGGGATTGGTCAGCGAGCAGAGTAATGTCGTGCTGCTTCGAGATGCTAAAGCCCTTAGCCTCGACGGTCAGGGTGTAGACGGCGGGTTGCAAGGAGGGGATCACGTAGAATCCCTCGGTATCGGTGGTCGCAGAGCGAGAGAAGCCGGTGCCTTGTTGTGTGGCCGTCACCTGGGCGCCGGCGACGCCGGCTCCAGCGGGATCAGTGACTTTGCCGAGAAGGCTCCCCAGCCCTTGAGCATGGGAATAGAGAGGGGCGAAAAGAAGCGCGAAAAAAACAATGAGGATATTCTTCTTCATTTCTGTTCTTCCCTTTCGCGGACGGCCCGGGATAGAAGAGCAAGCCATGCCCGCCAGCTGCCGCATGCCATGTGCCTCGAACACACGGCTACGCCTTTCGCACCAAGAATCGAAGGAGACGCAGCACTCGCTTCTGACCATCAGTTTGCTGAATAGCCGCAATCCACAGCTTGAATAGACCCAGTGAGCGGACAATAGGAGCGAAGTCGTAAAGATGTCAAACGCGAAATACTAAAGGAGTGGTTTAGCCAGACTAAATTGCCGGGATTGCGGAGCGAAGTAAAAGTACGGCGCGCGGGGGACGCTCGCGGGGATTCCTTAGGAAGCGACCGCCTCACATCGTGGTTCGCCGAACTCGGGAGGAGGCGCCGAATTCGCGCCGGCATTCGCCGATGCTGTAAGCAGACTTAAGGGAATCACGTGGCCGGAGTTGATCCGTTCAACGAAGGAGCGCTGAGGCACACCACAGGAGCGGAGCTTGACCGTGAAGATCTCCGGTGTTGCGGGCGCGGCTAGCTACGCGAACTGTGGATGGCGTCGCAGACCGCGGAGGTGACTTCACGCGTGGTGGCTTTGCCGCCGAGATCGGGAGTGAGAACAGCGGAAGCCGTGACGCATTCGACGGCCTGCATAAGTTTCGCCGCCGCATCCTGTTCGCCGAGGTGCGCGAGCATTAAGGCAGCAGTCCAAAGGGCGCCGATGGGATTGGCGATGCCTTTGCCGGTGATGTCGAAAGCGGCGCCGTGAATGGGCTCAAACATGGAAGGAAAGCGGCGTTGGGGGTCGAGGTTGGCGGTCGGCGCGATTCCGAGACTGCCGGCGAGGGCGGCGGCAAGGTCGGAGAGAATGTCGGCGTGAAGATTTGTAGCGACGATGGTGTCGAGGCTGGCAGGCTTTGCGACCATGCGGGGGGTCATGGCGTCAACGAGCATCTTGTCCCAAGCGACATCGGGAAAATCCTTTGAGACTTCCGCGGCGATTTCGTCCCAGAGGACCATGCCATGGCGCTGGGCGTTGGATTTGGTGACGACGGTGAGGAGTTTGCGCGGGCGGTCTTGCGCGAGTTTGAAAGCAAAGCGCAGAATGCGCGTGACGCCATTGCGGGTGAAGATGGAAGTTTCGGTTGCGACCTCTTCTGGAAACCCGCGATGGGCACGTCCGCCTTGTCCGGCGTACTCGCCTTCGGTATTTTCGCGGACGATGGCCCAATCGAGATCGGCAGGCTTGCAGTCGCGCAGTGGCGATGACAATCCTTGCAGAATGCGCGTTGGACGAAGATTCACGTACTGATCGAAACCTTGGCAGATCGCCAGGCGCAAACCCCAAAGCGTGATGTGGTCGGGAATATCCGGCGCGCCGACAGCGCCAAAATAAATTGCGTTGAAGGGGCGAAGCAGATCGAGGCCGTTTTGCGGCATCATCACGCCATGTTTCCTGTAGTAGTCCGAGCCCCAGGGAAAAGTTTCCACGTTTAGCTGGAACGTGCCGATTTTTTGTGCGAGGACCCTCAGAACTTCGAGGCCCGCGGATATCACTTCCGGGCCAATGCCGTCCCCGGGGATGGCTGCAATCGCGTACTCGCGCATCTGAACTCCTGAAATCGATTCACTGACTTGTGGCTATCCAAAGGCAAAAACCCACAATGCCGCGATTCTTGAGCGCGGCGATCTTTAGGGGGCAAAGGCCCGGCTTCATTATCTGTATACTACGCGACGCAGAATTAATGCCGCGAAAAACAAAAAAGTGTTGCAGGATACGTCCGCCGAACTCTTGCATTTAAGGAATCGAGGGAGCATGGCCGAGATAGCGTCCGATGCGGCGGTCGCACAAAGCGCACGAAGACGAATTGCATGGCGGCTGCTTCCTTTTCTCTTCCTGCTATACATCATCGCTTTTCTGGACCGGATGAACGTGAGCGCGGCAGCGCTGGAGATGCCGCACGACCTGGGCTTCAACGACAGGGTAGTTGGCCTGGGAGCCGGGATGTTCTTCATCGGATACCTGGTATTGGAAATTCCCGGCGCATTGATCGCGGAACGATGGAGCGCGCGCAAGTGGATTGCCCGGATCATGATTTCCTGGGGAATCATAACCGCACTGATGGCGTTTATCCACACGGCGCGGGAATTTTATTTTGTGCGATTTCTTGTGGGGGCCGCAGAGGCAGGCTTTTTCCCCGCTGTCATTGTGTACGTGTCGCATTGGTTCCGGTATCGGGACCGGGCGAAGGCCATCGCGGTGTTTTACGCGGCGAGTCCGCTCTCTTACGTCGTGGGCTCTCCTCTCGCCGGTTTATTGCTGGGGATTACGTGGTTCGGACTGCGGGGATGGCGATGGCTGTTCTTATTGGAAGGCGTTCCCGCAGTGGTGTTCGGCGTGATTACGATTTTTTATTTGACGGATTGGCCGCGAGAAGCGAGATGGCTCTTACCGGAGGAACGCAACTGGATCAATGGCCAATTGGAAAATGAAAAACTGGCGAAGCAAAAGATCCGTTCTTACACCGTTTGGCAGGCATTCGCGCAACGCGACGTCATCCTGCTGACGTTGTGCTATTTCTGCGCGACGACGGGAGGTTATGGAGTAGCGTTTTGGCTGCCGAGCATTCTGAAGCGGCTTTCCGGACAGAGTGATATGCGGGTCACGCTGTTCGCCGCACTGCCCTATCTTGCCGGATTTGTGGTTCAACAACTGAACGGATGGCATTCGGACCGGACATTGGAGCGGCGTTGGCACGCAGCGGTTTCGATTTTCCTCTGCGGAGTTTCTCTATTGCTGGCGGTGCTGTATGGTTCGAGCCTGACGATCGCGGTGGCGCTATTCTGCCTGGTGGGGGCCGGCTATTATTCCTTCCACCCGTGCTTTTGGGCCGTGCCGACAGCGTTCTTGACCGAATCGGCCGCGGCCGCATCTATTGGGCTGATTAATTCGGTGGGAAATCTTGGAGGATTTTTTGGGCCGATGGTTATGGGCTATCTGGTCAACCGAACACATTCCTTCCGCGCGGGGTTGCTGTACCTGGTTGGGAGCTTGTGCGTTTCGGGAGTCTTGATGCTTGCCGTCGGCGCCGGACGCGCTGTTCCGAAGCGAAGTGAGGCGCCCACAATTTAGGCAGTGTTTCCTTGCCGCGCTGCCGGGCGCTGCTTGTGAGTTTTAGCCTTAATGAATCTCGGGCTCGGGAATCGGCGCTGTCCCTTCCAAGAAATCGAAGTCGCAACCTTCGTGTGCTTGCTTGATGTGCTGCATGAATAGTTTTCCGTAACCGCGGGGATAAATGCCCTCTTTGGGGCGCCAGGCCGCGCGGCGGCGAGCAATCTCGTCTTCATTCACGAGCATGTTCAATTTTCGCGCGGGGACGTCGAGTTCTATGAGATCGCCTTCCTTGAGCAAAGCTAGTGGGCCGCCCACAAACGATTCGGGCGAGACGTGTAGAACACAGGCACCGTAACTGGTGCCGCTCATACGGGCGTCGGAAATGCGAACCATGTCGCGGACGCCTGTTTTCAGGATCTTTTGTGGAAGCTGAAGATTTCCCCATTCGGGCATTCCAGGGGCGCCTTTGGGGCCGGCGTTTCGCAGTACGAGGACGCTATCGGCGTCCACATCGAGAGCAGGATCATCCAAGCGGGCGTTCATTTCGTCGAAGCTGTCGAAGACGATGGCGCGGCCGGTGTGTTTGAGGAGACGCGGTTCCGCGGCGGAAGCTTTGATGACGGCGCCGCAAGGAGCGAGATTGCCGTAGAGAATCGCCAAGCCACCAGAGGCGAGAACGGGTTTATCGAGAGGGCGGATTACATCGGGATTGTAAATTTCAGCACCGGCGATATTTTCGCCAAGCGATTTTCCGGTGATGGTCGGGGAGGTCAGATCCAGATGAGGAGAAAGAGATCGCAGCAGAGCGGGCAGGCCGCCAGCGTAATAAAAATCTTCCATCAAGTATTTGCCACTCGGGCGAATATTGGCGAGCATGGGCGTCTTTTTGGAATATTCGTCGAATCTATCTAGAGTGATCTTGATTCCTGCGCGGCCAGCCATAGCAATCAGGTGGATGACGGCGTTCGTCGAACCACCGAGTGCAAACTCCGCTGCAATCGCATTATTGAAAGAAGCTTCGCGTAAAATATCGCGCGGCTTCAGGTCGTCCCATACCATTTCCACGATGCGGCGGCCGGAACGATTGGCCATCTTTGGGTGATTGGCGTCGACAGCAGGGATGGACGTTGCGCCGGAGAGCGTGAAGCCGAGAACTTCGGTGAGGCTGGTCATCGTGGAAGCGGTGCCCATGGTCATGCAGGTGCCCGCGGAACGAGCTATGCCGTTTTCGATTTCGGTCCAGGCTTGCAGATCGAGGTTGCCGGCGCGGCGCTCCGTCCAGAACTTCGTGACGTCGGAGCCGCTGCCGAGAATTTGGCCACGCCAATTGCCGCGAAGCATGGGGCCGGCGGGGACGTAGATTGCGGGGAGATTCATGCTGATAGCCCCCATCAAAAGTGCGGGAGTCGTTTTGTCGCAGCCTCCCATCAGCACGCAGCCGTCAGCTGGGTAGGAGCGCAACAATTCTTCGGTCTCCATCGCGAGCAAGTTGCGATACATCATGGTGGTAGGCTTCTGAAACGTCTCGCCGAGAGTGAAAGCGGGCATTTCGACGGGGAAACCGCCGGCCTGCCAGACACCTTTCTTGACGTCTTCGGCGCGCTCGCGAAGGTGGCTGTGACACGGGTTGATATCGCCCCAGGTGTTGATGATGGCGATTACGGGCTTGCCGGCGTAATCGGCTTGCGTGCAGCCCATCGAAGCGGCGCGCGAACGGTGACCGAAAGAGCGTAAATCATCAGGGCCGTACCAGCGATAGCTTCTCAGTGACTTAGGATCTCTTGGCAGCATGAAAATCCTTCCGAGACACTTAGCTTGACGCGTTCAACCGTAGAACTTTGAAAATGCCCGGTCAACCGGGAATCATTTCTGCAGAGGGGATGTAGTTTAGGAGGACTCATTTTGTGGTGTCAAATACCGCGGCTTAAACGACGGATTTGGTTCTTCTCGACGGAGGTTGGTGGATGCGGAGTTCTTCGAATCTGGTGTAATCTTTTGCGCTGTCCGTGCGAGCGCGATGAGCGAAGATACGATTCTGGTGCTGGCAAATCCGAATGATCCGCAGATCGCGACGCTGAGGCAACAGCTCGCCGATGTGGAAATTATCGTTGGAAATTCCGCGGAAGCGTGCGGGAAAGACGCTGCCCACGCCACAGTTCTCTTTAATTGGTCGGGCTCGCTGGAGCTGTTCAAAAAAGTATTTGGAATGTGCCCCAATTTGCGGTGGGTGCATTCACGTTCCGTGGGATTGGAGAGAACACTCTTTCCGGAGCTGGTGGAAAGCACCGTTCCGCTCACGAACGGGGCAGGAGTATTCAGCGCGTCGCTCGGAGAGTTTGCAATTGGCGCGATTTTATATTTTGCGAAGGATTTCCGGCGGATGATCCGGAATCAGCAAGCCGGGGTTTGGAAGGCGTTCGAGGTTTCCTGGGCAGCGGGGCATACCGTCGGAATCATAGGATATGGAGACATTGGGCGGGCGGTCGCCGAGAGAGCGCACGCGCTTGGAATGACGGTGCTGGCCGTGAGGCGGCATGTTGCGCCGTCGCAGACGACTGATGCGATGGTTGCGCAGACTTATTTGCCCGGACAGCGCATCGAGATGATTTCGCGCTGCGACTTTGTGGTTGTCGCGACGCCGTTGACGGCAGAAACGCGTGGAATGATCGGCGAAGCGGAGATTGCAGCGATGAAGCCAACGGCGGTGGTGATTAACGTGGGACGAGGGCCGGTGATCGACGAGTCAGCACTGATCAGGGCGCTTTCAAGCGAAAAGATTAAGGGCGCGGCTTTGGACGTTTTCGACCTCGAGCCGTTACCAGATGGTCATCCGTTTTACAAGCTGGAGAACGTCTTGCTCTCGCCGCATTGCGCGGACCATACGCCTGACTGGCTGGACAATGCGATGAAGTTCTTCGTCGGGCAGTATGAGCGGTTCCGAAAGGGCGAAGCCCTTCTCAATGTCGTCGATAAGAAGCTGGGATATTGATTGCGACTACTGGGCGCGGCGCGAAGCGTTGCGGCGCGATCAGAGCAAAGCCTGAACTTCGCGCCAAATCGAGGGCTCGACCGGAACACCCAGCTCCAGATTTTCCTTCCGTGTTTGCAGCACGCGCTCGCCGGGGTATCGTATGCGCTCGTCGTTCGCAGAGGATCCTGATTGCAGGTATTCGAGGATTTGGTCGGTGAGATTATCAGCGCCGTGGGGCTCGAGTGCGTGCGGATCCATCGCGATAAAGATTTGCGAGAGTTTTGTTTCTCGTTCCGGTTCAGCGGGTATCTGAAATGTGGCGCGGCCGCCGGCAAGAAGCGCTGCAATCATGTCCAACATCAAGGCCAAGCCCGAGCCTTTCCAATAGCCGATGGGCAACGGGCGTTTGGATGCTTCGATGGCCGCAGGGTCGCGCGTGAGCCGTCCAGCCGCGTCGAAGCCGCCGTCGACAGGCAATTGTTCACCGCGCATTCGATGAGCAGCTAGAGCGCCGTAAGAAAACTGGGACATGGCCATATCGAGGACTACGTTGCCGTTCGCGCGGGGCACCGCGAGGATCAAGGGATTATTGCCGATCCGAGGAACGCTTGCTCCCCAAGGCGGGAGATTTGGCAGCGTGTTCGTCCAACAGATGCCGATGACGCCCGCGTCCGCTGCCTGCCATCCGTAGCTGCCGCCGCGCATCCAGTGATTCGTGTTGGCGAGGGCTACACAGCCAACTCCATGCTCATGAGAGAGGGCGATCGCCCGATCCATGCAGGCGTGCGCGTTTAAATTGCCGGGACCGCCTTTTCCATCCCAGCGCTCCAGTGAACCAAAACCTTCTACCTTAGTGGCCTCTCCGCGGATGGCAACAATTCCACTTTGAATCATGCGGACGAACTGCGGGAATCGGTTTAAGCCGTGAGAATAAATGCCGTCGCGGCTAGCTTCCGCGAAGAGGCGTGCGCAAAGGGTGGCGCGGTGCTGCTCGAAACCAAGCTTGAGCAACACGCGGAGCAAACCATCGAACAGTTCGTCGAATGGAATTCTCATAGAGGCGTGCTCATAGACTCGTCGAGTTGACGTAAGCATTTCGGCCGCATGGGTGAATGCTGAGCAATGCTTATGAAACGTGGATAGCGTACCTCAAGATTCGGATCGGCGAATGGTCAAGTATTGCTAAACAGCAGTTTAAGAAAATTTCAAAGCTCGCCAAAAATAAACCATTTTGAAGAGTAGTTCGTTTGATGTAGCCTGCGGCTGAAATGAAACCGCTCTGTCTTATTCTACTCGCGGCAATTGCGACCCCGTGTGTTGCCGCTGACCTGACCGGGAACTGGGCGGTCCGCGACCCGTTGCCGGACGGCACGTCTCGAAATACATATCTCGACCTACATCAGGAAGGCTCGCGTATAACAGGCACCATTCGCTCCGGGCAATACTACTTCAAGATCGTCGAGAGCACGGGCGGGCCCGACGGTTTTACGGTTATCGGCAGCATGACCGACGGGACGAGCGAGCGGCGGGTGAAATACGAAGGCAAGCTCGAGGGCGACGATTTGCACCTGACAACCCGGCGCCGCCCTGAATCTCCACTGATTGAAATGGTCGCACATCGTGCGCCGCCCGGAGAAGGGGCCTATCCCTCACGCCTTCCACTGCCGGCCCTCCACGAAGTGCCCGACAAGGGGCTTGCCCGCACGCCACCGATGGGCTGGAACAGTTGGAACAAATTCGCAGGCCGCGTGAATGACGAGGACGTGCGCGAAATGGCGGATGCGATGGCCAGCAACGGAATGAAAGCGGCGGGCTATCAATACATCAACATTGACGACACCTGGCAGGGCAGCCGCGACGCCCAGGGGAATATCAAGACCAATGTAAAATTTCCTGATATGAAGGCGCTTGCTGACTATGTGCACAGCAAGGGGTTGAAAATTGGAATTTATTCTTCGCCTGGTCCAAATACTTGCGCGGGATATGAAGGGAGCTTTGGCCACGAGGAGCAGGACGCACGGACGTACGCGGCCTGGGGCTTCGACTATCTAAAGTACGATTGGTGCGGAGCGCGAAACCTTTATACGGACGATGAGATGCGCGCGGTATACCAGATCATGGGCGACGCCCTTCTGAAGACCGGGCGTCCTATCCTTTACAGCCTGTGCCAATATGGGCGTGACGACGTCTGGAAGTGGGGCGCGGAAGTAGGTGGTAATGCGTGGCGGACGACAGGGGACATCCGGGATACGTGGGAATCGATGACGAAAATTGGCTTTGCGCAGAGCGAATTGGCTTCTTGGGCGGGGCCGGGACACTGGAACGATCCCGATATGCTGGAAATCGGCAACGGCGGGATGAGCGATGACGAATACCGGACGCATATGAGTTTATGGTCGATGCTTGCCGCACCGCTGCTTGCAGGAAATGACTTGCGGAATATGACTCCGGACATCCTGGAGATACTTACCAACCGCGAAGTAATCGCTATTGATCAGGATACGGCAGGTAAGGAAGCCCGTCGCGTCTCCGGATCGGAGGATCAAGAGGTTTGGGCGAAGCCACTCGCAGATGGCGGAGAAGCGATTGGATTATTTAACCGCGGCGGCAAGCCTGCGCAAATCAACTTCAAGTGGTCAGCAGTGGGCCTGAACGGCGCGCCCACACACGCAAGAGATCTCTGGGGTCACATCGATCTGAAAATGAGCGGGGTGGAATACTCCGCATTGGTTCCTGCGCACGGCGTAGTGATGCTGCGCGTTTCGAAGTAGGAAATGCGAAGGCAAGAGCACTTCCCCCGCGGCG
>Ga0187805_10000071_pt1 | contig 29145 bp, 25 predicted proteins | sample NC_wetland_sal_i_6_FD_132965 | JGI IMG/M metagenome (GOLD analysis project Ga0187805, IMG submission 132965) | Wetland sediment microbial communities from Neuse River Estuary, North Carolina, USA - Control_5 | ecosystem: Environmental > Aquatic > Freshwater > Wetlands > Sediment | place: USA...
GTACTTCAGTTGGGAGAAAACCCGGTTGCCTTCGATGATGGCGATCACTTCTTTCAGGCCGCCCGCCGATGACTCCGAACTGGACAGCACTTCTACCTTCCAGCGCTGCGTTTCCGCATAACGGGCGTACATGCGAAAGATCTCGGCGGCAAACAGGGTGGCCTCGTCTCCTCCAGTGCCCGCGCGGATTTCTAGAATGATGTTCTTCTCGTCATTGGGATCTTTGGGAAGCAGCAGCACCTTGAGTTCTTCTTCGACGCCGGTGACGCGGCTCTGCAGCTTGTCGAGTTCTTCCTGCGCGTAGGCGCGCATCTCCGCATCTTTCTCGTCGGCAAGAACAGCTTTGCTCTCAGCGATGCCTTTGGTCAGATCCTTGTATTCGCGATACTTCTCCACGATCGGGGCAATTTCGCTATGAGCCTTGGCGGTCTTCTGGTATTTCGCCGAATCGTTGACGATCTCCGGCGAGGCAAGAGTATTGGTCAGATCTTCGTAGCGGGCTTCGATTTGGTCCAGTCGTTCAAACATGGTCGTTAGTCGTTGGCCACTGGTCGTTGGCCGTTCACGCTTTCACGGATCGAATTGATAAGGCTATTCAGTCCTCGCGCTATCGCGTCCGAGGACGCTATCAGTCGGCTGCCATCTTCGCCCGATATGTATTCTAATGCCTCAGCGATCATGACTTGCGTTTGCACCTCTAACAGCGACCCTCTCGCATGCAGAAGGAAATGAGCAAACTCACGATCTGACCGGTGTCCCTTACCTTCTGCAATATTACTCGGCACGGATACGGCGGCCCGGCGTAATTGCTGACTCAGGCCATAGAGTTCATGTTTCGGAAACTGATCCGTTGCACGATAGACCTCTACGGTAAATCTCATTGCCTCCTGCCATACGCGCAGGTCCTTGAAAGATGATGACATCTTTGGCCTCCAATGATCACTCTAGAACTCAGAGCGGAGGAAGCCAACGACTAACGACCATCGACTAATGACGATGTTTCAAGGTGGGAATCCCTAGGCAATCACCAACTCGCCACCGCGCTCCTTCTCGAGCGACATGGCGTGCTCCAGGGCGACAATGGCGCATTGCGCTTCGTCATCCGATGGAGGTTTGGTGGTAATTCTCTGCAGCCACAGGCCGGGCGCAGTCATCAGCGCAAACAGGGAGCCGCGATGCTTCGCCGCGAAGCGGATGATCTCATACGAAACGCCGGCAATGACGGGCAGCAAAGCAATTCTCGAAGCGAAGCGCGCCCAGAAGGTGGTGTACGGGATCAGCATGTAGAAGCCGATCGAGATCAGCATCACCGTCATCAGGAAACTGGTTCCGCAGCGCGGATGGAATGTCGAATACTTCTGAACCGCCGCGGTCTCCAGCGGGTCGCCATTTTCAAAAGCGAAGACCGTCTTGTGCTCCGCGCCGTGATACTCGTAAACCCGGCGAATATCTTTCCAGAGCGAAACGCCCCAGATAAACAGCAGGAACAGTACCAGACGGATGGCACCGTCGATCAGGTTGAAAATGATGCGGCCGCCCAGCGCCGGATCGAGCTTCTTCAGCTCCGTGGCCGCCAGCAAGGGCAAGTATTTGTAGGTAAAGATGAAAAAGGCCAGGGAGAGGACGACGTTCACTGCGGCCAGCCACCCGCTGATCGCGGCTGCTTTTTCACGGTCACGAGGCTTGGAAGATTCCGCCGCGCTGCGCGCTGGCGGGACGGCCGAGGCGGCCGTCGCCACATGATCCGTGGCCACATGCTCGGTGATTGTTCCTTGTGGCTTGTCCGTGCCTTCCTCCATGATGTCTTCGATCGCGACGTTGGCCGAAAAGCGCAACGCCCGGTAGCCTAAATTCATCGCGTACCCGAGAGTCATGACGCCGCGCACGACGGGCCATGCCATCCATTTATGCTTCTCCGACGGGCGCTCCAGCGGTTCGCTCATGGTGACCACTTCGCCTGACGGTTTACGGCAGGCGATCGCCCAGGCGTGCGGAGAGCGCATCATAACGCCCTCAAGCACGGCTTGTCCGCCAACCAGAGTTTCTTCGCCACTCTCAAGAGCGGGCAGAAGCTGGACGGCGGCCAGAAATCGCAGATAGTTTTGCAGACGCACGGATATTAGATGCTCCTGACGGGGGCACGACACACCACCACCTAGGGTATCACATGCTTGGGCGATGGGCCCTGCATTCATGATCTGCTAAGTTCATTGTACGTGTGGGCTTACGGGATGATCGAGGTGTGCGCCAGAAGCAAAATCAAAACCACGAAGGACACGAAGTCACACGAAGGAACCATCGACAATGAATTCCTTTGTGATCCTTAGTGCCCTTCGTGGTTAAAGGCTTTCCTTTTGAAGACAAATTGAGTCACCGCCGGAAAGATCTGTCATCCGTTTGAATCGGGTCCGATCTAGCAACCAGTCATCCGGCCATAGGTATTCCATGCGCCGATTTGCCACAACCTGCGAGGCCATAGCCGGTACGACGAAGAAACTGCAGAAGACGGCTCTCGTCGCGGACTATCTGAAGGCCTGTTCCATCGACGAGGCCGCCATAGCAGCGGTGTTCCTCTGCGGACGGCCGTTTCCCGCCTGGGAAGAGACGACGCTCCAGGTTGGCGGCCGGTCGTTGTGGCAGATCGTGGCGGAACTGGCAAATCGGGACCAGGCCGACCTCACCGCTTCTTACCGCCGGCACGGAGACTTGGGAGCGGTCGCCCGCGATCTTCTTCCTGAGCGCCAAGGCCAGGACGTCGGAGTATTGGACGTCGAACGAGCGTTTCGCCAGATTGCTCCGGCCCGCGGTCCGTCGGCCAAGGGCTCGATTGTTCGGGAACTGCTCTCCCGCGTTTCGCCGCTCGAAGCCAAATACATCATCAAGATCATGACCGGCGATCTGCGGATTGGGTTGAAGGAAAGTCTGGTCGAAGAGGCAATCGCGAAAGCCTACCGAGCCACGCTCGCCGAGGTTCAGCGCGCCAACATGCTGCTGGGCGATATCGGCGCTACTTTGCGTCTCGCGGCCGAGGGCAAGCTGGCCGAGGCGCGGATGCGGCTGTTTCATCCCCTCGGGTTCATGCTGGCGAGCCCCGTGCAATCGGCCGAAGAAGGCCTCGGTTACCTCGCCGAAGCGGCTGTCGAGGACAAGTACGACGGCATTCGGGCGCAGGCTCACGTTTCCGGCGGCGAGGTAAAGATTTTCTCGCGCACGCGGGATGAGATTACCGAATCGTTTCCGGAGTTGCCGTCCGCGCTGGCCGGGCTGCCAGCCGACGCCATCCTCGACGGGGAGATTGTGGCGTGGGAATATCCGCCCATACTGGAGGTTGTCAGAAACGTGGTCGATGAACCCGTCTCGGAAGCCGGCGAGACTCGGGCCAAGAGTCTGGGATCGGCTCGTCCCTTCAGCGTTTTGCAGCAACGGCTGGGACGCAAGAAGGTCAGCGACAAGATGCTGCGCGAGATCCCAGTTGCCTTTCTTGTGTTTGATATCTTGTTCGCCGACGGCCGGCTGCTGATTGATCTTCCGCTGCGGGAGCGGGCGCGGATTCTGGATTCGCTCATGGCAGCGCCACGCAAAAACATTCACCACAGGGGGCACAGAGGATCACAGGGATCGCTTGTCTTCGATCCTGAGACCGATCAAGGGACTGTTTCGAAAGTGAGTGTGATTCGTGCGCCCGTGTTTCAAGCCGCGTCCACCGACGAGTTGGAGGAATTATTTGTTGCTGCGCGGGCACGTGGCAACGAAGGCCTGATGATTAAGGACCTCGAATCGCCCTACATGCCGGGAAAGCGCGGCAAGTCGTGGCTGAAAATGAAGCGCGAACTGGCCACGCTCGACGTCGTCGTCACGGCGGCCGAGTACGGCCACGGCAAGCGCATTGGCGTGCTCAGCGACTATACCTTTGCGGTATGGGACGGCGACCGGCTGGTGAACATCGGCAAAGCCTATTCAGGATTGACCGATGCCGAGATTGCCGAGATGACGCAGTGGTTTCTTGCGCACACGATCGAGGACCAGGGGTTCCGGCGCGTAGTCGAGCCGAAGATCGTGCTGGAAGTGGCCTTCAACAACATGATGGAGTCCGACCGGCACGAGAGCGGATACGCATTGCGCTTCCCGCGGATTGTGCGCCTGCGGCCGGATAAGCTGGCGGAAGATGCGGACACGATTGAGCGAGCGCGGGAAATCTACAACCAACAACAGTAATCGAGAGGAACTCACGACCGAGGGCCGAATCAGTCTTCAGTGGCTGTGATGATGATGTTCGTGCTCTTCGGCGCTCTCTACCACCGGGATCACGCAGCCGTGCGCCGTTTCGCAGATCACGTGTTCGAACTGGATCGTGGTGTGGTCGATGCGGAAGCCGTGCATCAGGCGTTCTTTTACATCCCGCAAAATTCGCTCGCTCACTGAAGGAGGAATGTCCGCGATCGAAATGTGGCAGGAGAGCGCGTGCGTCTCGCTCCCGATACTCCAGACGTGCAAATCGTGCACGTCATTCACACCTTCGACGGACCGAATCGCCAACTCGATTTTCTCCAGCTGCATGCCCCGGGGAGTGCCTTCGAGCAGAATATTCAACGTCTCACGGCAAATGCCGAAACCCGACCACAAGATGAGCACGCCGATCCCAACCGATAGAACCGAATCGATCCAATAATTCCCGGTCACCAGAATCGCCCAGCCTCCACCAATGACAGCCGCGGTCGAAAGCGTGTCCCCGACCTCATGCAGAAGCGCGCTGCGAATGTTGACGTCGCCGCTTGAGCGATAGAGCAGAAAAGCGATGGCTCCGTTCATCGCCACGCCGGCAGCAGCCACCCACATCATGACGCTAGCGTGGACTTGTTCGGGATGCTGCAGCCGCCGGAAAGCCTCATAGAAGATGAAAAATGAAACCACGACCAGCGAACTGGAGTTGACCAGCGCCGCCAGCACCCCGGCGCGGTGATAGCCGTAGGTTTTCGTGGAACTGGCGGGTCGCGACTGGAAATAGACCGCAACCAGCGACAGCAGCAGCGCCAGAAAGTCCGAAAGATTGTGTCCGGCTTCCGACAACAACGCCAGGGAGTGGGCGCGGATGCCGGCCACCACCAGCAGCACAATGTACGCCAGAGTCACGCCCAGCGAGATCTTCAGAACTCGCGTGGGGCTGCCGGCACCGTGAGCGTGAACATGCATCTCTACCATCAGTTTACGGTCCCTGAGGACGCGCTTCAAGCGCGCGGTGCAGTTTGATTCTGAGGGCGTCATCCGGAGCGGAGCCGCCTTTCAAGAGCACCGAAAAGCCCGCCCTGAGCGAAGCCGAAGGGATCTCGCGGGAATCACGCGTTACGCTCCTCGCGAAATCAGCTCTTGGCCAGACTGTCGAGATAGCGCTTGTTGTAAAATGTGGTGGTCTTCTGCACGAACTCGAGAATCTTGAACATCCGTTCCCGGGTTTCCCGATTCATCTCTCTGAATTGCACCGCGACGCCTGAGCCGGGATCGAGCCTCATAACGACGCCCTCGACCGATAAAGTAGGATCGTCCATCGAAAACCCCAGCTTGAGTTGACTGCCCGGCGACAGGATGGTGCTGGTCTCGACAAAGCATCCGCCGATGCTGATGTCGGTGAGGTTTGCGAAAAGCGGAACGCCTCCGGCTTCGGTCTGCATTTCGATGGTCACGCGGCACTTCATCCGCGGATGTGCGCGCCGGTCCTTGTAAGCCAGTTGCTTCTGCTTCTCCAAATACATTCGCCGGTCGGCTTCCGCCAGAAGTTGCTCGGCATCGTTGCCGTCCGCAGGGTAGACTGCCCGCCCCACACTCAGCGAGAGAATTTCTTCGCCGCAAACTTCACTGCCCGCGTGCCGGGCCAAGGCTCGCATCTGCTCGGCTTTTTTCCCGGCGGAATCGGCTGCCAGGCCGGGAGCGATCACGACAAATTCGTCGCCGCCCATGCGCGCTACATAGTCGTACTCGCGACAGCTGTCTTTTAAGGCTTGCGCGAACAGCCGCAGCACGCGGTTGCCTTCCAGATGGCCAAAGCGATCGTTGATCTGCTTGAAACCGTCCATGTCAGAGACCATTACGGTCAGCGACGAATCGTCGCGCTTGCAGCGAGCCAGCTCGCGATCGAGTTGCAGGAATAGCGACCGGGCATTGGGCAGACCGGTGAGATAGTCAGTGGTCGCAGAGCTTTCCGCTTGCTGATACTTGAGAGCATTCTCGATGGCCAGCGCCATCTTGCCGCTCACCGCAAGAAGAATTCGCAGGTGATCGGTGGTGAAGGCATCGCGTTCGCCGCGATACAGCGCCAGCACGCCAATAATTCCCGCAACTCCTTCCAGGGGCACCGCTAGGGCCGAGCGCAGCGTGCTGAACTTCGAAGGATCATTCAGATATCCGGGTTCTACCGAAGGGTTGCCGTTAATGATCGGCTTGCGATTATGCGCCACCCAACCGGAAAGACCCTGGCCAATGGGGATGCGCAGCGAAGAGAACAGCCGGTAGTTGTCTCCGTTTACATATTCCGGAATCAGTTCACCCTCGCGCTTGATGTAGATCGCGATGGCGTCGTAAGGCACCATCGGTTTGAGCTTGACCGAGAAGACCGACAGGGTTTCGCCCAGGCTCAACGAAGCCCCAAGATCCTGGCTCAACTCGAACAATGCCTGCGCTTCCTGTCGGGCTGCCGCGATCGAAGAAAGAAAGGTTGTTTCCCGGCCGGCGTAATCCTGCGCAATGGCATTTTCGAATCCGGCAGCCGGTTCCAGCCCGCGCTCGATTTTGATGGCAGTGGACAGCGGCGCATTGGGATCTTCCGCCGATTTGGCCACGGCAAGGTGCTCCAGTTGTTCGTAGCGTTTCTGAAGAATGTCGACCACCTTGGGATCGAACGATTTTCCCGACTCGGCGGCCAGTTTCTGAATCACGTCGCGCATGGGCAGAGCGCGGCGGTATTGCCGATCGGAAGCCAGCGCATCGAGATAATCCACAGCCGACAGGATGCGCGCTCCGATCGGGATTTCCGCGCCCTTCAAGCCCAGAGGATAGCCCGATCCGTCCCACTTCTCATGGTGGGCGCGCACGATGGGCACGACCGGATAGGGAAAACGCACGCGCTCCAGAATTTCGGCGCCCACCAGCGTATGGATCTTCATTTTCTCGAACTCTTCCGGAGTGAGGCGCCCCGGTTTCGAGATGATGTGCTCGGGTACAGCCAGCTTGCCAATGTCATGCAACAGAGCCGCGGCATGCAGCGCCTCAAGTTCAGACCCGATCACTCCGAGTTCTTTGGCTACTTCGAGGGCATAGACACGCACTCGCTGCAAATGTTCGTGCGTCGTATGATCTTTCGCTTCAATGGCCAGTGCCAGCGCCTCGATCGTCCGCAGATGCAGGTTCGCCATCTCCTCGACGTGGCGCTTCTCGTCTTCCAGCTTGCCTAGATACAGCCGGTAAGACCGGTAGATGAGATACACCGCGGGCAGCACCAGCAGGGAGGTTTCCCAATTAAACCTTTCGTTCAACCACGTGATTCCCCCGGCGATGCCGGCTCCCACCAGGTAATAAGGGAATGACCAGAAATAGCTGTCCACCAGAATGCGGCTGATGGGCCGGCGCTCGGTCAACGAGATTGCGGTGGCGATTGACCCCGCGTTCGCGATGAAGTAAACCGTTGCGGACAATCCGAGCAACACCGGGCGGCTATCAATGAGCAGATTTGTCAGCCGGTGGTGAAATGCAATATAAGCCAGCGCCGTTGAGATCGAACTCGCGCAGACGTTAAACGCCACCTGCAGCGCTTTCGCGCGATAGGGATAGACGCACTGCGCCAGCATCGAGATAGCGCCGAGGATCAGAGTCTCGGTGAAACTCAGCTCCAGAACTCCGATCAGGACGAACAGGAAATTTACCGACAGCGTGCCCGTGATTCCCGGCAGATTCACTTTCAGCCGCGACGCCAGAATCGCAATGCCCAGGTAACAAATGAATTCGGCAATATTTCGGCTGGTCTGGTGGATCCCGCCGTAGATGAGCGTACCTAACCCGGCAATCACTACCAGGGCGATGAACAATTTGGCGGGCACGGACAAAAACCTCCACGAGCGGGAACGCTCGGGCAGGCCCATAGAAACGCTGGTTGCTCCTATCATGCGAGTAGACACACGAGTGGGGACAGACCTTCCCACGCACCCATGAATATCAGCTAACAGATGTAGAAACAATAAGTTAGGAGATTTTCGAGAAACTTACGTAACTTGCGCTGGTGCCAGAAGGATGTGGGGCAAAGGCATCCCTCAGGGGGATTCGTAAGATGCTGATTTTAGAGACTGTAAGGCGAGGATTCCAAGCCTGGGGGCCGGGATTTTTCCCGCAGTCACTACCGCGAACCCGGCTGCTCTGAAACCGCAAGAATGGGCCTGGAGTTAGCTTCCGCCCATCATGCTTACGACGAGGCCGGTCCAGTCGTGGTGAATGAACCGCAGAAGGCGGAGTTGCGGGTCAGAAAAATCTCCTGATGCCGGCAGCAGGGATGTCCACGCTTCGAACACCACGAAGCGTGGGGCAGCCGATCTCGTCGTGGGGCAAGGGAAGCAAGTCTCGGTCAGTTCCCCAAGCTTGACTTCCCAGTGGTCAAGGACTACGCTCCCCTCGTCTCCGAAAGACCAGTTTCTGTCGGCCCTTGGCGCGCATTCAACGAGCGCGAACGCACTCACTTTAAAAATAAATAAGGAGGGTCACCCACCATGAAAACCTTCAACTGGTTATGCGCGGCGGCATTGGCGATTGCAGCACTTGGGTCCGCAGCGGCGCAAGAGCAGCCGTCGGGCACGATGTCGCCACCTAAAATACTCACGATCATGAGAGAGTTTGTGAAGCCGGGCAAAGCCGGAACCATGCACGACAAAACCGAAATCGCCTTCGTTCAGGCGATGGCCCACTCCAAATGGCCGACGCACTATTTTGGAATGAACTCTCTTTCGGGGAAGACCCGGTCGCTGTTCTTTACTGGCTATGAGTCGTTCGAAGCCTGGGAAAAGGACGCGGCTGCTACCCAGAAAGACGCTGCGCTCGCTGCCGGACTTGACCGGGCTGGCGTTGCCGATGGGGAATTGCTGGATTCCATGGATGCCGGCGTGTTCGCGTACAGCGCAGAATACAGCCTGAATCAGAAAGCCGAGCACGTGACTCCTGCCACACGCTATTTCGAAGTAGGGGTTTATCGCGTGAAGCCCGGTCATCACAAAGAATGGGACGACGCCGTGAAAATGGTACTGGAGGCGTACAAGAAGGCTCTCCCAGACGCTCATTGGGCGTGCTATGAGAGTGTGTATGGGGCGCCTGAGGGTACGTATCTCTTTATTGTTGCACGCAAGTCCGCCACGGAAATCGACGCCGATTTCGCTCACAATAAGGACTTCATGGCGGCCATGGGAGACGATGGCATGAAGAAGCTGGACGAACTCTCAGCCGCAGCCCTCGAATCCAGCGAAACCAACCTGTTCGCGCTTAACCCAAACATGAGCTACGTCCCGGCAGAGTGGGTCAAGGCCGATGATTTTTGGAAACCCAAAGCCGGTAATTCGGTAGCCGCGGCTCCGAAGAAGCCAGCAGAGAAACCGACCGGCGCAGGGCAATAACGGGATTTCGCGCGGTGGCAAGAAATGCAGGACACTCCGGGATAAACTCCGGGGTGTCCTTTCTTTTTGTGCCCAATACCTCAGCGAAATTGATGGGGGCAGACGGAAGAGAAGGCTTCGTCGCTAGCCCGATTAGACCGAATACGACACATCGGCTCCGGCGATATCCTGATCGTCGGGCGCCGTATTGACTGCTGAGGCGCTCTTCCCCCGCCTCATGGCTACGATCCCGGTGCGGACCATCTCAAGCACGCCATAGGGACGAAGTACCTCCAGCAGCCCGTCAATCTTGTCTTCCGTGCCGGTGATTTCGATGGTCAGCGATTCCGGGGCAACGTCCACCACTCGCGCCCGAAACACGCTGGCCAATTCCAGAACGTGCGACCTCGCCTCATGCGTTGCCGCCACCTTGATCATGGCTAGATCCCGCACGATCGAAGGCTGGTGAGTGATGTTCTCCACCAGCAGCACGTTGACCAGTTTGTAGAGATTGGCCTCGATGCGGCGAGCCTGGTCCCGGTCGGCATCCACGGTGATGGTCATCCGCGAGACTTCGGGCTTTTCCGTTCGTCCCACGGTCAGTGAATCGATATTGAAAGCGCGGCGGCGAAACAGCGACGCCACACGCGTCAGCACGCCAGGCTTGTTCTCGACATGCACCACATAGGTATTCAACATGTTGTTCTCTATTCGTCCGCCGCGGTCTCGACGATCTTGCTCGGCCGCCGGATCATCTCATGCAGCGACGCTCCCGCCGCCACCATCGGGTACACCGTATCTTCCTGCTCCACGCGGAAGTTGATCAGCACCGGCCCATCGTGCTCGCGCGCCGCGCGTACCGAGGGCACGACCTGCGACCGTTCCGTTACCGTCATGCTGCGGATGCCATAGGCTTCGCCAAGCTTGGCGAAATCAGGATTGAGCAAGGGCGTCGCCGCATAGTTGCGCTCGTAAAAAAATTCCTGCCACTGCCGCACCATTCCCAGAAAACCGTTATTGATGATCGCAATATTGACTTTGAGGTTTTCCTGCACGATGGTGGCGAGTTCGCAGAGCGTCATTTGAAAGCCGCCGTCGCCGACCACGACCCACACTTCAGACTCGGGCCGCGCTACTTTCGCTCCAATGGCCGCAGGCAAGGCGAATCCCATAGTTCCCAAGCCGCCGGAAGTAATCAGGCTTCGCGCCTTTTCATGCTTGTAGTATTGCGCCTCCCACATCTGGTGTTGGCCCACGTCGGTGACGACGATGGTGTCTCCGTCGCGCGTCTCCCGCCACAAATCATTGATCACGTGCGCCGCGTAAAGATGGCCGCTGTCGGGCAAGTTCTGAATATCGCGCACCGCTGAATCGCCCTTCAGCTTGTCGATGCAATCCAGCCACTCGCTCCGGTCGATGGTTTCCACCCGCGGCAACAACTCGTGCAGCACTTCGGCAAGATCGCCCACCAGCGGCACATCCACTTTTACGTTCTTGTTAATCTCCGCCGGATCGATCTCGATGTGGATCTTCTTCGCATTCGGCGCATAGGTCTTGAGATTGCCGGTGACCCGATCGTCGAAGCGCATCCCGAATGCGAGCAGCAGGTCCGCTTCCTGAATCGTATGGTTTACCCAGGCTTCGCCGTGCATGCCCATCATGCCTAGATTCAGCGGGTGCGCCGCGGGAAAAGCTCCAATCCCTAAAAGTGTGAGAGCGACCGGAATGCCCGCGCGCTCGGCGAAGTCGCGCACTTCCGGCATCGCGCCAGAAATGATGATGCCGTGCCCCGCCAAAATCACGGGACGCTTGGCATTGTGAATCAGGTCCAGCGCTTGCTCGTATTCCTTCGGAGCCGGCGAAAGATCGGGACGGTATCCCGGCAAATGTGGCTTGGCGGCATCCCAATCAAAGTCACACGTTGTCTGTTGTGCATCCTTGGTGATGTCGACCAGTACCGGCCCCGGGCGCCCCGAACGCGCCACGTAGAAAGCTTCCCGAACTGTGCGCGCGACTTCGTTGGCATGCGTTACCAGGTAATTGTGTTTGGTGATCGGCAAGGTCACGCCTGTGATGTCGGTTTCCTGAAAGGCGTCCGATCCGATCAGCTTGCTTCCGACTTGTCCGGTAATGCAGACGATCGGAGAGGAATCGAGCATGGCCGTCGCGATCCCGGTGACCATATTCGTCGCCCCCGGACCGGACGTTGCCACAGCCACGCCCACCTGCCCGCAGGCCCGCGCGTAACCGTCCGCCATGTGCGTGGCTCCCTGCTCATGCCGCACCAGCACATGATGAATCTTGCTGTGCTTCAGCGCGTCGTACGCAGGCAGAATCGCTCCGCCGGGATAGCCGAACACATGCTTCGCGCCTTCGCGCTCGATGCATTCCCACAAAATGCGCGCGCCGGTCATTCCTTTGTCGGGTGTGTTGTCCTTCATGCGTCCTTCCTGCCGCTCCTAAAAAGCAAAACCCACCGAGCCAGCTTTTCTGGCGGGGCGGGATTGGGGAGCCTTTAAGATTTCCAGTTGCTCAGCTCACTGCTTCCCTCCACACCGGCAAGGGCACGAGAAATCGTACCCTAAAGACGACGACACGAATTCGGTGTAGATTGCTGTTCTTCATAGCCATTTCAAGCGTGCACCGATGGTATCGAAGGCCGACATTTGCCGCAAGTAGTAATCTTGGCAAGAATTCGAGGCACGGCACGATTCCCGCGCACCTACACCTGAAATCGTTTTTGCTTCAGGTCTTGCGCAGCCTGCGCCAGATTCTCCGGCTTCCCTAAATCACACCAATAATATTCGTCCGCGCGGAATGCCGAAATTTTCTCTCCCTGCCGAGCCAATCGCAAATAGGAATCGATGATGGAAAACGCTCCGTCTTCTGTCATCATCCGGAGGAGCCGCTGCGAAATGACGTGCACGCCCGAAAACGCGAGTGGCTTGACTTCCTTTGCCGGTCGCACCAAATCTGCGGGTTGCTGGCCCGACTGGCGCCCACAAAGCTGATTGTCAGAATCGAACAGCAGATGCCGCGAAGTCTCGCGCTCCTGCACCGCTAAGGTCGCCAAAGCGCGACTCTCAGAATGCGCCCGCACCATCCGATCCAGATCGATCGTGCTGATCACATCGACGTTATGCAGAATGAACGGCTCGGTGTTTGCATCCTCCAGGAAAAACCACGCGGCCTTCTTCAACCCGCCACCCGTGTCCAGCAAGATCTCTTCCCGTGAAATCTCAACCCGCATCCCGAAATTGTTGTTTCTCTGGAGATACCCAACCAGCTTGTCGGCGAAGTGATACGCGTTGACAATCACTTCGCGAATTCCGAATGAGGCGAGGCGACGAAGGGTAATCTCCAGCAGAGTGTGTCCCGCAACTTCTACCAGCGCTTTGGGCCAATCGTTGGTGAGCGGGCGAAGCCGCGTGCCCAGGCCAGCGGCCAGTATCATCGCCCTCATGTCGCGGCCTTCTGCACTTGCGCCTCTGCCGCCATCCTCTCCAACTCCCGATGCTGCACCACCACCTCGACCCCTGCCCTCCCGCGCAATCGCTTGGCAACTTGCTCGGCCAGATAGACGGAACGGTGCTGCCCGCCCGTGCATCCGAAAGAAACCATCAAGTTCTTAAACCCGCGCTGTTGATAATTGCCCACGCCAGCGTCTACCAGCGACATGACGCTGGCTAGAAACTGGTGCACGCTGTCCTGCTGATTCAGGTAATCGATCACCGGTGCGTCCTTCCCGGTGAGAGCCTTAAATTGCTCTTCGCGCCCGGGATTGGGCAAGCTGCGGCCGTCGAAAACGAATCCTCCACCGTTGCCGCTCTCGTCTTTGGGCAGCCCCCGATGAAAAGAGAAACTGAAGATCCTGACGACCAGATTGTCCGCATCCGATGCCAGCCGTTGCAATTTCTCCGAAGCCAGCATGCTGTGAAATGCTTCCATCAGAGTGGGCAGCTCAATCGGCAGCTTCACGTTATGCAGAAGCCAGCGCAAATTTTTCAGCGCATAGGGCACGCTCTGCAGAAAATGAACTTTGCGCTCATAAAATCCACGAAAGCCGTATGCCCCCAGCGCCTGCATAATGCGGATGTAAACGTAGGCATAGTAGTGCTGCATGAACGCTTCGGGCGTTAGATCGATGTGGCCCTGGAGCGTCTTGAGGTAGTGATCGAGCAGTTGCTGGCGAAGTTCCGGCGGCAAATCCGCTTTCGCGTCGTACAGAAGCGAAGCCACATCGTATTGCAGCGCGCCCTTGCGTCCGCCCTGATAATCCAGAAAATAGGGCTGCGCGTCTTGAAGCATGATGTTCCGCGACTGGAAATCGCGATATAAAAAATAGTCGCGGCCCGCGTTCAAGAGAAACTTGGTCAGGCGCTTGAAATCATCTTCCAGCGCCTGTTCGCTGAAGGGAATGCCCGCCAGCCGCAGGAAATAATATTTGAAGTAATTCAAGTCCCACGCGATTGATTGCCGGTCAAAACTGCCCCGGGGATAACAAACCTTGTAATTCAGATCGCGTCCAGCCTCAATCTGAAACCGCGGCAAGATCGCGATCACCTTGCGGTACGCTTCTACCACTTGCGGCGCGATGTTCTCGCCCCGGCGATGCTGCGAGAGCAATTCAAACAGCGACGTGCTTCCCAAATCCTGCTCGAGATATGCTCCCTGGTCTAAATCAACGCCGTAGATTTCCGGCACCGGCAGACCATGCTTGGCGAAATGCCGCGAGAATTCCAGGAAGGCAACATTTTCCTCGCGCACTCCGTAGAGGATCCCAATCGCGCTGATCCCTTTGCTGCTCAGGCGAATGATCTTGCGCCCGGAACCACCGAGTTCTCCCTGCACGGCCTGCACCTGCTCGACCGGCACGTGAAAATGCTGCTCGAAGAGTTTCTTGAGGACGTCCATGAAGTGATGCCTGGCGATTCACCACCAAGATATCACCGAAGCTCAACCGCAGATCAGGAGAGCATCTGCAACCGAAACAGCGGAATTCAGCACTTGGCGTCAAGATTTGGCAGCGGGGATTCCGCGCCATCGTTTCCCGGCGCGCTCGGGGAAAAATGATGGATCGCCCCTGTCGATTGGAGGGTCTCAAGGTCGCTGGCATAAGTGCCTGCCACTTCCTTCAGCATAGATTCCGCCTCTGCGGCGCTGGGATGCTCACCGCCCGGAAGCGGATCCGGGGGGGACATCTCCGTCCATCTTCCAGTAGACGCCCATGGAAGAAAGCGACTCCCTGCGGTCGAATTTCGCAGATCTCGCACGGCGGCGTAGGCTCGGACAAGGCCGACAAGCCGACTGCGCCTGCGTATTCTAGCCTATTTCTTGGATGCCGATCGCTCATAAGCGATGGTCTCTGCCCCGGCCGAAGATGCGCTAAATACCGCTCTTGTCGCTCGATGGGGTGAAATGAAGATTCAAGGAGAACAGCCAGAAATTCACCGAGACTGTGTAATGCGCCGCGATGTGCAGCCTCGAGGTATCTCCCGAGCCCGTGCGTCGCACGATCACCTCTTGAGGTTTCAATGCGATGCCATGTTCTTGCGCTTTGCGGACCACAGTACGGCTGATGTCTTCGTCTGAACTCGGCGCCAGCAGGCCTATCTGCGCGCCACCCTGCGCAGCAATGTCACGAATGTCTTCCTGCAAGTTCACGTTGGCCACTTCCGCGGCGCCGACCGCCCACGCCAAAGAGATCGCCAGAAACAGAACCGCTAATCCCAAAACAATCTTGATCCTTCGCATGACTGTTTATGGCTGCCTCTGTGAAAGTGATGCATGGGACTAACGGTTGCTGGGGAAACAACTTCGCAAAAAATCTGGTGGCGGCGGTTGGACTCGAACCAACGACCTACGGATTATGAGACCGTCGCTCTAACCACCTGAGCTACACCGCCACTTGCTGCAAATCAAGAAGGATGGGCGAAAGGAAAATCCAGGCTAGCATGGGGCCAGCTCTTTCGCGGCCTGGAAGCAACGATCCCGCGTTACGTCCAATTTTTTATTCTAAGAGCGCCTGCAAAATTGGTCAAACAGTGAATTCTGAAAATCGCTATACTCGGCACGTTCCGTTTTGGCGCCGAATCCTGGATCCGTCATGAGAGTGATCGCCGTCATCCCGGCTCGTTTGGCTTCTACCCGGCTGCCGCGCAAGATGCTGCGGGAAATTGCGGGCCAGCCCCTGATCGGTGTGGTCTATGAAGCCGTCCGTCGCTCTTCGCTTCTGGACGATGTGATGATCGCAACCGATTCCGACGAAATCATGTCCGCGTGCCGTAAACACGGCTGGCAAGCCCGCATGACTTCACCCACGCATTCCAGCGGCACCGAGCGGGTTCACGAGATTTCCGCCGAGGTGCGAGCCGACGTCTACATTAACGTCCAAGGCGATGAGCCGATGGTCCGGCCGGAGCAGATAGCCTCTCTCGTCCAAGTGATGGAGAATCCGGCAACCCAGGTTGGTACATTGAAGACGCCTGCCTCGGCCGAAGACATCTCAAACCCGAACGCTGTGAAAGTTGTGACCGACCTCAACGGGCGCGCCCTTTATTTTTCCCGTGCTACCATTCCTTTCGATCGGAATCACACCCATCCCCGCTACTTCAAGCACCTGGGACTCTATGCCTATCGCAAGCCTGCGCTGGATCAGTTCGTAAAGCTGCCGGAATCTTCTTTGGAACGAAGCGAGCGGCTGGAGCAACTGCGATTTCTGGAGAACGGCATCCCCATTTTCGTAGGCGAAACCCCCCACGACAGCATCGGCGTGGATACAGAAGAAGACCTGCAGCGAGTCCTGGAAATTCTAAAAAGCGCGGCGAGGTAGCGCGGGCGTCCCGCCGGCTGTCGGCGAGAGCATCTTGCTCTCCGCTGTGTTGCGAGCCCCAGTGCTCGCGGCGATAGATGGTAAATCAGACCTGCGCGTGCGGCTGAACATTCTGGCTCCGTCCCCATTCCTCCGCCGCGGCCAGCCTGCGGGAAATCGAAGGATGCGAGTGAAAGAACCATTCCACCCATTTGGAAGGAGCTCGTTCCGCCAGATTCTGCTCTGCCAATTTGTTCATCGACGAGATGAAGGACTCGACGCTGGCGATCGATTCGAAGGCATAACGGTCCGCTTGGCGTTCGTTAAAGCGGGAATACGCGTTCAGGGCTGGCATCAGCAAAAACGAGAGGACGACCGAAACCAGCGCCAGCAGCGGCAAGTTGGCGAAGTCGGACAACTGCTCAAACATGTGCTGGTCGACCGCGTAGTGCAAGGTGAAATCCGCCGCCCAGAATCCCACGAATGTAATCGCCGCTTGCACGAAAATGCTTTTCAGAATATGGCGGTGCACATGATGTCCCAGTTCGTGCGCCAGCACCGCTTCGATTTCTTCGGGCGAGTAATTATCCAGCAAGGTGTCCGCCAGGATGATGCGACGCGTGCTGCCCAGCCCGGTGAGAGCCGCATTGGCTTTCTTGCTCTTTTCAGAAAGCTTCCAGCGATACACGCCGCGCACGCGCGTTCCCGCATGCTCGCTCAGAACGACGAGGCGCCGCCGCAGGTCTTCATCCTCCAACGGCTCGAACTTATAAAAGATCGGAAACAGCACGACCGGCGCCAGTTGCGCCAGCAGAATGAATAGTCCCATGAACAGCGCCCAGGCCAGCATCCACCAGTGCTGCGGCCATTGCCGGATCGTGAAGTAAAGCAATTCCACCACAATGCTGCCAAGCACCAGTCCGACGAGAAATCCTTTCACTTCATCCCACAGCCAGGAGCCAAACCTCTGATTGGAAAGTTTGAATCCGCGTTCCAGCTTGAATCCGTAGTAATCAAGCCCGATGCCAAGGACCTTGTTGATTCCTAGCAGCAGCACGAGATAGATGAACAGTGAGAATGAATAACTCTGAAAGCCCCAACGGTAGGCCAAATCGCGCAGCCCATCCGACCATCGCGTCACCAGCAAAACGACCAGGAAGACAAACCCCAGCACAAAATCGGCAATGCCCAGCCAGCGCCGGATTCGGTTATAGCGCCGGACCTCGGGCGAGTCGGCCTGCGCATCACCAAGTTGCGGATTTAAGACCTCAGCCATCGTTACTAGAAGTATCGCACTAAACATGCAGGGCTAGCTGCCCCGGCTCTCCGCTCCAAGGACACTACAGAACAGCGATCTCGCTCTGCCGCTACCCGCTGTTCCTCACAAACTTCTCGCCGGTTTCAAGAAGCTCTTTCACCAGCTCCGGCGACGAAGCTTCGGTATACAGCCGCAGCATCCGCTCGGTTCCGGACGCGCGAAACAGCGCCCACGCCTCTGCTCCATTCACATTCGTCGGCGCGTCGAGAAAAAACTTCACGCCATCCCGATACTCTTTCTTGAGTATCTTGTAGCGGCCAAGCGTCTGTGTGCTCTCCGCTCGCGCGCGCTCAATCGCGCTCTGTTTCATCTCGTCCGGGATGTGCAGATCGCTCCGCCCGTAATAATGGGGCCCAAATTCCTGCTGCAGATCGGCTACCAGCCGGCCCAGTGGCTTGCCCTCCTCCGCCATCACATTCGCCAGAAGCAGGCAGTTCAATACGCCGTCGCGCTCGGGAAGGAAGCGCGAATACCCGATGCCGCCCGATTCTTCGCCGCCTATCAGAATCTCCCGCTCCATCATCAGGTCGGCAACATACTTGAATCCAATCGAGGTCTCGTGCAGCTTGCGCCCATGCTTCGCCGCGATGCGATCGATCATGCGCGTGGTGTTGAACGCGCGCACCACGTCCCCCGGCCATTTCTTGCGTTCCAGCAACCAACGCAAGATCACGCAGAAAATCTTGTGCGAGTCCACGAAGCTACCGTCTTCCGCCACGGCCCCAATGCGGTCCGCATCTCCATCGGTGGCCAGTCCGGCATCGCACTTCTCCCGCACCACCGTTTCCTGCAGCATCGCGGTGTGCGGTGGAATGGGTTCGGGATTGATTCCGGGAAACAGCGGATTCAGTTCCTGCCGAATCGCCACATAGTGAACCCCGCGCGCGTCGAAGATCCCTGGCAGAACGCCGCGCCCCGACCCGTACATCGCATCCACGGCAAATTTAAAGTTTGTCTTCGCGATCAAATCCATGTCGGCGAACGCGCACACCGCGGCAACATAATCTTTTTTCAGATCAACCTTGTCGACGGCAGCTTTGTTCCCCTTGGGCGCCGCGCCGGAGGCGAGTTCTTCCTCGATTCTCTTCATGATCGCCGGCGTTGCCGATCCGCCAAAATTGCCCTTGAACTTTACGCCGTTCCAATTCCACGGATTGTGGCTGGATGTCACCATCACTCCACCCGCCGCCCCTTGCCGCTTCACCGCATACGAAACCGCGGGCGTGGGAGTGTAGTCGTTGGACAATTTCACCGGAATGCCCGCAGACGCCAAGACCTCAGCCACAATCTCCGCCGCCTGCGGCGAAAGGAAGCGCGTATCGTAGCCGACAATCACTCCGCGCTGCGCGTCTTCGTACTTGAGAACATACGACGCAATCGCGCCGGCAACGCGCCGCACATTGTCAAAAGTAAAGTCGTCGGCGATAATTCCGCGCCAGCCGTCAGTTCCGAATGTGATCTCTTGTGCCATAGGGAGCAGTTTCGAGTATCCAGTTTCGAGTAACCCTTTGCCGACTACTGTCTTGTCGAAGCCTGAAACTTGATACTTGAAACTAGGTCAGCTTGTGCATCTTCTTCTCATCCAGATATTTCACTACCTTGCCCACATCCTGCGCGTGCTGCCGGGTCGTGATCAGCAAGGCGTCCGGTGTTTCCACCACCACGAGATCGGTGACACCCACCGCGGCGACAAACTTTCCCGGAGCATAAACATAGTTGCCGCGCGCGTTCAGCAGAAATGTTTCGGAGGCTGAAATCAGATTGCCTTCCGGCGGATTGCTCCTTGTTGTGTGATGTTCATGCAGCGCGGTCCAGGAACCGAGGTCGTTCCATCCGAAGTCGGCGGGTAGGCAGAAGATGTTTCCCTCCTGCTCGCCCTTTGCCGAGCGCGGCTCCAGCACGGCATAATCCACGCTGATGTTTTCACACTTGGGATAGATCCTCCGGAACGTGCCGGCGAACTTGCTCGTACCGTAAGTCGCGGCAATTTCTTCCAGCAATGCAGCCGTCTTCGGCAGATGCTCGCGCAGCGCATCAGTCAAGGTTTGCGCGCTCCACAGAAACATCCCGCTATTCCAGAAATAATTTCCGGCAGCGACGAATTCAGCAGCCGTCTCGGCGTTCGGCTTTTCGGTGAAGCGCCGCACATGCAGCGCGTCTGCCTGATACAGGCCTCCGGCCTCGATGTATCCGTAGCCAGTCTCGGCGCGGTTCGGCCGGATGCCCAGCACCACAATATTCGGGCCAGCCGCTGCGAGTTCGATCCCTCGCTCCAGCGTCTCGCGATATCGTTTCTCGTCCGCGATCACGTGGTCGGAAGGGAACATCCCAATGACCGCCTCAGGACGTTCCCGCAACAACAGGAACGCTGCGAGGCCAATTGCAGGAGCAGTATTTCGCCCCACAGGCTCGGCCAGAATCTGCGTCTGTGAAATCCTGGGAAGCTGCTTCGCAATGGCAGACCGCAGATCTTCGTTGGTGATGATCCAGAATTTCTTGGCCGGAGCCAGCGGCAGCAGGCGCGCGACGGTTTGCTGAATCATCGTCTGCTTCCCGTCGAGCGCGAGCAACTGCTTCGCGCGTTTCTTCCGACTCAGCGGCCAGAAGCGCGTTCCGCGCCCTCCGGCGAGAATCACGGGATAGAAGTTGGATTTCTTAGCCATCGTCAACGCAATGCAGAATGCAGATTTCAGAATGCAGAATGAATAAAAATTCTGCATCTTGCATCCTGCCTTCTGACTTTCTACATTCTCGTTTCCGGCTCCGAGAGCGGCTTCCCCGGGACGTAAGCCCGCAAGAATTCCACCGACCACTGCGGCCGCACGCCCACTTTGTCAATGCTGGCGGGAACCACCACCGCGTCTCCCTTCGCCAGCGTAACCGGATCCATCCCCGCCGCCGCAATCACTGCGCAGCCATCGACAGCCACCAGAATCTGCGCAGAATTCTTTCCGAACTCGTCTCGCGTCTCGAATTCCAGCGGCTCTTTCGCCTCAAACATATCAACGACAAAATACGGTGCGGCCACCAATGGGGCACGGCGATTCTTCCCAATCTGCTCTGGCGCCGGACGCAGCACTTTCCCCGACTTCACCTTTTCCTTCACGGCCGCCATGCCGTCCTTCAGATGCAATACCCGCGGCCGGCCGTAGTCATACAGACGATAAGTCGTGTCCGACTGTTGCTGGGTTTCTACGATCACGGAACCGGGCCCCAGCGTATGCACGGTGCCGCCCGCAACATAGATCATGTCCCCGGCGTACACATTGATCCAGTTCAACACCTCTTCGGCGCGGTTCTCGTGAATGGATTTTTCCAACTCAGACGCCGTCACTCCCGGCTTCAGTCCCAACCCGATCTGCGAGCCCGGCTTGGCGTGGGCCACGTACCAGCATTCGGTCTTGCCCCACGGCTGGCCCACGCGCACAGCCTGCGCGTCGTCGGGGTGCACCTGCACCGAAAGCTTTTCGTGCGGGAAAAGAAACTTGAGCAGCAACGGAAACCGCCGCGGATCGCACGCTGCCTCGCCTACCAGGTCGCGCTGGTACTGCGCGCTCAACTGCCCCAGCGTCTTTCCGGCAAGCGGCCCGTTCGCGACCTTGCAGTCGTCGCCGCTCAACCACGCTTCGCCGATCTTTTCCGCGAACTTGTGATTGGGATAAATCGGCGCGAGATCCTCGGTCCCCCAGGGCCGCGGATCGAATGCCGGAACCATCAATAATGGATAAAGGTCGCTCATGCCTACTTGCATCCACAAAAAAGACCGCCCGCAAAACGGAACGGCCTTTGCCGAACCTCAGTCTTTTTTCTGTGACTCTCGCACCTCTGTGCACTCGCCGCACTACTTTCCGAACTACAGCGCCGCGAAAAACTTCCGCATGCGCTCCAGCCCGCGATCCAGTTCCGCCTTCGAAGTCGCGTACGAAACGCGGACGTGCTCGTTCGTCCCAAACCCTTCGCCGGGAACCGTCGCCACGTGCACCTCGCGCAACAATCGGCCAGCCACGTCAGATGCGGATTTCAGACCTCCGCGGCCAAGAAAAGATGAAATATTCGGATAGGCATAGAACGCTCCCTCCGGCATCGTGCAAGTCACTCCGGGAATCGCTCTAAGGCCCTTCACCACATGATCGCGTAGTTGAATGTACTCGCGCCGCATCTGCTCCACGCACTCCTGCGGGCCTTTCAGCGCGGCCACGGCCGCCTTCTGTACGATCGAAGTCGGATTGGAAGTCGACTGGCTCTGCAGCTTCGCCATCGCGCTCGTCACCGCCGCCGGCGCCATCGCATAACCGAGTCGCCATCCCGTCATCGCGTAGGTTTTCGATAGCGATCCCAGAATGACCATGCGCTCTTTGTATTCCCGTAGCGCGCCAACCGAGAAATTCTTGCCGGTGTAGTTCAGATAGACGTAGCACTCGTCCGATAGCACCCAGATGCCGCGTTCGTGCGCCAGGCGAATCACCTCGGTCATATCCTCGGCGCTCATCACCGCGCCGGAAGGATTCGACGGCGAATTCAGAATGATCGCCTTCGTGCGCGGCGTGATCAATTCCGCGATCATCTTCGCGGTCACCCGGAATCCCTGCGCCTCGTCGGCTTCGAGCATCACGCAATTCCCGCCCGCGTACCGCACAATGTCTTTGAACGACACCCAGTAGGGAACCGGCAGAATGACTTCGTCGCCGTGATCCACGAGAACCTGAATCGCATTGAACAGTGCATGCTTCCCACCCACCGACGCTATGACTTCCTCGCGTCGATAATCGGAATCGAAGTCGACGTTGTGCCGGTGCGCGATCGCGTCGCGCAGTTCGGCTGTCCCGGCCACGGCGGTGTACTTCGTGAAATTCCCCTGGATCGCCGCAATGGCCGCATCCTTGATGTGCTGCGGCGTCGAAAAATGCGGCTCGCCGGCTCCGAAATCGACCACGTCGATGCCCTGCGAACGCAGTTTGTCGGCCTCCGCCACCACCGCCATCGTGGCCGAGGGCTCAATGCGGTTGATTCGTTCCGTCAGTCTCAATGCTTCGGTCGTTTCTGAGGTAAAGCTGGCCGTGGTCATGCTTTTTTCTTCCTTCTCTTGGGGACTTCGATCAGATTTACTTCCGCGAGCTTGTACGCCGGATCCAGCTTCTCCCGCAATTTCTGCTCCACCACTTCCGGCACCAGTCCTTTCACTGGACCACCCACCTGCGCCACTTCCCGCACCAGCCGCGAACTCACATACGAATATTTATCCGCCGGCATCATGAATACAGTTTCCAGCGTGGGCTCGATTTTCCGGTTCATCAGCGCCATCTGCAATTCATACTCGTAGTCGCTGATGGCGCGAATCCCGCGCAATACGCACATCGCGTCCATCGATTTCGCATACTCCACCATCAAGCCGTCAAACGTGTCGATCCGCACGTTGTGGAGATCGGCCGTCAACTCCTTCAGCATCTGCAGCCGTTCGGACACGCTGAACATCGGAGTCTTTTCCGAATTCCGCAGAATGGCCACCACCAGCTCTTCAAAAATCTTGGCTCCCCGCTGAATCAGATCGAGATGCCCGTTCGTCGGCGGATCAAACGACCCCGGATAGATGGCCCTGCCCTTGTTCACGCGTCCTCAGTCAAGCCTTGTGTTTGGCGTTGGCGAGCAGCAACGGTGCAGCAGGTAAGATTCTATGCGGGCGGGACTAACAATGGCAATTGCGGAGAATGAGGACGCGCCGACGCCTAGACAGAGTTGTCTGTGGGGACAGCCGTCATCGGCTGTCCGTCGAGCGAAGCTCGACGCTCTTGTTCTAAGCGGAAATCCAATGGAAGAGAAAATGAGGGAGAACCGGGCGCGGCTCCGTGAGAGTGGACCGCGCCCGGATGGCAACCGAAAACTTAGCGTCTAGCCGCCACAATTGGAGCTTTCGGCGCTTCCGTTGCGGTCGGCATCGTGGTGACGCGGCCCGCCGCCGCCCCGTTGGTGGGCGCGGCCGCTGCCGCGGGCGCCGCGGCTGTTAATCCCAGCGCCTTCCGCACCTCGGTATCCAGCTTGGCCATCACGTCTTTATTGTCTTTCAGGAACTGCCGGGCATTCTCGCGGCCCTGCCCAATGCGTTCGCCCTTGTAGCTGAACCACGATCCGGACTTCTCCAGAATGTTATTGGTCACCGCCAGATCGAGCAGATCGCCCTCGCGCGAAATCCCTTCCCCGTAAAGAATGTCGAACTCCGCCTCGCGGAACGGCGCGGCAACTTTATTCTTGACCACCTTTACCTTGGTCCGCGAACCGGTCACCACGTCGCCTTCCTTAATTGCCGCGATCCGCCGAATGTCGACGCGCACCGAGGAATAAAATTTCAACGCGCGCCCGCCGGTCGTGGTCTCCGGATTCCCAAACATCACGCCAATCTTCTCGCGAATCTGGTTGATGAAGATCAGGCAGGTCCGCGACTTCGAAACCGTCCCGGTCAACTTGCGCAGTGCCTGCGACATTAGCCGCGCCTGCAATCCCATGTGGCTATCGCCCATCTCGCCGTCAAGTTCGGCCTTGGGCACCAGCGCCGCTACCGAGTCCACGACCAGCACATCAATCGCATTCGAGCGCACCAGCGCCTCGGTAATCTCCAGCGCCTGCTCGCCGTAGTCAGGCTGCGAGACCAGCAGATTGTCCACATCCACGCCCAGCTTCTTGGCATACCCGGGATCGAGCGCGTGTTCGGCATCCACGAACGCGGCCATGCCCCCGGTCTTCTGCGCCTCGGCAATTACCTGCAGCGTAATGGTGGTCTTGCCCGAAGACTCCGGACCGAACACTTCCACCACGCGCCCGCGCGGAAACCCGCCCACACCCAGGGCCGCATCGAACGAGATCGATCCCGTCGGGATCACCGCGATCGGGACGATCGCCTCCTTCGACCCCAGCCGCATGATCGATCCCTTGCCGAATTGTTTTTCAATCTGGGATACCGCCAGGTCAATCGCCTTGCCCCGTTCGTCCGCCATGGAATGGCTCCTTAATTAAGAGTGCCGATCTGAAGGAAATCTAATATGGCCGGATTATACATACAGAATGAAGCGAAGAAAAGGCGAATCTACAAATTAACCTGTGGAAGGTTCCAAAATGGATCATCTGGCTCGGGCGCCCCGCCCGCGAAATCTGTCCAGGAACGCCCAATCTATCCAACAAGAGGAACCATGTGCCCCGCAATCCAATCGCGAAGCAAGGCAAAGCGAAACTTGCCGTCCGCGATCGTCTTGATCATGAAGTCAGCTGCAGCCTTGCTGGAAACGTCCAAATCGAATCCATTCATGAGCAAAAACGTGTGAGCGGCGGCAAAGCCCATCCTGTCGTTGACGTCTACAAAGGGATGATTGTTGACCAGCGACTCCAGCAGGGCAGCCGCCTCTTCGCTCAGGTCGTTGTAATATCCGGTTTGCGGCCGGAAGACAGCGGATTCCAAAGCTCCCTGATTGAGCAGTCCGGGCTCGCCGCCGTACTCCTCAATCTGGTGATGGTGAATGGCAGCGACTTCGGCCACGGTCAGATAGACGCGCTCGCCGCTCACTTGGCCAGCTTCTTGTAAAGCTCGCGGTACTTTTCGTTGGAGCGCCGATAGGCGGCTATCACCTCAGGCCTCACCATCCGCTGCGAGGGGACCACGTTGTGCAGGTAATGCTCCAGCGCCCGCTCCAGCACAAACCGCTGCGACTGCCCGTTCTCCTTGGCGACGGAGACCAGTTCCTCATATAGTTTGGCGTCGATTTCGGGAGCGATCTTGACGGTGTGCGGCATGGGGCTCTTGGTCAAATTCTAATTCACGGAAACTGGCAGGATCAAGATAAATCTAGAGATTGCTACAGTCTAACCCCTACAGCTATTTGCTGATCCATTTTGCCCCGCAACCGTGCTTCTGTTCATGAGCGTGAAGTGATTTGAAGATACTCAAACGCTTCGCTGAATCGGGCTCGGAGTTTTCGTAAGCTAATTTCAGCTGCTCACGTATCTCACAAGGAGTGGCTACCGTGTGATGGTTGGTGACCTTTCGACCTGGCTTGTGCCCCTTGCTCATTGTGCGGGCGCTCTTCAAAGTATTTCGTCGGTCAAGTTGCCCAACAATCGGGTAATGTATCAGTTTGAATCTTTTAGAGAGGGCTGAAGATCGCCTTCAGGAGGAAAGTCAAAAAACCATAGCGAGCGATATAGTACACGCTCCCAACGACTGTAAGGGCTGCAAGAATGAATTTTGCCCATGTTGGAAGTCTGTCTACGGTTCTTGAGATCAGTCTCATAATTCAAACTGATACACTACCAACAATCCCTACCTCTGCAGCAAATCCACCGGCGCCGTCACATCGTGCACGCGGAAATACTTAGCGAGCGCCGGATACTTCCGCGCCACGGCTTCATACATCGCGTACGCCACGTTGCGATACGAAACATGCCCAGCCGGTCCCGTCCGCAGCTCGGAGATGTAAACCGCCTCGGCGAAATCCATCTTGAACAGCGCCCGCTTGCGGAACGCCAGCGGAATCGCATACTGCGAATTCTCTTCTGCCTCCGGAGTGTCGCGGCCAGCCAGTTTTTCCACCGCGGTCTGTACCCGCCGCATCGCCGCTTCAAACCGTCCGCGCACGCCTGCATCTTCCATGTCGAGCAGCATCTCGTAGCCATGCTGCGTGGTGAATCCCTGCATCACCTGGATGCACCGCCGGTGCCGGTGCATATCGCGGAATCCGCCCGTATCCATCAGAATGTCGAAGCGAAACTGCTGCCCGGCGCGAAAGCCGCGCAGCATCTCATCGTGCCGCCCCCGATGCCGCAGCCCCAGGTCGATAATCTCGCGCCGCCGCCGCTCCCCGGCGACCTGCACGGCCTGCCGAATCTGCCGGTAGGAATGATGGCAGTGCTCGTAGAGCAGCGTGGTCGCGATCTCCACTTCCAGCGGCTCTTCATCCAGCAAATCCACAATTGCCTTCGACGGCGCCAGAGGCTCGGAAGCCATCAACTCGCGCGCCGCCTGCCGCAACTCACGCCGCGTTTCCATCTCATACGGATTCGGATCCGCATACTTCACCAGCGTTGGAGCCACACGCACCTCACGCAGCAATTCCGACTCGGCCCGCGCGCCCAACTCCGGGCTCACCGCCCGAATCTGCGCGACCAGGTCCTGCAGCGATTCCGCATTCACGTTGTAAGCCGCGCCGGTCGCCGCTTTCTTCAGCGATTCGCCGAGCGTGCGCACCTCTTTATGCGTGTGCGACAGCAGGTGCGCCACCTGGTTTTCCAGAGTTCGTGCGTTCACGATTTCGCCCAGCGAAGTATTCGTCGCCAGCGGCAGCAGGTAGCGCGTGATGTCAAACGCCCGCGCCTTCAGCGTGCGCTCGTACGCCTCTTGCTTCATGTCGGCAGGCTTGGGCGTAATGTTGATCAGGTGCTGGGTCATGTGCGCGGAAAGCGCTTCGTACTCGGCGAACAGGAAATCCAGCGTCTCTCGATACAGCTTCCGTGCCTCGTCGTCAGCCGCAAAATCCGGCGTGTAGTATCCGCTCTTCTTGAAATCCTGATACCGCGTCGACCGCTCCTGGCCATCCCAGCGTTGCTCATCGGCCAGCTCAATCGCCGCCAGAATCGACAGCCGCTCGATGGCCAGCGCAAGATGCGCCAGGTCCGCAATCGACCGATGTCCGTACTGAAAATAAAAAGTGTTGAGAAACTTCTCCGCCTTCTGCGAACTGATCTCACGCAGCGACTCCTTCATCGACAGGGCCGACCGCGAATACTTTGCCATCGCATACGCCTGAATCTCCGGCTCGACGCCAAACACGGCGAAGACTTCGGTCGAAGGCTCGGCCGCGGCCTCTGCGGGGATCTCCGGAACAGACTGATCCGTTCCCGTCGCCCGTAGCGGCGAACGATGGCCCACATTCTTATCGGCGGATGGTTTGTTGGAGGGGTCGGGCATGATTAGCACATTCGTTACAGTCTGTGACATGGGAGTGCTCGCATGGTACAAGTCGCGCTTGTGAATTCGCAATCACCAATTCGTGCCGTCGATTGCACGACCCGGACTCTTTCCCCTGTGTTCCTCCGTGCCCTCTGTGGTCCAAAGCTTTTGGCTCTCATAACCGCGCAAGGATGAAGTTTTAAGCGGCCCCCCGGTATAATTCGGCGTTCTGACGCATTCCTTTAACTACGGGAGATTCGAATGTCCCTTTCAGGACGCGTAGCCCTGGTCACCGGCGCCTCGCAAGGCATTGGACGCACCAGCGCCCTCCGCCTGGCCGAAGAAGGCGCGACTGTCGCCGCCGCCGCGCGCAATCAGGAAAAGCTGAACGAACTGGTTGCGGAAATCACCGCCGCAGGCGGGAAGGCCTCCGCCTTCACTCTCGACGTCGCCGACGAAGAGCAAGTGAAGTCGACGGTTAAGGCCATCATCGCCCAGTTCGGTAAAATCGATGTCCTTGTGAATAACGCTGGCATCACCCGCGACCAACTTGTCATGCGCATGAAGCGCGCCGACTGGGATGCCGTCCTGCAAACGAACCTGACGTCTGCCTATCTCTGCATCCAGCAGGTCATCCCGTCCATGTTGAAGCAGCGCGCGGGACGCATCATTAACATCACCAGCGTCTTCGGCCAGATGGGCCAGGCCGGACAAGCCAACTACTCCGCGTCCAAAGCCGGACTCATCGGACTCACCATGGCCATCGCCCGCGAAGTAGGCTCGCGCAACATTACCTGCAACGCCGTCGCTCCCGGCTTCATCGAGACCCCAATGACCGCGGTCCTGAGCGACGAATTCAAGCAAAACGCGGTCAAGCAGATTCCGCTGGGCAGAGTAGGAACTCCCGAAGATGTAGCCGCCGCCGTCGCCTTCCTCGCCTCCGATGATGCGTCTTACATCACGGGACACGTGCTTAGCGTGAACGGCGGCATGCTGATGGGATAGGAAAAATTCTCAACGCAGAGGACTCAGAGGTCGCAGAGAGAGTTCGCAGAGATATGAAGGCTGAACCCAATTCTTTGTCTCAAGATTCCTCTGCGTCCTCCGTGCCCTCTGTGTTGAAAGGTTTTGTACTTGTGCAAGCCGAATCCCCCACCCAAATCGCCCAAGCCCGCGAACTTTTTCTCGAATATGCCCAGTCCCTGGGCTTCAGCCTCTGTTTCCAGAACTTCGACAAGGAACTCGCCAGCCTGCCCGGAGACTATGCTCCTCCGCAAGGCCGGTTGCTCCTGGCGGAATGCCAGGGCGAACTCGCAGGCTGCGTTGCACTCCATAAGCTGGAAGACGACATCTGCGAGATGAAGCGGCTCTATCTTCGCCCGCAATTCCGTGGCAAAGGACTCGGCCGCGTGCTCGCCGACCGCATCATCGCCGAAGCCCGCCAGATCGGCTACCGCCGCATGCGCCTCGA
>Ga0187805_10000072_pt1 | contig 28729 bp, 22 predicted proteins | sample NC_wetland_sal_i_6_FD_132965 | JGI IMG/M metagenome (GOLD analysis project Ga0187805, IMG submission 132965) | Wetland sediment microbial communities from Neuse River Estuary, North Carolina, USA - Control_5 | ecosystem: Environmental > Aquatic > Freshwater > Wetlands > Sediment | place: USA...
CTTGATCTTGCGCGACGACGTCGAGGATGCGCTGTTCTTCGACGAGAAGAGCGGCGGGGCGCACACCGGCCGGGGTCACTACACGACGGGATAGGAAGGCGCGCAAGGTCATTGGCGATAGATGTTCCGTAGAAAAGCTCGTGTGAGTTTAACCCGAGCGTAGACTGATATCTGCACCTTTTCAAGTTAACAAAATCAATCACTCAAGACGAAAAAAGTGCTGGGTGGGAGATTTCTGGGAATATACTTGCGGCGCTGACTTGCAGCATCTACTTGCGAACGAGCGCGGGCGCACCGTGGATTTCGTGCTGGAAACTTGAGAAACGCGGACAGCTTGCGGGCCAGCTTTCGACTGACGGATAGCAAGTTTATTTAGCAGCGGCGAAGACAGATGAGCAATCCATTTATGGTGCGGGCGATACAGCTCTCGATCGACAGCGTCCGAGCGGGGGAAGGGGGGCCGTTTGGCGCAGTGATAGTGAGAGAGGGCAAGATTATCGCGGAGGGCGTGAATCGAGTCACGTCAACCAATGATCCGACCGCGCATGCGGAGATACTGGCGATCCGGCAGGCGTGTGAGGCACTTGGCGTTTTCGAGCTAAAGGATTGCGAGCTGTATACTTCGTGCGAACCATGCCCCATGTGCCTTGGAGCGATTTATTGGGCGCGGCTTTCGCAGATTTATTTTGCGAATACGGCGGAAGATGCAGCGAAAATTGGTTTTGACGATTCGTTTATCTACAACGAACTGAAACTTGCCCATGCGGAGAGGCGCATACCGGCAATCCAGCTGATGCGCGCAGAGGCGCTGGCAGGATTCGCTGCGTGGACGGCCAAGACCGATAAAATCCCGTATTGAGGTTTCTGGATCGGGAGCAAATCTCGGATCTCAGCCGGGCGCTGCAGAGCCACAAACCATCAACGCGCCCGTTGGGTGGAAACTCAGAATGCGCACTTGGCGGCGAGATTCAGTCCTCGAGCTTGTATTCCTCAATTTTGTTATACAGGAGACGGCGATTGATCTGCAGCCTGTTGGCAGCCTCGGATTTGTTTCCGCCAGATTCCTTCATGGCTTTCTCGATCAGACGTTTTTCGAGTTCCGCGATGGATTTGTGAAAAGGCAAAGATAAGAGATCGAGTTCGACTCCCGGGGAGGCTGTGTCGCCATTGCGGTGAGCTCTGGCAGGCAAGTGCTCTGGCATCACGACGCGTCCGCGCGCCATGAGCACGGCTCGCTCGACCATATTCTCGAGTTCGCGGACATTGCCCGGATAGAAATAGTTTTGAAGCATAAGAATGGCCTCGTCGGAAAACCCGATCGCCGACAGTGCGTTTTTCTCACTGTAAGTCCGCAAGAAATGTTCGGCCAAGGGAACAATGTCGGACCGTCGTTCGCGAAGCGGAGGAATAGGAATACGAACGACGTTCAATCGATAAAAAAGGTCCTCCCGGAAAACTTTCTCGCGGACGGAAGCTTCCAAATCTCGATTGGTGGCGGCGAGAACGCGGAAATTGCCGCGAATTGTCTCCGCGCTCCCGACTCGTTCGAACGTGCGCTCCTGCAAGACCCGCAAGAGCTTTGACTGGAGGCCCGGCGACAGCTCTCCTATTTCATCCAGAAAAATCGTGCCGCCTTCAGCCATCTCGAAGCGGCCCAGCTTCCGGCCGATGGCTCCAGTAAAAGCGCCACGTTCGTGGCCGAACAGTTCCGTCTCGAGGAGCGCGTCCGGCAGAGCGGCGCAATTCACGACGACAAACGGTTTATCCTTCCGCTGGCTATAGCTGTGAATGGCTTCAGCGACTAATTCCTTGCCGGTTCCGGATTCCCCGCAGATCAAGACGGTCGAGTCCGTCCCGGCCACCTTCCCAATCATGATAAACACGTCCAGCATAGGTCCACTGGAGCCGATGAGCCTGCCCGCGGCGGCCACGTGATTCTGCCCCCCTTGCGAACGCAAACGCACGACTTCGCGATTCAAGGACGAGTGATCCAGCGCTCTTTCGGCAGCCAGAACAATTTCATCCAGGTCAAATGGCTTGGTCACAAAATCGTAAGCTCCGAGACGAACGGCCTCGATCGCGCTATGACTTGAACCAAATGCCGTGATCACAATGACCGGAATTGAGGCCAAACGAGGTTCGCGGCGAAGGTGCTGGAGAAATTCCTCCCCGCCCATTTGCGGCATTTTCCAATCGCTAAAAATGAGCTCGGGCGTTGCGTCGCGCAGGAGTTTGACGGCGGCGGCGCCGTCCTCCGCCTCTAAAATGGAATATCCCCGGGCGCTGAGAATCTCGGCGAGTGTCTTGCGCAGATTGGCTTGGTCGTCGACGATGAGAATCGTTGCGCTCATCGGATATTCGCTCCAGACACAAATCGCCCCGAATTCAGGCGTGAGAAGCAGGAATTGTGATTTTTACGCTGGTGCCGCGGCCTTCCTGGCTATCCACCTGTATTTCCCCTCCATGAGCCTGCACAAGTTCGTGGCATATGGAAAGACCGAGTCCGGTGCCGGAGGGTTTCGTGGTGAAGAACGGATCGAAGACCTGACGGACCACGGATGAGTTCATGCCCTTCCCGGTGTCTCGAAATTCCACGCAGACACGCTTTGCGTCGTTTCGGACGTTGGGCTGCGATGCCAGCGAGACGGAAAGTGTGCCACCGCCGTCGGACATGGCCTCAATGGCATTCTGGATGACGTTGTCAAACACCTGAGCCATGCGATCCTTGTCGACCGGCAGCGAAACATTATTCCGCAGCGCTTCGGTGCTAAGCGTGACACCACGTCTCTGAGCCCACTCGCGAAAAGAGTCCATGCGCTCTTCAATCAGGTTTCTCAAATCGGCAGGCTCACAATGGAGCTGCACAGGCCTCGCAAAATTGAGCAAACGGTTCACCATGCCGTTCAGACGTTCAATTTCCTCGAGGGCCACCGCACACGATTCCTTGACTTGCGGGTTGTCCGTATCGCGGCGACACATTTGGACGCGAAGACGGATCGTGGCGAGTGGGTTGCGAACCTCGTGCGCCACTCCAGCGACAAGTCTGCCCAGGCTGGCAAGCCGTTCCGCGTGTCTCAACTGTCCCTCAATCTGCTTTTCCCGCTCAATATTTCCCCGCAGAGCAACTCCCAACCGGTTGATGGCTTGCGCGATTCGCTGAATCTCTGCTGGATCGGTTGAGGAATCAATGTGCGCGGCTAAGTTCTGTTCCAGCCCCCGCAATCCACCTTCGATCTTTCGGACACCGCCCTGCAAATTGTGAATCACTAAGAGAGTCAAGAGGACGCAGGCTAGTGCCGCTATGCTTAGCCCAACCGTAATGAGGTACGCCCGGAATCGATTGGCGCCAGGAAGAACGCTGAGCGATTTGATGGTCCAGGCGCTGCCCACAACAGTATAGCCGTCGCGGATAGGGACCGCTTCGATTAAGACAATGCTGGAACGGCTGGAAAGAACACGCTCCGAGGGTTGGTGGGTCGCGACGGCATCCTTGGCAACCTCGAGGATGTCGGCGCGCTGGCCAGCGGGTGCGCCTTCAACTTCGGAATTGGCCGGCGAATCTTCGGCCACCGAGAAGGAGTCTCCAAGCAACGCGTCGCCGGCTGTGGCATAGAAACCGCCTTTTACGCCCTCGACATTCTGCAATACGACCCGGCTCAAGAGCGCGAGAACCTCCCGCGACGATGCCGACGCAGGGTTGTTCAAAGGAGGCGGCTCTTTATTCTGGCGGGAGAATTCCGCTTTATCGTCATATTCACGCGCCAAATTTTGCGTGATCGAGACCATGTGTTTCTTCTCGCCGGTCAAGACCGCGGATTTCGTGTATTGGAGAGTTGCAAAACCGGCAAAAAGGACAGAAAGAAAGAGAACGAAGACAAGTGTCCCGAGAAGCGTGATCTGCCAGCGAAAACTGAGCTTCGAGAGAGGGAGTCTCGACACCAGTGTGTCACCTCTTTCCACTCGTTCTATCATAGCAATTCCATGGTCGGGTTGTTCTGTTGGACGCTTTGTATTACGTCTGCACAGCAGTATCGGCCGGGATCAGGTGATGCCGCTGGTCTACGGCCTGGGCGACGTACCAATTTCGACAGATGTGTTCCGCGGAATGCGCTGTGTCAAGCGCCGCTTGCAGGAATCCGCCAGCTTCGTCGTCTGAACCATTCCCATGGATACGGCGGGCCTGCTGATAAAAAGCGTCGCTCCAAGCGATGATCCTGCGTACCTGAGTTCGGTCGTCCAGCGGGAGCGTCCCGTTCTCAAGCAGCCAATGGACGCGAGCGAGCAGAGCTTGAACCGCTCTTAAAGCATTCTGAACGTGGTTGGTGCTTTCGCAGATAGAGCTATGCGCTGGAGGAGGAGGAACGAGCGACGGATAACTCGTGTCGGAGCGAAGCGTTCGAGAAATAATGCCTTCGACGACGCGACAGAGGCAAAGAGAAGCGGTGGCAAATTCGCGCGCTCCTTCAAAATCCTGCGAGGCATGCCTCGAGAGCGCTTGCTCGTAAGTATGTCGAGCCTCTTCGTGCATCTGGTTCATGCCGTGAACTTGCAGCTTCATGATATGCAGATACGCGAGAACTGCCTGAATACGGTGCAGGGTGTCGTAAGCGCGTTCCATTTCCGCAGCAGAATCGCTTCTTGTGGCGCGGGAGGCAAGCGGCGAGTGCTGCTGTGAATATTCATTCGCTGCGAGGGGCGTTTGCCGGGCCTCGCGAGCCACCGCTTCAAGGAGGCGATCAAAAGGATCCTGGTTTCGATGCGCCGGCGAAACGCTTCGCGAGGATTTTTCCTCCTGGCAAGTTGGTTGGAGGGCCAGGGATGCCGTCGTAGTCGGGGTGGCATCCAACAGCATCCCTGGTTTGCCTAGGCACACGGGGGCCGGCAAAGCTAATGTTTGCTTCGAATCCAAATTCGTGAGGTGCCCCGCATTTAGAACTATTTGCTCCTCGCTGCCGGACTGGAGGTCACCGCTGAGTTCAATTCTCGAGCCGGGCGTAACAATCGCGGCGATGCGATCCAACTGGGCTGCCGAAGAACGAACTTCCCCACCGCCTTCCAGGACCAACCCATTTACGCGGCCCATTGCGTCGCGCAAAATCCCGATCACTATTCCAAAGATAGATTGCATGCGGTCCTCCGACGGGCCGCCTGTCCTAGATCGCTTCGCCGGATCTTCAGCGACTTCGATGGCGTCATGTCGATAGCCGTCAGAAACTCAGGCGAAGAACATGAAGTAGGCAGCGCTTACTCCAAAGAGCACGGCGAACCGCAATATGCGATATCCGGAGATCCTGGACATTCGTCCCACTCCTCAACTTTGCTTTGCAGTCGAGATGCGGTCGTAAACAAATCTAAGGCGACAGTAGGTGATGCAAACCTGATTCCACCTTCTGCGCTGCCGCGCCTTTGCGCTAAGCCTTTTTAAATGTTGAAGAAAGAGAAGACTGGAAAAACCGAGCCGGCCGCTACGCGCTAGAGTGAGCAAAGAACGAACAGATTTTGTAAAGAAAACGAACGCCAATCTTGCAAGGGATTGACCGAAGAACAGATTTGGCCATGAATGGGCAACCGTGCCGCACTTTGGTGCGATTGTGCAGAATCAGCACAAAAACTGTGCAAGAAGAGAACATATTCAGTGGCTATTAGCCGAACTGCGTAACCCACAATGCTTCTTGGGACCTGCAATCGATCTTCTTCCCCATAGCCCACTTACCCGACTAATCGGCTTATTTTCTGTCCTTTACGTACCTCATTCTCTCAAGTCTGGCTATATTGGCTATGTGCTCGAGGAGAAAGTTTAGGCGGGACAGGGCTCTCGGGTGAGTTGGAATTAGAACTGCTTTCTGGTATTAAACTCGCGAGGCGAATATGTTGCAGCGTGAGTGGGAGTGATGCAGTGAACCGCGAACGCCCTGATTTCTGTCGGGAATCCGCCGCAGAGTTCTCGCCTGGACGGTGCTACGAACCAGAGTTTCGCGGTCTCGGCAGGAGGAAATACCGGGGACATAAAGAATGGGCCTAGTCGTACGCATTACTCTCGATACTAGGCCGGCCAACGCAGTTCCGGGGAAAGCGCTCGACCGCAACAGCCGCTACTGTCTGCTCTTCTGATTCATTGAATATGATTAAGTCCTAAGAAGGTCGTGGGTGCTAAGGCTACAGACCTGTGCAGCTTTAGAGACATGGGAAGGCTTGTAAAGGTGCAACAATTCTGAGAAGCGTGTGGAATATAATTCTGGCAGGCAATAACGCCGGCGCAGAAGTCGGGCTCCAATGGGAAGGACCGCGCCAGCGATCACCAATGTCGAAGAGTTGGCTATCTCCAATCGGATTGGTTCCATAAAGAGGGCGGACCAAACACTGTCTTGAATGGAAGTAAATTGCGGTCTGTGTCCAGGAGAATCGCATGACGGAGTCTCGTTTGAGTTCCTCCAGTCTGGAGCAGTTACGGCGGGTTAGCTCTTGCATTGTTGCAAGCGCGGTCGAGACGTTTAAAGTGCGCTTGCCAAATACGGGATTCGCGGATTCCAGCATTCGCTGCATTTTTCAGGATCGCCTTCCCACTGTGGGTTACGCTGCGACGGCTCGAATCCGAAGCGTGCGTCCCCCGATGGAGGGTCAGGGCTACTACTATGAGCGCACGGACTGGTGGAACCACATTCTTAGCATCCCGGCGCCCCGCGTTGTGGTGATCGAGGATGTGGACACGCCGCCCGGATTGGGAGCGTTCATCGGCGAGGTGAATGCCAATATTCTACTTGCGCTGGAGTGCGTCGGACTCGTGACCAATGGATCGGTGCGGGATCTCGAGCACGTGCAGTTGACTCGGCTACAAATGTTTGCAGGCAGCGTGTCGGTTTCGCACGCGTACGCGCATGTTTTCGATTTTGGCTGCCCGGTGGAGCTAGTCGGCTTGAAAATTCGGCCTGGGGAGTTGATTCATGGCGACCGCCACGGAATTCAGACGATCCCTTTGGAAATTGCTGAGAGGGTTCCCGCGGCAGCGCACGAGATCCTGCACAAAAGGCAGCGTCTGATTGGCTTGTGCCGCGCGAGCGATTTCTCTCTCGAAAAGCTTCGCGAGGCAATCCAGGAGCCTGGACCGACATCATGAAAACGAGCAAGCGCGCAGAAGCCAATTTGAAGTTAATCTTGAGAAACGCCTCGTGGGTGTTGCTGTTCATGGCGAGCGTGTTTGTTGGTGGCTGCGGATCAACGGGTGCGACCAAATTAGAGGACCCTGCTAACGCTCCCGCGGCGGGGGTTGTCCGAGTGGTTCGGAAAGACCTCTCAGATACTTTGCAAATCGACTCCGAGTTTGAGCCCTTCCAGGAAGTCAGCGTGTACGCGAAGGTGTCCGGTTATATCCAGAAGCTGGATGTAGATTGGGGAACGCACGTGCGCCGAGGACAGGTCCTAGCGGTGCTCGAAATCCCGGAGCTACAGCAGCAGCTAGAAGTCGACGAGGCGGCGGTGCTGCGGAGCGAACAAGACCTCGCCCGGGCGAAAGAGGAATTGAGCCAGGCCGAGTCCAAATACGCTGTCACGGACTTGACCTACAAACGGCTCGCCACGGTGATGCAGACACGGCCGGGGCTGGTTGCACAAGAAGAAGTGGACGTGGCCAATGGGAAGGATCTGGAAGCCAAGGCTGGCGCTTCCGGTGCAAAAGCCGAGGTTTCCGCTACGGAGCAGGCGTTGGCGATGAGCAAGGCAGCCCTCGAGAAGGACAAGGCCATGTTTGCGTATGCCCGAATTACGGCGCCGTTCGACGGAGTGGTGACCGAAATCGATGCTTACGGAGGAGCGCTGTTACCGGCGGGAACTTCGTCCAACAAGGGCGATCAAGCACTTTGCCACTTGTCCAAGAACGATCTCCTGCGACTCGTCATTCCCGTGCCGGAAAGAGCCGTGGGTCAGATTCATCTGGGACAGACGGTGGCGGTAGCGGTCTCGAACAACAACCAGACGTTCGAAGGGAAAATCGCGCGTTTCTCCGGATTAATTGATACGCAGACTCGAACGATGCACACGGAAATTGACGTACCTAATCCGAAATATCTACTCGTTCCTGGAATGTATGCGAGCGTGCGAATCCCGCTGCAGACCGTCAAGGGAGTTCTAACCGTGCCGACGCAAGCCGTGCAGTCCTCCGGCGAACTGCACGGAAGCGTTCTGGTCGTAAACGCGAGCTCCAAGATTGAAAGACGCGACGTCACTTTGGGTCTACAAACCGCGACCGACGCGGAGATCGTATCGGGACTTAAAGAAAATGAGATGGTCATCTTTGGAGAGCAGTCTCAATTCAAGCCAGGCGAACTGGTGGCGCCGAGGGTCATAGCGCCCGCAGAAATGGAGTAAGAGTTTCATGTCTTCGTTTTCCTTGCGCCATCCGTACTTTATCGTGGTCATCTGTCTGTTCGTTTGCGTTCTGGGTCTCACGGCAGTGACTCAAATGCCGGTAGACATGTTTCCCCCGATCAACATTCCGGTGGTGATGGTGGCGACTTTTTACAGTGGCATGCCCCCCCAACAGATCGAAGCGGACATCACCGATACGTTCGAACGATTCTTCACGCTGGGCAGCGGAATCGATCACATGGAATCGCGTTCGATGTCCGGCGTAAGCTTGATCAAGATCTATTTTCAGCCGGGCACGGACGCGAATGCGGACGTGACTCAAATCTCGAACCTGGCGATGGCGGACTTGCGGCGCTTGCCCCAGGGTACGCTTCCTCCTGTCGTGATAAGCATGGATGCGTCGAACCTGCCCGTCTGTCTGCTCACGGTGGAAGGTCAGGGTCTGAGCGAAACGCAGCTTCACGATTATCTGCAATTCGCGATTCGCAATCAGATTGCCGGCGTTCCAGGCGCCACTGTTCCTCCGCCGTACGGCGGACGTTACCGGCAGATTATGGTTTACGTGGACCCGCTGAAATTGCAGGCGCATCAACTGAGTCCGATGGATATCGTGCGAGCAACGGATGATTCGAATTTGATATTGCCGGCTGGCGACGTTCGTATAGGCCCGACAGATTACAACCTCTATACCAATGCGCAGGTTCCCAGCGCGGGGGCGCTGAATGGACTGCCTCTCAAGACGGAAGGCGACAAGTCCGTCTTCATCGCCGATGTGGGCAAAGCTGTGGACGGCGCGGCGTTGCAATACAACATCGTACGCGTCAACGGGCAGCGGTCCGTCTACGTGCCCATCTTGAAGCAGGGCGGCGACACAAATACGATTGCGGTTGTCAGCGGCATCCGGCAAGCCATCAAGAGCTTGCGAGACATTCCTTCGCAATTGAAAACCCACGTCGTGTTTGACCAATCGTTGTTTGTGAAACAAGCCATCTCGACGGTGCTGCGCGAGGGAGGAATCGGTCTCTGTCTCACCGCTGTGATGATTCTCGTTTTCCTTGGGAGTCCGCGCGCCACAGCGGCTGTCTTTCTTTCCATCCCCCTTTCGGTGATGGCGACCTTCTTCTTTCTTCATACGGGCAACCAGACCATCAACAGCATGGTTCTGAGCGGATTGGCGCTCGCTTTTTCGAGGCTGATCGACAACTCCGTGGTCGTGCTGGAAAATATCTTTCGGCACCTCGAACTCGGCGAGTCGCCGACGGTGGCTGCCGAACTGGGCGCCAACGAAGTCGGCTTGGCAGTACTGGCCATTACTCTCGTAACGGTCGTCGTCTTCTTTCCGGTCACCCTCCTCTTCGGAGTCAGCAAGTTCCTTTTCACGGCTCTTGCTCTCGGAGTGGTGATCTCTCTGTTCGCTTCCTACTTCGTGGCCGTAGCGGTTGTCCCTCTCTTCTGCGCGCGGGTTCTCAAGGACATCGTGCATCATGCGGAAGGACTCGATTTAAAAGCCGCATCCTGGGGGGCGAGATTCCATGCGGCCTTCAATGCTCGCTTTGAACAGATGCTTAAACTGTATGACCGCTGGGTCCAAAAGGCGCTCAAACACCCGCGCCAAGTTGTGGTCGGTTTTCTTGGGTTGTTTGTCCTCAGCTTCGTGCTCTACCCTCTCGTCGGCCTTTCCTTCTTTCCGCGCACCGACGCGGGTCAGTTCGTCATCAACGTGAAAGCTCCGAGTGGCACACGCCTGGAACTCACTGAGGGGTATGTGAAGAAAGTCGAGGACGTTGTTCGCGAGGTCGTGCCGGCGGATGAATTGAATTCCATCGTTTCGAACGTGGGCATCATGTCGGATTTGTCCGCGTTGTCCACTCCGAACTCCGCAATGCATACGGCATTCATAGAAGTTGGCCTCAAAGAGGATCATCGCGTCAGCAGTTTTGCGTATATGGCGCAAGTTCGAAAAAAAGTGGCGTCCGAACTTCCTGAGTTGCGCACTTACTTTCAATCGGGAGGTTTGGTAGACGCGGTTCTCAACCAAGGTATGCCCGCGCCGATCGATGTTCAAGTGAGCGGAATGGACTTGAACGCCGCCGATAAAATCGCCATGGATCTGGCCCGCGAGTTCAAGGCGCTTCCCGGCATCTCCGACGTTTACATACCGCAAGACATGGATTATCCCGCATTGCAGGTCAATGTTAATCGCGAGCGCGCGAGCCAGCTCGGACTGAGTCCTAAAGAGGTAGTAGACAACCTGATCACCGCCCTCACTTCGGATGCCATGATCGCGCCGAGCTATTGGGTCGATCCCAAGAGCGGCAACAATTATTTCGTAACGGTCCAGTACCCCGAAAATCAAGTGAAGTCTCTGGAGGATTTGAAGGCAATGCCGTTGCGGTCTCCAAATTTGAAAATGACCACTTACCTGAACCAAGTCGCGGAGATTACCCCCATCCTCACGCCCACCGAAGTGGACCACTATCAATTGCAGCGAACCATCGACATTTACGTTGCGCCCTCCGGCGAAGATTTGTCTGTTCCCGCAAAAGAGGTCTCCAAGATTGTTTCCGCCACGCAATTGCCGGCAAACCTTCGAATCAACATTCGGGGACTTGTCACCACCATGCAATCGTCATTTCGGAGTTTTGGCCTCGGGCTATTTCTCTCCATTTTGCTCGTCTACCTGGTCCTGGTTGCTCAGTTTTCTTCCTGGGTGGATCCCTTCTTAATCATTCTCGCGGTTCCCACCGGACTCATCGGCGTGATGCTTACGCTTGCTTTTACGGACACCACGTTAAATATCCAATCCTTAATGGGCATCGTGATGCTGACGGGCATGGTCGTCTCCAACAGCATTTTGATTGTTGATTTTGCCAATCGCCTTCGCGCCGAGGGACGGGGAGTCCGCGAAGCTGTCGCCCATTCCTGCCGTATTCGTTTGCGGCCGATTCTGATGACCTCGCTCGCGACGATTGTCGGCCTCTTGCCCATGGCTTTGAAGTTCGAAACCGGAAGCGAGGCGTATGCACCATTAGCTCGGGTCATTATCGGCGGACTGCTCGCTTCGGTTCTTCTGACTATCTTCGTCGTTCCCGCAGCGTACCTTTTGATTTACGAACGCCGCGGCGAGGCAATGACGCCCAACTTGGCCGAGGAGGCGCTATGAGAGCTCAATGCTGGGTGCTCACGCTCGCCGCAGCAGCGGCAATGACGACGACGGCCTCCGCTCAAGGCACTCAGACACTCACGCTCCAGCAGGCGGAACAACTCGCCATTCAGAACCACCCGCTCATTCAAGCAGCATCGAACTTGGCCTCGGCTGCAAAAGCGCAACTCACGGAGACTCGTTCCGCGTATTATCCGACGGTTTACGGGAGCCTCACCGGAGTAGGAGCGGAAAACAACAGCCGCATTGCCGCGGGCGGACTCAACAATCCGATTATTTACGACCGTTACGCCAACGGAGTTACCGTTACCCAGCTGGTCACTGATTTCGGCCGGACCCACGAGCTGGTTAAGAGCTCCGATCTTCATGCGCAGGCCCAGCAGGAGGGCGTTGTCACCACGCGCGCTCAGGTTTTGCTCCAGGTGGATCAGTCTTACTTCGCTGCTCTGAAAGCGCAATCCGTGCTTGCCGTCGCCGAAGAGACGGTCAAGGCGCGCCAGCTCGTTTCCGATCAGGTCACGGAGCTGGCAAAAAATAAAATCAGGTCGGATCTCGATGTCAATTTTGCAAACGTCAACTTGGCGCAGGCCCAGCTTCTCTTGATCCAGGCGCAAAACGATCTGCGTTCCTCGTTCGCGCGCCTCTCCACCGCGTTGGGCAGTTCGGACCTGGTCACTTATCAGCTGGGGGAGCAGCCGTTGCCCCCTGCCCCCACCTCGGATGTTACGGCACTCGTTCGACAAGCTCTCCGAGACCGTCCCGAGCTGGTCGGCCAGCGGCTCACCGTGAGATCGGCGCAGAGTTTTGCCACCGCCGAACGCGACCTTAAGCTCCCCACGATCTCGGCTCTTGGAACGGCTGGACTTACTCCGGTCAACGAGTCCCCTCTCGCACCTCGGTACGCTGCCGGTGGAGTCAATGTCGACATCCCGATTTTCAACGGACACTTGTACGGCGCTCGCGAAACGGAAGCGCAGTCGCGCGCTCAAGCGGAGACCCAGTATCTCCGAGACCTGCAGAATCAAATCGTTCGCGATGTGCAAACGGCCTGGCTCGATGCTAATGCCGCATTCCAACGTCTCTCCGTCACAGATCGCCTATTAGCCGAAGCCAACCAAGCGCTCGATTTGGCCCAAGGCCGCTACAGCCTCGGTTTAAGCTCGATCATTGAGCTTACCCAAGCCGAGTTGAATCAAACTACGGCGCGAATCGAACAAGCTAGCGCCAAGTACGACTACGAAGCGCAATACACTCTCCTGAACTATCAGCTTGGCGCCCTGCACTAACTTGAAGCCATCGGCGGATGTTTAAATATCCGTTTAAATCTTTTAGATGTCGAGAGGCGACGGCTCCTAAAGCTGCTCGTTGGCTGATGACATAGATACCAAAACGCTGTAAACAAAGCGAACAGCTGTGTGAACAAAGCGAACTATCGAATTGTCTTCCTCTATCAAAGCAGCAATCCAGGACGACTCGCCGCTGGCCGTCGATGGAACAATCGAGGCAGCTCATCGAGAACCACACAAGTCATGCTTCTTCTTATTCCTCTTTGACTTAGGAGCGGAGGCTCACACAACAGCAGAAAGCGACACAGGCCAGCGCTGCTGAGTGGCGCATGCACCCGTCGCAAACACGGCAGTGGACAAGTACTTGCTATTTGTTCTTGGGAATCCCCGGCCAAGGATGTCGGGCGGCCCGGGACTCAGGGGGCAACTTGAGCTTGCAAAACGGTGGAGGCGCAATCCCGGAGTGGCAGCGGCAGGAAGCTTTGCCTGTGAATATGAGTGCCATGGAACTGAACCAATTGTTTGCATCGTGCCTGCCTCGGCTGCGTCGGACCGCGATGCGGATCCTCCGCAATCCACAGGATTCCGAGGATGCTGTGCAAGAGGGACTTCTCCTCGCGCTTCGGAATCTGAAACAATTTCAGGGCCGCTCGAGCTTCTCCACCTGGTTGCACAGCATTGTCAAAAATGCTGCCTTGACCCACGCGCGTAGAATGAATTGCAGGCCGAGATGCGCATTGCATGAAGAGGATTCCGATGGAACCGAACTGGCCTGCGAAGACCACTTTGTGGATCCAGGATTTACTCCAGAGGAGGAATGCTCTCGCCGCGAGAGGTTTCGAATTTTAAGAAAAATTATTAAAGAACTGCCCTCAAGATACGCGTTCGCGATTCGCCTGTGTTACTTTGATGGCGTCGAAATAAAGGATGCCGCCCGCAAGATAGGCATCACTGCATGCGCTCTTAAGACACACCTATTTCGTGCGCGCCGGCGAGCGGCCCGGAGAATGCGCGAGATGTGTCTCACTACTGGGGAAAGTTATGCCGAAAAAGAACTGCCAAGGCTCCGACGGGCGAATGGCTCAGCCCGGCTTCGAAAGGAAAGCTCCGTTTCCCGCGTCAAACATTCGAGGACGGAACTTGATTCTTTAAACTCGAGGTCTCGCAAGAAACTCGAGTGTGCGCGAGGCACTCATGAATCCAAGGAGAAAAGATCACGATTTTGGGAAGGCAGTTTGGTCGCTCATATTCAGCCTGCTGTGCATAGCACTGGCCAGCCTGCCTGCTAAGGCAAACGATGAGGCCAATACGATTCCGAACGGTACTATCTTGCCTGTCCGCTTGAACTCGACCATTTCTTCCGCAAAGTGTAAGCCAAGCCACCGCATCGCGGGCAAGATTATGCAGGACGTTCCGTTGCCCACGGGCGCAAAAATCCGCAAAGGGAGCGAGGTGGTAGGCCATATTGTCCAGGTAACCCCCGCAACTGGCAGCCATGGTGCCAGCGTCTCTCTGCAGTTCGACAAGCTAATCACCGCAAATCAAGCTTACCCAATAACTACCGATTTGCGCGCAATCGCGAGCTTCATGGAGGTTATGGCCGCTCAAACGCCGCCAATCGGTCCCGGCGAAGGCGACGTATACGACTGGTTGACTACCGTGCAAGTGGGCGGCGATGTGGTCTATGGCGTTGGCGGTCCCGTCACTCGCGGTGAGAACTCGGACGATGTTGTGGGAAAGGCGATCCGAGGCGGGGCCTTGAGCCATGTCAAAACCAATGCAGATGCCAAGTGCAGAGGCGCTATCGATGGTGATGACCGCTTGCAAGCCCTTTGGGTTTTTTCTTCGGATGCGTGCGGGACCTATGGTCTTGCTCACATTCGCATTGCCCATGCGGGCCGGACAGACCCTCGCGGCGTGATTATTCTCGCCACCACCGCGCATCATTTAAAGATTGCAGAGGGCGCCGGCATCCTTCTACGCGTTATTGTCCGAGGCAACAGCCTGGGCGCATCGCGCTGACAATGTCGGTGATCAACCGCATCAAGTTGATCACCGAGCACGTGTTTCGCGATCGCGCAATCTCGCCCGTCCTTTTGAGCACTCGAAGAAAACCGAAGTTGGCGCCTGATCCAACGCGCGGCCACACACCAAGTGTCGCGCACTGGACGGCGCTCTTTCGCCATCAATCCGCAGCAGTGGAGTAGGGGTTTAGCGCCAATATATCGACGAGTTCCCAAAGTCCCAGCCCCTGGCCGCATGAGCATGTGTTGCCGCCGTTGGGCCAGCTTGCGTGCTGCCCACCTGCGCGGCGCCAAGCCGCGCTTTCGAAATCTGCTTCTGTTTGTTCCGAAGGACCGGTGCCTGGCTATGGCTCGACAATTCCCGCAAAGTCGTCTATGCGGCCCGTGCTTTCGCTAGCGGCTTGCGGTCACAGCAGACCAGATGAGGTAGCCCTCCAACCATTCTAATGGCCAACGTCTGGCGGCATGCCGGACACGTAGACGACCACGCTCCGCCACATCCCGGGCATTTCCTCAAAACCAAACGCGCTTCGTCCAGCGATTTCCCGTTTATCCGGCGATCTAAGACAAAGCGGCATTTGGGATTCTCACAAATAAGGCAGTGTTCCATAGGGGAAGCCTCCTTGAGGGCCGGTCAGCTATACTTCCGTGGCATTAGAACGTCAATATAGTAGATATACCTACATAACCAGGGTGGCTATGAGCATCCCCCGATAAGCCCGGCGCCTTGGCGAGCGGTAATGTCCGCAGCTCGTCTTTCCGGCGCGATCGGGTAAACCACCGTACGTCGAGAAGTATCGCCCCCGCGTTATCCGCCGCAACATGGCCGCGTATTTGTGTAAAATGACGCGGCATGGAATCGGAAATGGATATGAGGGGTCATCTCAACTCCATTGGCCGAAGAAAGCACTGCAAAAGGGAGTGATTATGCAAACCGATTTCCTCCGAAAGATTTCTGCGATGCAACTTCGCTTCGCGATGCTGGCTTTTCTATCGCTGGCGATCGGCGCACAAGGCAGGGCCCAGGTACCGTCTATCGCCGCCACCCCACCGATGGGATGGAATAGCTGGAATCATTTCGCCGACAAAATCGATGACGCAACCGTGCGAGCGCAGGCCGATGCGATGGTCTCCAGCGGGATGCGAGACGCGGGGTACGTGTACATCAACATCGATGACACCTGGCAGGGTAAACGGGACGCCCAGGGCGTCATTCATGCGAACAGCAAATTTCCGGACATGAAAGCGCTGGCGGACTATGTTCATGCGAAAGGGCTGAAACTAGGAATCTATTCTTCACCCGGCCCGAAAACGTGCGCCGGATTCGCTGGGAGTTACGGCCACGAAGAGCAGGACGCGCAGACCTATGCGGGGTGGGGCATCGATTATTTGAAGTACGACCTTTGCAGCTTCGACGAAATCATGAAGCGGGCCGGATCACCCGAGGTGGCGCACAAGTTGATGCTCGGGGCCTACACAAAAATGCACCAAGCGCTGCTAAAGACTGGACGTCCGATTGTTTTCAGCCTCTGCCAGTACGGCGCCGATGCTGTGTGGCGCTGGGGCGCTTCGGTGGGCGGAAACTCCTGGCGGACGACGGGAGACATCTCCGATAAGTATTCGAGCATGACGCAGATCGGTTTCGAACAAGCGGGCCTCGCCAAATTCGCCGGACCGGGTCATTGGAACGATCCGGACATGCTAGAGGTTGGAAACGGAGGAATGAATCTTGAGGAATACCGGACGCACATGAGCCTCTGGGCATTGCTTGCCGCGCCGCTCTTGGCAGGCAACGACTTGAGCACGATGAAACCGGAAACGATTGCTCTGCTGACAAACAAAGAAGTCATTGCCATCGATCAGGATCCTCTGGGCAAACAAGCGGACCGCGTCTACGCCGAAGGGACAGAGGAGATTTGGGCGCGGCCGCTTGCCGATGGTTCAAAAGCCGTGGGGATTTTCAACCGGTTCGACTGGCCGCAAACCATCGAAATCAGTTTTGGTAGATTGGGCCACAGGGGCGGCGTGAAAGCGCGGGACATTTGGGCGGCCAAGGATCTCGGAGCTTTGCCGAACCATTACAAAGTGCGCGTGCCCGGCCACGGGGTAGTGCTACTGCGCGTCTCAGAATAAAGCTCTCTCTGTTGAAAGGGGCTCGCGGACCTAAACGCCGTCGCGCGGCCTTTCACGGCGAACGAACATGGTGTCCTGAGTCGGCTCCGATTCGCATTCGATGGCAAGCGTGGTAAGTGGCTGATCGGGAGCTTCACTCGGCAAGCCCATGAATCTCACGCGGAAGCGATCCTGTTCGAACTTTACCTCGTGGCCGGAAGCGAAGAGCCGCGCGGATTTCACTTTCGTCATCAATCCCGCCAACGCCACTGTTTCGCCCGGCCAGAAATAAACATGCATGTAAAGCGTGTTACCTTGACGCGTAAAGCCGGCAAACTCGGAGGCGTGCACCTGGCAGCGATCCGTGGTGTGAATGGTTTGGCCGTTGCGCGACATCCACTGCCCGACTTCCGTGAGGACACGCACCGACTCCTCAGGAATCGAACCGTCAGGCTTTGGACCAATGTTCAGAAGATAATTGCCGCCATCCCGAGAACAGGAGACCAGATTCCGGATGACCGTTTTCGGGCTCTTCCAATCATCATCGGCGCGCTGGTAGCCCCAACTGTCGTTGAGCGTCATGCAGCTTTCCCACGACCGGCTTCCCTTCTCCGCCACGATTTCCTGCTCCGGCGTCGAGAAATCGCCGGGCAATCCGTTGCGATTGTCCACGGTGATATCCGGCTGCAGCTCAAAGACCATTTTGTTCATGCGCTCAGACTCCCAACCCGCGGCGTCGAGCGGCCAATCCACGTCGTACCATAGGACATCGATTTTTCCGTAGTTGGTCATCAGCTCACGGATGAGGCCGTGCGTATATTCGACGAACCGTTTGCGCGCTTCGGGGTCGGTCGCGCAGCGCGCTCCATCCGGATGATGCCAGTCCATCAGCGAATAATAGAAGCCGACGTGCATGCCCTCGGCTCGAGCCGCTTCCACATATTCGCGCACCAAGTCGCGGCCCGGCCCCTGCTTGGGAGCGCAGTAATTCGTGAGCTTCGTATCGAAATTGCAGAAGCCTTCGTGATGCTTTGTGGTCATCACCATATATTTCTGGCCTGCCTGTTTGGCCAGCTTGGCCCACGCGCGGGCAGCGTTAGGCTTCGGCTGAAAGCGCTTCGCGAGAAGCTCATATTCAGGCACGGGGATACCTTCCTCCTCCATCACCCATTCGTGGCGTCCCAGCACGCTATAAAGTCCCCAATGAATGAACATGCCAAAACGCGCTTCGTGCCACCACTTCATGCGGCGAATGCGATCGGCCTCCTCCGCGCCCGAAGCAGTTTGTGACTGTGCGGCTCGCGGCCCGGGCTCCCGGAACGCAGCGACAGTCTTAGAAGCAGCTGCAAACGTCACCAATGATGCGCTCGTGCCCAACAGCCAATCACGGCGCGGAATACGATTTGGTCCCATGGCAGCAGCCTCCTTCTCTCTCTAAGACACTTCGTTTCAGAATCCTGTTTGCGAACGAGCCGATGAATGATCCACCCCGGGTGGCTAGTTTTCAAGCTTGAATATTCTTTCCATCAGCAGCCACTTTTCGCCGGGCTTGGCATCGGGAAGCGGCTCTTGAAATTTCCACATCAATTCTTCCCATTCGCCCACCTTGGGATTTTCGCAATCGGCTTTTGCTTTCGTCTCGAACGAGAATCGCTCGTTCACTTCCATCATCATGAACATGCGCGTGCCGAACAAATAAATCTCCATATCTTCGATTCCGGCATCGTGGATGCTTTTCGTAATTTCCGGCCAGATTTTCTGGTGGTAACGTTTGTATTCGGCGATCAGTTTTGCATCGTCCTTCAAATCCAGCGTCAAACAATACCGTCGGTTCATTTTGCCTCGGCGATAGCGGGACTCTCGGAAACTCCCACGGCGGGGATTGGCTTGTACCCACTCACTGCAAAATAAATCACGTAAATATAACAAAACAGGGGGACCACAAAGGCTCTCTGGATATTGCTCAAGTCTGATATTTTCCCCATCGCCGCGGGAATCAGCGCGCCACCGATGATCGACATAACGAGAAGCGACGACCCCCGCTTCGTCAAATCTCCGAGATTCTTTATGCTGAGCGCGAAAATCGTCGGAAACATAATGGAATTGAAGAAACCCACCAAGACGATTGCGAGGACCGCCGCCAATCCGGAAGCGCCAATCCCGATCAGGACGCTCACCAGCGCGCCGATCCCGAATATCGAAAGCAGCTTCGCTGCCGGGATCCGCTTCATCATCCACGAGCCGGAAAATCTGCCGATCATGAAACCGGTTTGATGCGCCACGAGAAAGATTGCGGCCATTTTCTCCGGACTATCCGGGATGAGATGCGTCACAAAGCTCGCCTTCTCGCCCTGGTGGCCAGCAAGAAATCGCGAGCCCCACGCGGACATATTATCAAGCGTTTGCGGCATGGCGTGCTTCGCGAAGCGGATGACGAAGCTTCCTATTCCCACCTGTGCCCCCACGTAGAAGAATTGTGCGAGCACGCCCTTAATCAAATGAGGATGCGCCAAAACCTGCATCAGACCCTTGCTTTTGTCTTGCTCAGCGTCATCTTTTTGGCGCGCGGCAACCTCCGGAAGATGCGCAAAATAAATGAGCGCCGCCACAAAAAGAAAAATCGCCGTGATCACGATGTACGGCACTCTCACCAGGTTCGCTTCCGACGCGATGTAGGCCTGCACTTGTTGCGGACTCATGGCAGCTCTTTCGGCGGGCTTGTGCTCGACACCGGAAAGAATAAACGCAGAGCCCATTGTGAGCACGCACACAGCGCCCACAGAGTTGAAGGATTGCGCGAAATTAAGCCGCCGCTCCGAACTCTCCGGCGGACCAAGAATTGTTACATAGGGATTCGCGCCAACTTCCAGGAAAGATTGCCCGCACGACATGACAAACAGAGCGAGCAAAAAGAATGCATACTGCCTCGAACTCGCCGCAGGCAGAAACAGCAGCGTCCCCGTGGAACAGATCAGCAGGCCAGTCAGGATTCCTTTCCTGTAGCCGATTCTCTCCATCAGCCGTCCGGCGGGAAAAGCCGCGAGAAAATAGCCGCCAAAAAAAGCCACTTGAATAAACGACGATTGGAAGTCCGTCAGATCAAAAGCTTTTTTTAAATGCGGAACGAGAACGTCGTTTAAGTTCACTCCGATCGACCAAAGGAAAAACAAGCTGGTGACCAGAACAAATGGCAGAAGATATTTCCGTTCAGTGAGTGGCGCGGATGCCTGGCTCATTCGGCTCCCTTAGGTCAAAGCGCGATCGAGATGAGTATAACCGCCGTCGACGAAAACGTGCTGGCCGGTGATATGCGAAGCTTGCGACGAGATCAGAAACAAAACCATAGCGGCAATCTCGTTGGGCTGTGTCATCCGCTTGCCCAACGGTATTTTTGAGACGATGTGAGCAAGTTTTTGCTCGGGATTAGGAAATGTGCCTACCCACTGCTTGTAAAGCGGCGTGATCACTTCGGCGGGAATCACAGCATTCACGCGAATTCCGAAGGAGATTAGTTCTGCGGCCCAGTCCCGCGTAAGAGCCAGAATTGCTCCCTTTGCGGAGGCATATCCAGAAGTGCCGCCCTGCCCCGTAACGGCGACTTTCGACGCGATGTTCAGGATGCAGCCTTGCGATTTCTTCAGCCCCGGCAAAGCAAAGTGCGTCATGTAGTAGTAGTGATAAAGATTTAGTCGCAGCGAGCTCACAAATTTCTCGGGGCTTCCGTTCTCGAGCCCCACATTGTCGTTCGCTCCCACATTATTAACGAGAACATCCAGCCGCCCGTACTCCTTCAATGTCTGTTCGACGGCTGCGTGGCAGCTTTCCACGGATAAGACGTCCGCACAAATCAGGCTGCAAGTTGCGCCGGCGATCACCAGCTCCGCCTGAAGCCTCTTTCCCGCTTCGACGTCCTTATCCACAAATACGGGGATCGCCCCTTCGCGCACGCATCCGCGCGTGATGGCCTGGCCAATGCCCTTCGCTCCCCCGGTAATCAGAACCACTTTGTCTTTAAGCTGCAAGTCCACGAGGTGCCGCCTTCAACCCATAAAATCGAGTTGCACTGCCTCCAAAAATATTTTCCTTATCCGCCGCCGGAAGAGTTCGTATGTAATTCTCGACGAGTTGCTTTACCCGCGTATAGCTAGCCGCCAGCAGGCACACCGGCCAATCGGAACCGAACATCACACGTTCTGGGCCAAACGATTCAAACACAACATCCAGGTACGGGCGCATATCCTCCGGCCTCCACTCCAGCCAATCCGCTTCCGTTACCATCCCTGACACTTTGCAAAATACGTTTCGATTCTGCGCGATGGCCCGCATGTGCCCGGCCCAGGGTTCGCGGCTGCCCGCTTTGATCAGCGGCTTCGCAAGATGATCCACAACGAATCGCTGCTCCGGAAAGCGCGAAACCATCTCGATGGCGGCAGGTAATTGCTTGGGGTAAATCAGGATGTCATAAGTAAAGTCAAACTCCCGTAATCGCGCGATTCCGCGCAGAAAATCGTCCCTCACCAAAAACCGGTCGTCAGGCTCTCCCTGAGCGATGTGTCGAAATCCGCGCAATGTTTTGAACTGCGAGAAAAACTGCAATTTTTCCTCAATCTGCGGCGAGCAAAGATCGGCCCACCCTACCACACCCGCGATGCGGTGGTTGCTCTCCGCCAGGCCAAGCAGAAACAGCGTCTCGCTCTCAGACTGATCCACCTGAACGGCGATAGAGCCATCGATTCCGTTTCTAGCGCACTCTCCTTCATACTCTTCCGGCAAAAAATCGCGCCTCAACAAAGCCATTTTGTCCGTAATCCACCCGCCACGCGTTTTCTCGTATTTCCAAAAGTGCTGGTGCGAATCAATTGTCATTTTCTCCGGAGTTGCGCTCATGGCCGGTTCACAGAACATCGAGGTAGTGCGTTTCAGCCAGATTTCTTAATCTGGCAGCGGCGCCCTCGGGCGTGATATCGCGTTGCGGCCCGGCGAGCAGTTCATATCCCACCATGAATTTCTGCACCGTGGCGGATCGCAGCAGCGGAGGAAAATAGTGTGCGTGAAAATGAAATTCCGGGTGAGTCTCCCCATCTGTCGGTTCTTGATGAAAACCCATCGAATACGGGAAAGCCGTTTCAAATAAATTGTCGTAGCGAATTGTCAATCTTTTCAGGATGTCGGCGAGATCTCTCGGCTCCGCGTCTGCCAAAGCCGCAAGGTTTGCCAAGTGGCGTCTGCTCAAAATCATCGTTTCAAATGGCCAGACTGCCCAGTAGGGCACCAGCGCCACAAAACTGTTATTTTCGCAAACAATCCGCTCGCCGTCCTCGATTTCTAGCCGCAGGTATTCGCACAGCATGCACTTCTGGTTGTCTTCAAGGAAATCGCGCATCGCCGCAAGCTCTTTCGAGGGTATGTTCGGCACCTCTTCATTAGCCCATATCTGGCAATGCGGATGCGGATTGCTCGCGCCCATCAAAGCGCCGCGATTTTCAAAAATTTGGACGTGCGTCACCCAGGGAACTTCGCCCAACTCCCGATACTGTTCCGTCCACACTTCAACCACTCCCCGCACCTCTTCCAGTTCCATGCGTGGAATCGTCAAGTCGTGGCGGGGTGAAAAACACACCACGCGGCAAATCCCTCTCTCGACGCGCGCAACGATCAACCCATCCTGATCTATCTCGCTCGCAGAAACGTTCGGCAACAGGGCGGGATAATCGTTGTCGAAGACGAACGTCTCGGTATACGCGAGGTTTCGCAATCCCTGCGCCCGCAGATTTCCCGGACACAAATAGCACTCTGGATCGTACCGAACGAGCGGCGAAGCCGCCACCTTGTCAACTTTTCCAAGCCATGGCCGCTGCGTGCGATGCGGCGAAACCAGAACCCATTCCCGCAGAAGCGGATTCCAGCGGCGGTGCGGGGTTGTGCGGAAATCCTTCTGATTCATAGGTCGCTTCGCTTATCTTGCCATTTCGGGAGACTCAACTAAGCTTGCGCCGTCAGCCGGCATGCAGATATAAACCACTGGAGTGATGCCCGTTTCTTTTTGATAGCCCTTGGCCACGCTCTCCGCGAATCCCGCGGCGTGGCGCGCTTCCACCAGATTGATCGTTGCTCCCCCGAAGCCGCCTCCCGTCATTCGCGCTCCGTAAACACCCGGTTCTCGATTGGCCAGATCAACCATTAAATCCAATTCAGCGCAGCTCACTTCAAATAAATCGCGCAAGCTCACGTGTGATTCAGCCATGTATTTCCCGAATTGCCGCAAATCTCCCGCTCGCAGCGCCTTCACGCTATTCAACACCCGCCCGTTTTCCGTCACGATATGTTTCGCGCGCTTATAAAGTACCTCCGAGAGAAGCTCACGATGCTCTTCAAGTTGTCCCATGCTGACATCCCGGAGCGCACGAATTTTCGGCAGCGCTTTTTGTAGCGAACGCACCGCCTCTTCGCATTCTTCCCGCCGCTGGTTATACTCGCCGCCGGCAAGCGTGTGCTTAACACCCGTATTGCAGATAACCAGCTTCACCGATTCAGGAATCGGCACGAGTTCATAATCCAGCGATCGGCAATCCAGCATCAACGCGTGATTCGCGCGCCCGTGCAGCGAAATAAACTGGTCCATGATCCCGCAGCGCATGCCGACGAAGTCGTTTTCCGCCTGCTGGCAGATGCGCGCGAGATGCGGCCGGTCGATCGATAGCCCAGATTCTTCCGCAAGAGCCAGCGCAGTGGCCACTTCAATCGAGGCCGAAGAACTGAGCCCCGCACCCATCGGCACTTCTCCGTGAACCAGCAGATTCGCCCCGCTAAGCCGAAACCCAGCTTTTTGAAGTTGCACCGCGACTCCAACGGAATAGTCGCTCCACGTATGCGACGGCTGCAGCATTCCCGAAGACAACTCCACTTCCGCCTGCTCTGGAAACTCCTCCGAGGAAACCACCAGCTTGTGATCTTGCCGCGGGCTCGCCGCCACCCAACAATAAAACCCGATGGCCGCGGGCATCACGAATCCATCATTGTAGTCGGTGTGCTCTCCGATCAAGTTCACGCGGCCTGGCGCACGATAAACGTGCGGATTCACTCCAAACTTCGCGCGAAACTTTTCCGCGATAATTTTATCGTCATTCATGTTCGGCTTAGTGAATGTCCTTCAACCTGGCCCTGAGGAGTAGAAAAATGGAGGAAATGGCGCGCCCGGGGGGACTCGAACTCCCGACCTTCTGGTTCGTAGCCAGACGCTCTATCCAACTGAGCTACGGGCGCGCAACTTAGAAATGTTAACATAGGGTGCGCCGCTCATCCACCCGCGCCGTTCCTCACTGTGAAAGAGGAGCGCGCGCCGCTCGTCCCGGAAACACGTCTTCCACAAGCTGCCCTTCCTCTAATACCGGAACTCCATTCACGAGCACGAACTGTATTCCTTCCGAATACTGCAACGGATTCTCGTACGTCGCTTTGTCGATGATGCGGTCCGGATCGAACACGGTTATATCAGCATCCGCCCCCACCCGAATCCGACCTTTGTCGGAAAACGCCGGCGCCCGCTTTTCAAGCCGCTCGGCAGGCATCAGCGTCATTTTCCTCAGCGCGGTCATCAAATCCAGCGCTTTCTCTTCCCTGACGTAGTGCCCCAGTACTCTCGAAAACGTCCCTTGTCCTCGCGGATGAACTTTGGTACCCGTGATTGGCATTCCGTCGCTGGCAATCATCACGATGGGGTTGGCCACGGCCGCCCGAGCCGCCTCCTCAGGAATCGAGTGAATAACCACCATTCCCCCGATTTTCCGGTACTTCTCAAACGTTTCCGCCGTCAGCCTCTCGCCAGTCTCCGTCCACTGCAGGTCCTTATATGTAATCCCCATGCTCTCTTGCCAGCCGGGATCGAATACAGCCGATTGCAAAGCCGTGCTTCCCGCCGTGTAGGGATAGCATTCCGTCGTTACATCCAGTCCGTGCCCTTGCGCGCCCTCCATCATCGAAATCAATTCAGGCGTGAATTTCAAACCCATGCTTGTAATATGCACGACATGCAGTGGTGCCCCAGTTGCGGCCGCTGCTGCAAGAACTTCTTCGAGCGCCGCAAGTCCCGTGGCGGGCTCCTTCCCTCCGCCGTACCGCAGATGCACATGAACAGACGCGTGGTACCGCGCCGCAATCCGGAACATTTCCACAATTTCCCAGTGAGTTGCGCCGGCCGTGTAATTCACTCCCATCCCTTCGGCCAGGGCGCCTTCGCGAAAACCTTTGTCCATATCTTCCTTAATCTCCGCGAGTTCCTCGGGAGTCGCCTCGCGATGTGCCGCGTCGCCCGCCGGCAGAAACGTGCCTGGATCGTGCATCACTTTCATGCGCACCGGGATGTGTCCGATGCTCACTCCATAATTGATAAGCGACCTGCCTTCCCGGTCCGCATACCAGTCCGCCACCTCGGCTGTCCCGGCTTCCAATTCAAGAGACGTAGTAACTCCGTCATGCGCCTGAAATTGATAGTTCCTCGGCTCCTGTCCATGTTCATGCATATCGATGAATCCCGGTGCGACGACTAATCCCTTCGCTTCTAGAATGGTCTTTCCCTGCAGCGGGTTCGCTGATATCGCGCGAATCTTCTCTCCGCGAATCCCTACATTGCGCACCGCGTTTAGCCCTGATTCCGGATCCATGACCCGCCCATGGGCGATAACCACATCGTATTTTTCTCCATCATCGGCAGTTCCTGCCGCCACTGTATAACTAAGCGCGACGGCCAGAATGCCAATAGCGATAGCCGCCGCCCGAGATCTCCAAGATGGTCCTTGCCGCATATTCCTGCACCCCTGGTGAATCTGCGGCGCTAAGTCTCTTTCCCTATGCGTCCTGTGTCAAAGGAAATTTTAACCGCTTAACCAAGCGTCCCACGGCCCCAGGGCACTTTCCCGCAGGGATCCAGCGCGGTTCCAATGATGTTCTGGTCAATAAAAAACCCCGAGTCGCTGGGGGGAGCGACCCGGGGCGGGGGTTACTGCTGAGGGGGGCCGGAGGAAACTTGATCAGTTCTTAGTTCACTTGATGTACGGTTAACATGCAAATCTTTCTCAACTCTTCGTACGTGAAAAACGTCTCTTCCTGGTCTCCCGCGCACTCCTTGTGTCCCAAGCCGGATTCGCGGGAGAGGTTGGACAACTCCTCTTCAGAAATCCCTAGCAGCAGCGCTGCCCGCCCTTGGGTCACATACTTTGGCACTTGGCTGTTCATCATTCCTCCTCACGCAGGAAGCAACGCCATGGCATCTTGCTCTACGGCCAGGATCATCGTTTTATAGATATCTACGTCCCAGCCATCCCCAATCCTCATCCGCACCGTTTCGCTGCCAACCTTCAGGAGTGTTCCCCGCAGTGGCACCTTTATATCTCCCAGGGCTACTTGCAGCACGACGGACTGCCCAACCCAAACTGCGTATGCGCCGTCCATTCCCCCTCCTGCTGACATTCTGGCCTCGCTGACGTGAGCAGAATCGCTTAGCGCATTGCTGCGGACAATGGTACACAGAGGGTACTAGCCTAGTAAGATGGTACTGTTTGTTGCTCCAGGAAGAATCTATGCCGGTTCGGCACACAGGTACGCTCGTACCTTCTTTTCAGGACGCGCGGCCCATTGGACCCCAAGCATGTGCATGCCATTCTCGCTGAATGATTGGCTCTGAGCATTCCTCACTGAACACCAGGACAGTCGCTCCGCCCGATAGGACAGGCTTGGGCTTGGCTTTAGGCGGTGGATTTTCCCGCGGATTCGCTCATCTTGGGGTTCTTCAGGTCCTCGAGCAATATCACGTTCCCATTTCTTGCATCTCGGGCACGAGCATTGGCAGCATTCTCGGCGCGGCTTATGCCAGTGGCGCGCCTCTCGCGCGCATCATTGCTACCTGCCGCACAATTCGCTTTCGCGACATCGCCCGTTGGCGGGTTTCCCGCCTGGGCCTCGCCAGCAATCACCGGCTTGGCGACCTGATCGAACGGGTTTTCGAATCGCGCCGCTTCGAGGATCTTCGAATTCCCATGGCGGTCGTCGCAACCGATCTTGCAAATGGCGAGCCTGTCATCTTCACTCACGGAAGCATCTCTGAAGCCATTCGTGCCAGTTGCGCTTTCCCCGGCTTGTTCGAACCTGTTGAAATCGGGACACGTTGCCTTGCGGATGGCGGCCTGGTAGCCCCCGTTCCCACGCGCGCTGCTCGTGACCTAGGCGCCGCCCACGTCCTCGGCGTTTCTGTCGGTCTTGAAGACGGCGGCCGCGGCGCTCCCTCTAACATTTTTCAAGTCGTCTGCCGCGCCGTCAACGCCGCCCAGAAACATCAGCTCGAAGTATGGGAGCGGCACGCGGACCTGGTCCTTCGTCCCGACGTGCAATCTTTCGCATGGGATGATTTCGATCGCGCCGACGAGGCTATCGCGGCCGGCGCCGCTGCTGCTCGCCGCGCTCTTCCCCGCATTCAGAAACTGCTTCATCCGGTCCGAGAATCTCACTCTGAATTCGAATCCCGGCTCGAGGCCGAAGCACAAAGTTATCTTTGGCTCGCGGAGGCATCCCGATGATTCGCCTTGCTGCCTTGATCGCTGCCGTTATCACCTCAACTATTCTCTGGTATGAATGCAGAGAAGACATCGGCGTTTTCTGTTACCGTATTGGTTTGGGTGCTTTTACGACGCTCCGCTCGCGCGTGCTCGTCCCAGTGCCTGCTTCTCAAATAAGTCGATCGAGGAACCGTTCCAATTGCTCCATTCCATCCTCCAATTTCTCCATTCGCTCTACACAACCGAGGGACTTCGAGAGCTAATCCGCTCCGGAGGCGCTCCTCTCGTCTGCACCATCGTTTTTGTTGAAACCGGCTTCTTCGTCGGCTTTTTTCTTCCCGGCGACTCGCTTTTGATCACCGCTGGCATCTTTTCTTACGCCGGCGTCATTCCCCTCAAGTGGCTTTTGCTGCCGGTCATGCTTTGCGCCATCGCAGGCGACCAGGTCGGCTATTGGATTGGCCGTTCCGCTGGCGTTGCTCTCTATCGCCGTGAAGACTCCCTCTTTTTCCGCCGCAGCCATCTCCAGCGCGCCCACGACTTCTACGAAAAATACGGCGGCCGGGCCGTGATTCTCGCGCGCTTTGTCCCGATCATTCGAACCTTTTGCCCGCCAGTCGCAGGAGCCGGAAAAATGGCTTACCCGCGTTACCTGCTTTTCGATGGCCTTGGCGGAGTCCTTTGGATTGGCGCCACCATTCTTGGTGGCTATTCGCTTGGCCATTTCATCCCCAACATTGGCCAGTACATCCATTATGTGATCGCCGTAGTCGTCTTCCTTTCCATACTTCCTCCCATCGTCGGCTTGCTCCGTTCCCGAAAGGCCTCTAGTAACACTCGGGGCACCGTAGCGCTTAGCCGAAGGGCTAAATAAGCCCATGGCCCAACAAAGAATCCGCGCCATCATCTTCGATATCGGCCGCGTCCTCGTTCGCGTCGACGTCGCCCGCGCCATGCAGGGACTGGCCTCTGGCACTTCGCTCTCCCCGGCCGAGCTTTGGTCCGCCATCGAAAAGGATCCCCGTTGGCAAGACTGGCAGGACGGCCGCATCTCGCCGCGTGACTGGTATCTCCACTTGAATCAGCGCCTTAGTGGGGGGCTCACGTTCGAGCAATTCACCGAGGTCTGGAATCGCGCTCTGGACCCCATTCCCATTCACCAAGACGCCTTTTTTGAAGCTCTTTCCAAGCGCTATCGTCTGGCCTTGCTCTCAAACACCGACCCCATACACGTTC